>Ga0207695_10000228_pt1 | contig 150118 bp, 125 predicted proteins | sample KBSC54metaG_FD_184354 | JGI IMG/M metagenome (GOLD analysis project Ga0207695, IMG submission 184354) | Corn rhizosphere microbial communities from Kellogg Biological Station, Michigan, USA - KBS C5-4 metaG (SPAdes) (version 2) | ecosystem: Host-associated > Plants > Roots > Rhizosphere >... | reverse complement strand
CCTTGATGCTGCGCGCTATCTGTCGGCTTGGGCTCTCCGTCGACCTCTGCGGTGCCGGGTCCCTCTGGCCGCACGACTCATCGCATCCCCTGTCATGACCCTCCGGCGGCTGTGCCGAAGAGGATTACCAAAACGCACCACTTTTTCGATTTTTTTCCTCCATCTCTGACAGATTGACGCCCTTCGTGTTCTGGCGCACATAACATAAGAGATGGCTGGCGGCTGAAGCCGCCACCCCCAGTGCACGCAAATCGGTGCTCGCTCTACAATATTCTCTTCCGTCACATTCACAAAAACACGCAAACGCGATCCGTACTATACCCTAACAATACGCTCGGTTCAAAGGATTATTTTCTAAATTTTCTTCCTCAACTCGGGTGGCGCAGGCGCGCGCCGGGGAGGAGCGGCTGACCATCCGGGCGGCTCAACTTGGGAGGGAAGGGTTTCGCGCTGGACTTCTTAGTAGACCCCCTCCACCACCGTCCCCGCAAACCCGCTGAAGGGTTGCACATTGCCCGCTCCATCCCACGGATAGGGTTCGCAGGGTGGCCTGCGAACCGCCTGGTCGCGCTCGAGGAAGCGGGGGATGAAGGTTTCTTTGGTGAGGGTTGTGAGCATCACGCGACCCTGGGCGCCGTAATCGACTTTCTTTTCGGGGTCATTGAAATCGACGATCTCCACCACCGCGCGCGGCTGGGGGGCGTGGTAGATGATTTCGTATTTGTCGGCCGGGTCGAAGGGCTTGTGGCGCGCGAGGCCCATGAGGGTGTTGCCATACGTCGGGACGAAATCGATCCCCGGCGCGAGCTCTTCGCGGGCGAAGCGGTGGAACTGAGGCGTCAGCTCGGTGCCGCCGCAGAAGATGCCGCGGATGCCGTAATGGGCCAGGTCGATCTTCTCGGCCAAGGCTTCCAACAACTTGGGCGTGGTGAAGATGCACTGGATGTTGGGATGGGCGCGAAGGATGGTCAGCGCCTGCTCGATGCAATGTTGCTTGTAGAGATTGGCTTCCTGGGTTTCGCCGCGCTTGAGGCACTTGATAACCCAGCGTGGATCCAGATCGACGCAGAAGGCGATGCCGCCGCGGAACTGGGCGAGGTGTTCGATGGCCAGACGCAATCGGCGGGGGCCCGATGGCCCCAGCATGAGCCAGTCGGCTCCGCGCGGGAAGGTTTTGTCAGAGAGCGTGGAGCTGAATTCTTCGTAGTCGATTTTCCAATCGTCGATCTGCAGGCGGGATTTAGGGACACCCGTGGAGCCGCCGGTCTCGAAGACGTACATGGGCTTCCCCGCGAGGCCGCGCGGGAGCCATCGGCGGACGGGGCCGCCGCGGAGCCAGTCATCTTCAAAATGGCCGAGCTTTTTGAGATCGGCAAAGCAATGGACTTCCTTGCGCGGATCGATGCGATGTTCTTTGGCCCAGTTGAGCCAGAAGTCGCAGCCGGTCTCGGGGTTGAAATGCCAGTTGACGATCTGCCGAGTGTGCTCGTCGAGCTGCTCGGCGGCCTGCCTGGCCTTTTGGTCGAGGGAATTGGACATAAAGAGATTCTGTTCCGCTGTGGGGGGAAAGTAAAACCCGTTGACGTCGGGGGGCGATGCGTGCGTCTGCTTCCGTTTAGCCGCCCGGCTTGTCGGGCGCTTCTTGGCGCTTGAAGCGCACCGCAAGCGGTAGCGGCTAAACTTGGAATCTTAAAAGCGTCGTCGCTCGATGCCCGTCCATTATTGGGTCCCTCCGCTGTCGTCACCAATACCCTTCGAATGCGCGCCATCTTTGATCGCAAAAATATGGTCGCGCGTCGTGAGATACAAAATCTGGTTGACAAACACCGGCGAGCAGTAAGAGGCGCTGCCCAGGTTATGCTCGATGACATTGTCCTTCGACGGCGGCTCTTTGCTGGCCTTGAAGATGCGAACGTCGCCATCTTCATCCGTCACATAGATCTTGCCATCGGCATACATCGCTGAGCCCCACATGGCCGATTCCATGTCGTAATTCCAGTAGACCTGGCCGGTCTTGGCATCGAGGCAATGCAGGAAGCCGCTGAAGTCCGGCTCGAAGACCAGCCCTTCGGGCGTCACGCAGCAGGTCGAGATCGTGCGGTTCATATGCTCCTGACGATCGATTCGGCCATTTTTATCCAGATCAAAATCGTAGAAGTGCCAGACGACCTTTGAATTCGGGTTCGGCTTGCCCTTGCGCGTCGGCACCTGGCCGCTGTTGTTCAGCAGCTCTTCGCCGGCCTTGGGCTTAGGCATATTCGGATTTGCGTCGATCTCGGCGCTCACATCGCCCTGGCCGGTGATGTCCACGCACCACAGATGAGCGTAGCCTTCGCCATGCTCGGGGTCCTGGCCATTGCCGATGTACATGTAATTTCCGACGATGCAGGGCGTGGCGATAATTTCGTTTCGGGTCTGGGGGTAGACGGCATCCTTGGGATTGGTATCGAACTTCCAGACCACTTCGCCGGTCTTGGCATCGAAAGCGTAGACCCACGCATCGCCCAGCGGCGCGATGGCCAGTGCTCGGCCATTGACCTCGGCGATCGCCACGCTGGCCCATTGGCCGTGCAGCACATTCGCGCCGGCGATGTTGCTGCTCCAGATCATTTTTCCAGTGTTCTTGTCGAAGCAGATGATGCCGGGGGCGTCGGGGGAGACGACATGCTTGTGGGTGTCATCGACGCCATTCCCGGTGATGACGTAGAGGTAATCTTTATAGGCGACCGGCGCGGAGGCGGTCATGTTGTGGGGGAAGACGCCGTACTTCCCGATCATATCGACCGACCAGATTTCCTTGGGCGGCTGGCCGGGCGTCATCGAGCCGGGGCTGAGATCGAGGCAGACGACCTGGCAGCGATTGGTGCAATACCAGACGCGGCCTGGCTCGGCATAGGCGGTCGAGCAAAGCCCTTCGCCGGGCCAGTCATTCACGCGGCCAGTGGGGAGCTTGGGGTAATATTCCTGCCAGAGGAATTTGCCGGTGTTGGCATCGAAAGCCATGAAGCAGCCGCCGTCGGCGGTGATGTTGGGATCGCGATGGCCTTCGTTGTTCGTACCAACGGTGACGATGCCGTTGGCGATGACCGGGTTACCGTAGGATTTGGAGCCCAGGGCGGCGCTCCAGAGTACGTTCTTTCCGGTGGCGACATCCCAATCGGTCGGGGGATTTTTATCGGGGCTGACCATGTCGCGCTGCGGCGTGCGCCCCCACATGCGCCATTCGTCGGCGAGGGCTCGCGAGGTTACAGCCCAGATTGATGCGCCGCCGATGGCGATCACCGCGGCGAGTCGCAGATGTCGAAGAAGTTTTTTTGAAATCATGGTGTTCTCTTTGGTTGCAATTTTTTGCGATCTTTTGTTTTCTTCCGTTTAGCCGCTACCGCTTGCGGTGCGCGTCGAGCGCCAGGAAGCGCCCGACAAGCCGGGCTGCTAAACTGGGCTTCTCAAACGCGTCGTCTCCTTTTATTTCGCTGAGGCCTGCGCATTGGCGTGCTCGGCGGTCACGCTGACGTTGTCATAGTAGATCTCGTGATCGTTTGAGAATCCCCATAGACCCGGGCTGCCGTGCGTGTTGGGGGTATCGTCTTCGAGCTTGACGGTCCAGTCTTTAGGCTCGGCATCGCCCTTGGCCCAGACCTTACCCATGCACATGGCCTTTCCACTTTCCTGAAGCACGGTCAGCTTCAGACGATACCATTTGTTGGCTTTCCATTTAAATGGAATCGTGATGTGGGTCGCCAGGCCCGGCTCGGTCTCGACGCGGGGAAGAGCAGCGCCCCAGGCATAAAGACCAAGCGTCTGCTTGCTGCCCTTGAGTTCCAGCACATAGCGGCTGTTAATGACGCCCGCATCCGGCGTCTTGTGAACGATCGTGCCGTTGTCGTTGTAGGTGGTCTCGCGGACCATGATGTCGGCTTCGATCGTGTAATTCTTCTCGTCGGCCACGCCAAAGTAGGTTCGGGCGCGGGCGAACAGGGGGATGTCGGTCAACTTGGTGAGCACCTTGTTGTTCTCGACTTCCTGAACGGCAAATTTGCCGCCGGCGCCGATCCAGGTGAGCGGGGGCTTGCCGACCGGCGATTTTTCAAAATCCATTTTCCATGGGAAGGGCGGGATGACGCGCACGCGGGCGTGACCGGTGACATTGCCGGCCTGGGCATCGACAGCGCCGCCTTCAAATGCCTTGCTCTCAGCGGCGGTGAAGGTGCCGTTCTGGTCCATCTGCCCTTGAAGATTGCCGACCTTCGTCGGACCAGCGGGAGCCGGTGGCGGAGGCGGGGCGACGGGCTTGGGTGCGGACGTCGTGGCTTCACCCTTAGCCGCGGCGGCTGAGTTGGGCCGCATCAATGCCGCGGGACGAGGCGGGGGAGCGGGAAGCGTCAGTTGCCCCAGCGCCCACTGAACCTGCTTGATCTGTCCCAACGGGCGACCCTTTTCGTCAAATCCAAAAACCTCGAACTGCTGCTTCTGACCAGGATGAATCACCACATCAAAGGGCACCACCTGCACCTGTGTCGGTGGCTGATTCTTTTCGTTATCAGGAATCGGCTCTTCCTTGGGCGCTGCAGGGACTTCTGCTTTCTGTTCCTGGAATTCTTTGGGGCCAATGCAATAGAACTTGTTGGCCGCGTCCAGATAGACGTGGCCGTCGCTGATCGCGACGGAGCCGAAGATCACATATTCGCGGCCCGGCTTATCTTCCAGATCGACATGGCTGAGGACTTCAAACTTCTTTTCCTCGGGCTTAAGAATCCACATGCGGCCATTGGCTTCGGGGAAATAGAGCTTGCCATCGCCCCAGACCAGCGACGCCTTGCCGATGGTTCCAAATCCTTTGCGATATTTGGTTTTGCCGGTCTTGGCGTCGATCGCGTAGATCACGCCATTGTCGGTGGCAACATAGAGCGTGTCCTCGACGATGGTTGGGCTGGGGAAGCCGGATTCGATGCCGTCTTTCATCCAGACGACTTTTGGCTCGCCGTTTTCGATCTTCGATGCATCGAGACAGGCTACGCCGCCAAGCTTGGTCGATTTAAAGTTGTCCAGGTCCCAGTTGACGTAGACCAAATTGTCTTTCACGACGACGGAAGAATCGAAGCCGCGCTTGGAGACTTTGATGCTCCAAAGGCGCTTGCCCGTGCGCGGTTGAAAAGCATTGACGGTGCCGTCGCCGGAGCCGATCACCATCACCTTTTCGCCATTGATGACGGTGAAGACGGGCGTCTGGTAGGGCGCATCCGTGGGAACACCCGGCGTCTCGTTGATCCAGTTTAATCGTCCAGTCTTTTTATCGAAGGCGAAGATCCGGAAATGGCCCTGGGCCAGATCGCCCCAGCCGAAATCGACGCCAGCGAGAAAGACCTGGTCTTCGTTCACGGAAGGCGAAGGCGTTCGTCCGCCGAAGGTGGAGATGACGCCGTATTCTTCGGTCATCTGGTGACGCCAGATCTGCTTGCCGGTTTGGCCATCGCAGCAGATGAGGACATTCTGCGCGCCCAAGGCGTAGACATTACCGGTTTCTTCATCGCCGCAGGGACTCGACCAGCCCAGACGATGAAATGGGTCATCGGTCTGGTACATGTTTTCGTTGTGACGCCAGAGGATTTTGCCGGTCTTGGCATCCATGCAGACCAGCGATTCCTGGGTCTGCGGGCCGGGGTCAAGCGTGGCGGTGATGCCCTCACCGGCGGCAACTTCGCCGACGCGGCTGAGGGTATAGACCTTGCCCTTCATGACGATCGGGCTGGACATGCCGCCGACATCGGCCACCCAGGCGACGTTTTCGCCGGGCGAATTTTTATCGGGAAGCGACCACTTGTCAGGGAGATTGGTTTCGCGACTGACGCCATCCTGCTCGGGGCCGCGCCATTGCGCCCAGTCATTGGCCTGCGCCGGGGCGCAGATCGCGGCCAAACCAAGAGCCGCCGCAGCCAACAGACTTGCTTTGATTGTCTTTTTCATAGCTCCTCTTATCCCGTAGATCTTTTGCGAATGAAACGATGCGCTTTGAGTTCGAATCTCGGCAGCGAGCCTGCCGGGACGGCAACCACCTGCGCTCGAAAGCTTAGCGACTGATGCAGCGCCTGTCCCACGCGATCGCACAGTTGGGCGTGCGATTGCACATCGGGCATCGGCTCAATTTCCAGCAGAACCTGCGTGAGCGGGCCGTCTTCGTGAACCGTCAGGCGGAATTCGTTGAGCTCCGAAAAACGCCGCAACACCGCTTCTACCGCCGTCGGGAATACGTTGTTGCCCCGAACGACGAACATGTCATCGACCCGTCCGAGGATACCGCCTTCGAGGCGCGCAAAGCAACGGCCACATTCGCATCGGCTGCGCGTCAAGCGGACCTGATCACCCGTGCGATAGCGAATTAATGGGCTGCCCCAGCGGCCGAGATTTGTCAGCACCAGTTCACCGGTTGCCCCATCGGGCAGCGACTTCTGTGTCGTCGGATCGATCACTTCGGGAATGTATTCGCTTTCGATCACATGAACGCCCTGGCCCGGCCGCGGCAGACATTCGAATCCGACCGCACCCATTTCGGTCATGCCGGTGTGATCGATGAGACGCGCGCCCCATGCCGACTCAATTCGCCGGCGCGTCTCCGGAATGCTCCCTCCCGGTTCACCCGCGACGATCAACAGGCGCACCGAACTGCCCGGCAGATCGATCTTTTCTTCCGCTGCGACTTCCGCCATCCGAAGGGCATACGTCGGCGTGCAGCAGACGACGGTAGCCTGATTCTCGAGCAACATGCGAAGCCGGGCGACGGTGGACATGCCACCGGCTGGAAGACAGAGCGTGCCCAGCGCGCAGGCTCCTTCAAACGCGCCCCAGAATCCGACGAATGGGCCAAAAGAAAATGCAAAGAGAACGCGATCGGATGAAGTCACGCCGGATGAAGTGAGAATGATTCCCCAGCATCGGGCAAACCATTCCCAGCTTTGGCGGGTGTCGAGCCATCGCATCGGACGGCCACCAGTGCCGGAGGTTTGATGTAGTCGGGTGTATTGGTCGAGCGGATAGGTAAGGTTGCGGCCGTAAGGGGGATGAGCGGTTTGATCGGCCTCAAGCTCGGCGCGTGTTGTCAGCGGAAGCCGATCGAGGGGATCGCGGAGCGGATCGAACGAAACGCCATTCAGTTTCTGCTGATAGAACGCATTACCGGCGCGCACCTGCTCCAGAAGCGCCGCCAGCTTCCGTCGCTGCAGCGCGGCAAGAGCAGCCGAGTCCAAGGTCTCCTCGGCGGGCAAATAAAACCGGCCCTCAGCCGGCGACTTCAGTTCCATCTGCATAGGGCGCTAAGTAATAGTATTACCGCATGGGCAAGCTGGCGTTAAGCGCCGGCGCAACAGCGCTCGACACATTTAGCGATTTATTTTTTGCGCGGTGCACCATTTTTGTGCCAATTGCGTGACACGCCTTCGCGCCCGTGCGTATATTAGAAGGCGATGCCGAGCAACGTGCGGTTCGCCGAGGTGAGGAAGTTGCTGGAGAGCAAAGGGTACGTGCTGGCACAAATTAGTGGGTCGCACCATGTGTTCAAGAAGGCGGGTGTTGCTCCGTAAGTTGTTCCGGTTCATCGCAATCAGGTGAAGTATGTCTGCTACCGCTAAGCGCCAAAAGCGCCTTGAACCGGGCGTGACCATTATCCCGCAAAGTGCCATTCGGCGCGGTAAGGTCATTGCTGCGCGCTACCAGATTACGCTGTGGCGCGAAAATGGTGAATGGTATGCCCAAGGGGTTGAGGAGCCGGGCGCGATGGGTGATGGGCGCACGCTGGAGCAATGCGTTCGCAATGTGCGTGAAGCACTGGCGGTCGCGGTGGCTTCACACATCGTCGATCGTGAGCCGATCGTGACTCCGATTCTCGATCAGGGACAACGCCCTCGCAAGGCTGGCTGAGAGGAACACGCGATCATGTCACGGCCGGCCTCCGATCGCGTGCGGGAATCGTTCGCTTTTTTGCCGACCGTTGATCTGAAAGACGAATTGCTGGAACTGGTGCTAGTGGAATGCCAGTCGGCGGAAGAATCAGTCTGGCGGGTGCCGGCTTATATCTTTCAGATCCAGCTTCGCACGACCTCAGAAAACATGGGCCGAGTTAGTTTGCGGATCGGCTCCGAAGAGCACCTGAAATATTCAGGACACATCGGCTATCAAATTGATCCTGACCATCGCGGGCATCACTACGCCGAGCGCGCTGCCAGGCTGGTGCTTCCGATCGCCCGCCAACATGGACTGAGTGAAGTTTGGATTACCTGCAATCCCGACAATCCCGCGAGCCAGCGGACGATCGAGCGGTTGGGCGCGACATATATGGAGACGGTTGATGTGCCGGAGGATTATCCGATGTCGCCGGGCGCGGTGCGCCAGAAGCGGCGATATTGCCTGAAGCTCGATCCATCGCCTTAGACGCTCCACTTTCTCGCTTGCCATCCATTGGGGCACCGATACACTTTCGCCTTATCCAAAGCGATGATTCCGATGTGGTCGATCTGTGCGGAATCAATTGATTTGATAGGATCGCAATACAAAAACAAGCGAGGCGGAACATGACCAAGCCAACCATCAACGTTTGCCTGATCGGTCAGAAATTCATGGGGCGGACGCACAGCAACGCGATGCTGAAGGTCGCCAAGTTTTTTGATTTGCCGCTGATTCCGGTGATGCACACGATTGTGGGCCGCAACAAGGCGGAGTTGGATGAATTCCGCGAGCGCTGGGGCTGGAAAAATGCGACGACCGATCTGAAAGGCGCGGTGAACAATCCCGAGATCGGCCTGGTAGACGTCGGCACGCCAAACAATGTCCATGCCGAGCACACGATCATGGCCCTGGAAGCGGGGAAGCATGTTTCGTGCGAAAAGCCGCTCGCGGGCTCGCTTTCCGAAGCCCGGCAGATGCGCGATGCCGCTCGCAAGGCCAAAGGCAAAACCTTCGTCTGGTACAACTATCGTCGCGTGCCGGCAGTGGCGCTGGCGTATCAGTTCGCGCGCGCGGGAAAGCTGGGCCGCATCTATCACGTTCGCGCGGCTTATCTTCAAGATTGGGCGGGCCCTGATGTTCCGCTGATCTGGCGATTCCAAAAGAGCGTCGCCGGCTCAGGTTCGCATGGCGACTTAAATGCCCACATCATCGACATGGCCCGCTTCATCACCGGCGATGAATTCAGCGAGATCGTCGGCGCCCTGTCGGAGACCTTCATCAAGGAACGACAAATTCCCGAGAGCGGCTCGAAGGGTGGTATCGCGGGCGGGGCAAGCGGTGGGGCCAAGATGGGAAAGAGCGATGTGGATGATGCGATGCTGTTCCTGGCACGCATGAAAGGCGGTGCCGTCGCCAGCTTCGAAGCCACCCGACAGGCGACGGGCAATCAGAACGCCAACCGCATCGAGATCAATGGCGACAAGGGCGCGATCCGCTTCAACTTCGAGGACATGAATCACCTGGAGTTTTATGACGCCACGCTCCCGCGCAAGCAGCAGGGCTGGACGAAAATCATGGTGACCCACGGCGGCGACCATCCCTACGTCGCCAACTGGTGGCCCGACGCCCACATCATTGGTTACGAGCATGGCTTCATCAATCAGCTTGCCGACATGATAAAAGTGCTGGGCGGCAAGGAACCGGAAGTTCCGCTGCCGGATTTTGAAGATGCATATAAGACGCAGCTCGTGCTTGAAGCAGCAATGCAGGCGGCCGAGCAGCACCGGCCGGTGAAGCTTTCGGAATTGCCGCAGTAGGTTTTTCTATGGCCTGGACGTCGTTATGCGAGCTGAATGAACTGGAGGAGGGGCGCGGAAAATACGTCGAGATCGGCGGCTTCCAGCTTGCCGTCGTCCTGAGTCATGGTCAGGTCTACGTCACCGACAATGTCTGCCCCCACGCGGGCGGAAATCTTTCCGAAGGTCACGTGGATAATGGCTGCATCGTCTGCCCGTGGCATTCATGGCCGTTCGAATTGACCACCGGCCAACTTCGCGGCGCGCCGGGCGTCGCGATTACCACTTACAAAACGCGGACGAAACAACCCGAAGGAAAATCGGTGCTAATCCAGGCGGATTTGCCAATTTTCTAGAAAAAGAGCGCCGGCTATTCCCGGCACACATCAGCCAGCACATGTTCGGCGACGAAAATCGGCACCGTCGTCGCGACACCCAGCGCAATGGCATCGCTGGGGCGGCTGTCGATCCGGATCACGTGCGAATTCTGGCGAATGTGGATCTTGGCGTAGAACGTGTGTTCCTGGAGGTCGTTGATTTCGATGCGCTCGATGGTGCCGCCCATGTTTTCGATCACGTCGGCCAATAGATCGTGTGTAAGCGGGCGCGGATGAGGAATGCCTTTGAGGCGTCGATCGATGGCGTAGGCCTCGCCGCTGCCGATCACGATGGGAAACTTGCGCTCGCCCTCGACTTCCTTCAGGACGATGATCTGCTCCGGCTGCATCTCGCTGATGATGATCTTGTGCAGTTCCATCTCGACGGACATCGCAGCGCCTCCGTGGGAACAAATTGTACGCTAGAATTATCGAAAAATCGTGTCAAGGGAGAATTGCCAAGCATGCGCCGTCTGGCGGTGCAATCGCATATAATGCAGCACATGACTTATCGATCGGGCCGGGCAAGCACGCGATGGATTCTGCTGATCGGCGGGGCGGTCGTCGTCGTGCTGCTGGCCATCGGCGCGCTCTACCTGATGGGGCCATCGGTCACGGTCACGGAGGTGGTCCAGGGGCCGGTCGTTGAGTCCTTTTATGCCACGGGCACCATCGAGCCTTCGACTGAATATCCCATTCGCACCGGAACTGCCGGGCTGCTCATCGACGTGAAGGTCGATAAAGGTGATCGCGTCAAGAAGGGGCAGGTGATCGCAATCGTCAGCGATCCGCAGCTTCAATTGGCGCTGGACAAAGCCAAGGCGTCGCTGGAACAGGCCCAGCGCCGTGCCGACGAGCATTCATCGCCGGTGCTGGCCGAATTTGATTCAAAGATTCAGGCCATGCAGGCGATGCTCGACAACGCCAATCGCGAAGAAAAGAGTCTCGAACAGGTGGCGGCGACCGGCGCTTCATCCCGCACCGATCGCGATCGGGCTGCAGATCGCGTCAAAGAGCATTGGAGCGAACTGGAATCGCTTAAGGCGCAGCGTGCTCAGAGCGTGCTTCAGTTAGACAACGACCTTGAAGTCGCGAAGGCCGCTGTCCATGCCGCCCAGACCGACTTCGATCGCCAGACGCTGACCAGCCCTGTGGACGGCGTAGTGCTCGACCGCCCGCAGCCGCGCGGCACACGTTTGGCCCTCAACGATCATATCATGCAGATCGCCGACGTCCGGCCGGCCAATCTGGTCATGCGAGCTGCGGTGGATGAAGAAAACGTCGCGCAGGTGCGGACGGGGCAGAAAGTGATCGTCACGCTCTACTCCTTTCCCAACCACACCTTTGAGGCCCAAGTTTCCAAGCTCTATGACAAAGCGGAGCCGGATCGGCGGACGTTTGAAGTGGACGTGAAGCTTGCCGATCCCGATCCCAAACTTGCCGCGGGCATGACAGGGGAATTGGCCTTTGTCATCGCGGCCAAGGAACAAGCCCCCATCATTCCCTCCCAGGCAGTGCAGGCGGGCCATGTTTATACAGTACACGATGGCCGACTCGCGCTGGCGGACGTGAAAACGGGGCTGCGCAGCATAGAGCGGGTGGAGATTCTTTCCGGGCTATCGCCCGGCGAGCTGGTCGTGATCAGCCCCGTTGCGATAAACGACGTTGGCCGGCGTGTTCGCCTATCGCGGATGGATCCCAAAGCCGCCGCCGATTTGAATACGCCGCCGCAACGCGAGGTTTTCAAGGGATTCAACTGATAATTCGCAGACGACGTCATGGAGGGCGGCAGTCCTCTGCCGCCGCGACTTGTTAAAAGTTACACTTCGCAGCGCTCGCGGCATTGCAGGAGCAACGCCCTCCAGTCGAAACACGCCCTCCAGTCGAAACACGCCCTCCAGTCGAAACACGCCCGACGAAGAAGCATCAGCCGATCGGCGCGCGCAGCCGGTGAAAGACCTTGGCCTTCGAGCTTGCTCAGGACAAACGCGTCGATCGGATTAGTCGGCCAATCCTTTTGATGAACTGCGGGAGCCTGCGGATGGCCGATGGGCGAAAAGGACCAGGGAAGCGGGTGACTGGCTGTGGCAGGAGGCGCCTCTGCGCCTGATGCGCGATGCGCTACAAACGACGCCGTGACGATTGCAAATCCGGCAATGAGAGCAAGACAGGCATGCCGCCACAACGTGTACATTCCCTTTTATAACCTCCGGATATGCGATCCTGTCGTCGCCAAAGATGATACCTGATTGCGCAAATGGGTGTTGCATGCATCTTGTAACGAGCCAACGCGACTCCTATCTTGCTGGCTGCGGGTCGTGCCTATCATTGTTGACTGCGACAAATGGAGAAATCATGCGGAATGGCAGCATCTTTTTTGGAGCGCTCGTCATGGCACTTTCCAGCTTCTTTGGCTCCGCTCATGGATCGCCTGCGCCCAATCTTCCGGCGGCGGCCGTTCAGCTTCAGGCCGACAAGAACGCGAAGCCGGGCGAGCTGCACACCGCTGTCGTCGCTGGCGGCTGCTTCTGGTGCATTGAAGGTGTCTATCAGCAGCTCGATGGAGTGAAAACCGTTACCTCGGGTTACGCAGGCGGAACGAAGGAAACCGCGAATTACGATGCCGTCTGCACCGGAACGACTGGCCATGCCGAATCGGTGAAGATCACGTATGACCCGGCCAAGATCACCTATGGCGAGCTGCTTCGAGTCCTTTTCACCGTGATCGATCCGACCCAGAAGGATCAGCAGGGGCCGGATGTAGGGCATCAATATCGCTCGGCCGTTTTCTATCTCGATGACGATCAAAAGAGAGTAGCCGAGGCCTACATTCAGCAGCTCAACGCGACGAAGATCTTCAAGCAGAAAATCGCTACGACCGTTGAGCCGTTAAAGGCCGACGCGTTTTATCCTGCCGAGGCCTACCACCAGAACTTCGTCGCCTGCCATCTGCTGCATCCGTACGTTCGGCAGGAGGCCCTTCCCAAGATCGAGAAGGTCCGCGATAAGTTTAAAGACGAAGTGAAGAAGGAAGACAATACGAAGTAGGAACAGGCGGGGCGGCGCGGTCCGGTTCTGTGCCCGGTTACTTGTTCTCAGCTTTTGTCGGCTGCTTCATCAAACTGTCGCGAAGCGCATTGACCGCAGCAATGCGCGGCTGATCTTCCAGCGTTGCATCAAAGGTGAGCGTGCGACCGGTCAATCGCTCGAGCCGGGCGATTGTAAGCTTGCTGAGTGTCGCATCATGGCAATAGAGACAATCGACCAGAAAATCCGCATTTTCGCGCAGCCGCGATGAAGTTTCATCGGGAAACGCGGTGAACCGCGAAAGCACTTCATCAATTCGCGCCGTTTGCTCGCAACTCAACGTCGAACGACTCACATGCATCAGGCACAGCGCGCCCGGCTTGCCGAGCTTGCGCAACGTCCGCATGGCGAGCGCGCGATTGTGAAACTCCGTCGAGTCCAGCAGCGGCAGTTGTGCCTGCACCTGCTGCATGATCGTGGGTTCGACTGGAAGATCGCCAGCCAGCACTTGCCAGGCGGCTTCCGATTCCGGCGCCATCGCCGACTCCTGCCGCAGATGACGGAGCATGGGCAGCACGTATCGATCGAGCAGCTCAAAATGCTTTCGATAAAAGGCCGAGTAGCTCGGCTCATTGATGTCCACGACCGCCGACGCGCCCGACTCTTCGCGCGAGCTAAGTCGCAGCGTGACCATGCCGTTCATGCGCATCAGCAAGACGCTGCGATCACCAGTCGGCATGAACCAGGTGCAGCCAATCTGCAATTCCGAAGGGCGCGACTGGACCTGATAAACGACATGGTCGATTTCGTTCGGCCAGTCCTGGGCCGTAAATTCAAACTCGATTTGATCGGGAATGTCGTGAGAAAGCTCCCGGCACAAGACCGTGGCCGGGTAGGGCAGCTCCTTCAATTCCGCGCGCTGCTCCTCGTAGTATCGCAGCGGCGTCATCACCGGTTGCAGCGTCAGATCATCGCCATCGCGCACGAGCAGAAAAACATCGTTGATGTGCTGCTCTTTCATCAGCGGCTTGGATTTGATCCCCGCCAGCGTCTGCTGGCGCTGTTGTGCCAGCAGATTTGGGCTGTCACCCCCCAATGCTGATCCGACGCAGGTGAGGAAAATGCCGGTGCATAGCAGAGTGCGTACGACCATAAAGATCCCCGCAATACTAGGCGCTTGGTCCGATATTATGCTTATCGGACATTTCGGCAGTCTGCATCATCCAAAAGAGGATGCTGCTGTGGGATGAGGCGGTTTTCTCGACGTTAAAGGCCGTTCGAAATGATTTCTTCGCATCAACCCGGTTCAGCATCAGGCACCTTCGCAAACGCGAGCTCGCGCGTGCGTCCTTCAAAGCGTCCTTCGGAAGGCGATTGCGAATCAATGCGAATTTTCCCATCTTCGGTGGGCGGCGCTGCATGCGCATATTCCGGCGCAATCGCGAACGTGACAGGAATGTCCGATCCGAACGGATAAACCCGCACGTAGCATTTGGCCAGCGGCAGTTTCTGAAAGTGGCGATTGTTCAGAATGATCTGTTTGAGATATTTCGCCTTTTCGCTGTCAGCCGCGCCAGCGCTCAATTCGTAAATCTCCAGATGGCAGGTGCGTCCCTCCGGCTCGATTTGAAACAGCACGCCACACTGGTCCGGCCGGCGATCGGTCCGATCGCCGAGTAATCCCATATGCCATGCGCAGCGATAGATCTGACATCCATGTGGCCGAGTCTCATAGATCGAACACCCATTGGCCACGTGCTTGCAGCGCGCGTAATAGGGCTTGCCCAAAGCCGACGACCCAATCAGATCGCAACAGGCCGTGCAGGGCCCGCATTCATTCTTGACCGGCGCACCAAGCATGATGGGCAAACTCGTGGACATTGGACTTCCAGTATACCGCATGAAGGCTGGTTGACGCCCCATCTGCCGGATACCCTTTTCCTGCCCGTCGAGAGCCAATTCGGGCGACCTTGAACCGGAGCAGGCGTGCAGACCGACAGCGTCACCAGCTACGACGAGCTTCCTTATCACAGCAATCCGTTTCACTACACGCATCCCGATGCGCTGGCCACGGCGGCGATTCTCGCGGGGCTGGAACCGCCGGACGTACAGCGCTGTCGGGTATTGGAACTGGGCTGCGCGGGTGGCGGGAATCTCATTCCGATGGCTGAGGGATTGCCGGAGAGTAAGTTCGTCGGCATCGACCTTTCGGCTCGTCAGGTCGCTCAAGGCCAGGCAATCATCGATGCGCTCAAGCTCCAGAACATCCGGCTCAAAGCGATGAGCATCATGGATGTGACGCCGGAATTCGGGCAGTTCGATTACATCATCTGCCACGGCGTCTATTCCTGGGTGCCGCCCGCGGTGCAGGAAAAAATCCTGGAAATCTGCAACGTCAACCTGAGCCGCAATGGCGTCGCCTACGTCAGCTACAACACCTACCCCGGCTGGCACATGCGGCAGATGATCCGCGAGATGATGCTCTTTCACGTCGAGCAGATCCGCGATCCGCGCCAGCGCGTGCGCGAGGCGCTGACGTTGCTGGACATGCTGGTTCACTCGGCGGGCACTCACGACACGCCTTATGCGCAGCTCCTCAAAGAGGAAATGGAAACGCTCCAATCGGCCGGCGAACACTACGTCTTCCATGAACATTTGGAGGACATCAACGAGCCGCTGTACTTCCATCAGTTTGTTAAACGTGCCGCCGCCAAGGGACTTCAGTATCTGGGCGAAGCGCAGAGCTATGAAGGCGCGGGTCGGATTGATCCATCGGCGGCGCAATGGCTCATGCAACAGACGAAGGATGCCGTCCGGCGCGAGCAGTATTGCGATTTCATCATGAGCCGGCGATTTCGCTGGACGCTGTTGTGTCACAATGATCAGGCGGTGGACCACACCCCTGATCCGCGTCGCGTCGAGAAGCTCCAAATCACAGCGATCTTGAACTGCTCGACGCCAGATCCCGATCTTCGCTCGGGTGCCAAGGTTACTTTCGTCTCACCCAAAAATGTCGAGATGACCAGCGATAACCCGATCGTCAAAGGCGCGCTGGCCGCCCTGATTCGCCATAAGCCAGCGGCAATCAGCTTCGATACCCTGTGCCAGGAAATTCAGCGCTTGGCGCGCGGAACGGATGAGCCGATGAGCGAGGCAGATCGCCAATTTGCTGCCGGCGCGATGCTGCAGTGCCATCATTCGGGAACGGTCGAATTACACACCTATTTGCCGCCGTTCACGCTGCAGATCAGCGAGCGTCCCAAGGCAATGCTCATGGCCCGTCTTCAGGCTGGTGATCAGGCGCTGATCACCAGCCGTCGGCATCGCATCATTCATCTCAATCCGTTTGATTTTCAGGTGCTGATACTGCTTGATGGGACGCGCGATCGTGCGGCGCTGCTGAAGGCCATCGAAGCGGCAGTGGCCTCGGGTGAATTGGGAATCAAGGACAAAGAGGGTAAGGCACCGGATCCGTCGGTGCTGCCCGATCTGCTAGACCATTCGCTGCGCCGGATCGCCTTTGCAGCACTGTTGGTTGAATGAGGTATCGCAAATGAGTGAGTCACAGAGTACCAGACCGCAGATCATCAGCCCCGACACGCTTCGCGGGAGCGCAGAAGATCGCACACCACCCGAGCAGGTGCTGACCTCGAAATGGCCGGTGCTTCATCATGGAAAGGTGCCGAGCGTTGATCCTTATTCGCCCGAATGGCGATTGAAAATCTTCGGGCTCGTCGAGGCGCCCTATGAACTGACCTATGCCGAGCTTCGCGCGATGCCCGCGGTGGATATCGTCTGCGACATGCACTGCGTGACCCACTGGAGCCGGTTGAACAACGTCTTTACTGGTGTTCCCACGCGCGCCTTAGTCGAAAAAGCGAAGCCTCGTCCCGAAGCGCGCTTCGTGATGTGCCATAGCGAGGCCGGTTTCACGACCAATTTGCCTTTGCAGGAATTTGTCACCGAAGACTGCATCCTGGCGTATCAGTGGGAAGGGCAGGACATCACGCCCGAGCACGGCTGGCCGCTGCGCGGGCTCGTGCCGAGGCTCTATTTGTGGAAAAGTGCCAAATGGATTCGCGCCATCGAACTGCGCGGCACCGACGCCCCCGGATTCTGGGAGCAGAGCGGCTATCACATGCACGGCGATCCATGGAAAGAAGAGCGATTTGGCTGGTAGAGATCGACCGCTTCAACTTTTCCGCAATTTTTGTAGTCGTGCAACGACATTAAGGAAGTAACCTTTCGCAAAATGTGACTATCAATGAAGGAGGCGTCATGTCTCACAAATGGCTATTTGGCCGATTGATCGCGGCTTTGATGATCGCAGGATTACCGACTGTGGCGTTTGGCCAGGCTCTGGCCGATCGAGTGCCGGCTGATGCAATCATCTATGTCGGTTGGCGCGGCGAAAACTCGCTGGGGCCGGGATTCGAAGGATCCAACTTCAAGAAGGTCTTGGACCAGTCGCAGATCCCCCAATTCATCGATGAATTCCTGCCGGCACTCGCGGACCGCGTTGCCAAAGAGCATCCTGATACCGCCCAGGCGATCGGAGTTTTCCGCTCGGTGGTCGGGCCGATGTGGCGTCATCCCTCGGCCTTTTTCTTCGCCGGCGTCGATTTCACCAATCCCAATCAGCCGATGCCTCACTTGGGATTGCTGTGCGATGCGGGAGACGAAGCAGCCGCTCTGGAAAAGCAGGTGCAGGGACTTCTGCAGAACGTCGGCAATATTCCGGTTCCCATCAATGTCATGCGATCGGGGAATCTGGTCGCGGTGCTCGCAGGATACTCCAATCCGCAAGCCGCGCTGCCCGGCGGACAGGGTGGCGGGGCGGCGCTGTCGGCCGATGCCAATTTCACCCAGGCCCTCGGCGAAGTTTCAAAAGACGCGGTCGGTACCGGATACATTAACTTTGAAGCGCTCTTTGGTTTGATCGATCACGTCGTGCAGATGGCCGCGCCACCGGAAGCGCAGCAGGCATGGCCCAAAATTGAGGATGGTTTGGGACTTCGCGGCCTCAAGCGAATGATTTTCACGCAGGGGTTTGACGGGCCGGAGTGGGGGACGCGCGTGTTCGTTTCCGCGCCTGAGCCGCGCCAGGGATTGCTGGCGATGCTCGACCAGGCCAAGCCGCTCTCGAACGAAATCTATTCGACGATTCCCGAGAACGTTCGCATGGCCGGCGCAACACATTTTGACGTGGGCGAACTGGTTTCGGCCGTTCAGCGCGCTGCGGCTCAAGTCGATCCGAATATCGGCCAGATGATCGACAGCGTCTTCCAGCAGGTCTCGCAGACCGTCGGCGTTGACGTTCGCAAAGACTTCTTTGGCTCACTGGGCAATGAGTGGAGCTTCTACATCGACCCGAAGGTGATGGGGCGCAGCATGCTCGGCATGACCGTCGTCAATCATCTCAAAGACCCGGCCAAGGCTGAAGAATCGATTCTGAAAGTCGAGCAGTTCATCACCTCGACCATCAGCCAGCAGTTGGATCAGCAGAAGCCGAAGATGAGCCTCTCGGTCGAGCAGATTCACTCCGGCGACGTGACGATTCATTACCTTGGCACGCCTTTCGTCGCACCGGCGTGGGCCGTCAGCAATGGGAATCTTTACATTGGCCTGTATCCGCAGGTGGTTGCCGCCGCCGCCACACAGGGTGCAGGGCATGGCCGATCGATTCTAAATAACACGAGCTTCACCAATCTTCGCCAGAAACTCGGTGGCGAAAACGCGACTTCGTTCCAGTACATGGACCTGCCGAATCTGATGCCGGATTCGTATGGGGCGTGGGTGGCAATCTCACGCGCAGGTGGCTTTGGTGATTTGTTTGGCGTGCCCGCGCCGCCACTGGTTCTGCCGACGCTGGACAAGATCATGCCGTATGTGTCGCCATCGGGAGCGGTGAGCTGGGTGGATGCGAAAGGGGCGCACGCTCGCGCCATCGAACCTTTCCCCGGCAGCGAATTGCTTTCCTCCGATCCGCTGGCATTCGGCCCGGCGCAGGAAGCGATGATGGTCAGTATCATGCTGCCCGCGCTCAACAAGGCGCGCGAGCAGGCAAATCGCGTGAAGAGCGCCAGCAACCTCCGCCAGATCGGGTTGGGCGCGCTGATGTATGCTGACAAGCAGAATGGATCGCTGCCTCCCGATCTTGGCACGCTTTTTAACTCCGAGGACCTCCCTCCAGCCATATTGATAAATCCACGGGGCAAAAACTCCTTGCCTCCTAATATTGGGTCGATGTCCAAAGAACAGTTGAAGCAGTGGGCGGATCAGAGCAGCGATTACATGTGGTTCGGCTCAGGAAAGAAAAATACGGATGGGGCAAACGTATTGATTGCGTCCGAAAAGCCGGAGGGCATGTCGGATGGCGTGAATATGCTCTTTGGCGACGGGCACGTTGAGTTTGTCGCGCCGATTTCAGAGGCTGAAAACCGGATCCGCCAGGCAGAATCGGGACGCCCGCCGCGCATCGCACCGCGCGTTCGCGGCCGTGGCCGACGCGGAGCCGGCGCGCCGGGGAGATAACGCTTTCCGCATTGAAAGAGCCGCGCACGAAGTAAGCGGTCGGAGCGATCTGACCGCTTACTTCGTGCGCGGCTCTTTTCGATCTGCGGGCGTCAATTATTTACTTTGTCAAACGATTTTGCAGGCTTCGTCGAAGCTTAGACGCGGGCCGCGCGGATGGAGTTTTGAGGCATCGCCATATCCAATGTTGATCAAAAAGTTGGATTTCCATCGCCCATCGGGGAAGAACTCAGCATCTACTTTAGCGTTATCGAACCCTGACATCGGTCCTGTATCCAATCCCAGCGCCCGTGCCGCGATGATCAGATAAGCGCCCTGCAGTGTCGCATTGCGGAAGGCGTGGATCTTTGTGAACTCTTCTTTGCCCGGCTGCGTGAAGGCTTCGCCGAACTTGGGATTGTGTGGAAAGAGCTTGGGCACAAACTCATAAAAACGCGTATCGGTGGCGACGATCGCGCAGACCGGCGCCGCCATCGTCTTATCGACATTGCCGGGCGCAAGAGCGGGTTTCAGCCGCGCTTTGGCCTCGGGTGATTTCACAAACATCACCCGCATCGGACTCGTGTTGGCCGATGTGGGGCCCATCTTGGCCGTGTCATAAATCTTTCGCAGCAATTCATCATCCACCGGCTTGTCCAGCCAGACCGTATGCGTCCGCGCCTCGCGGAAGATCAGATTCAGACCGGCATCGTCCAATATTTTGGCCATGTGAGAATTCCTTGAGTAGTCTTGCGAAGACAATAGAACCGGTTAGGCGGGAATTTCAAATCAGCCGGCCGGAAACCGTTTCGATCAGCAGCGTAAGGCCAATCAAGATCAGCACGAGATACACGTAACCCAGAAATGATCGCCCATGCAATCGGCGGTTGATCTGCCGGCCAACGAGAACCGCGACGAACACCGGCAGCAATGACCACACGAAATAGCGGATAACGGTCGTCGATAGAAAGCCGGCAATCCAATATCCCAGCAGACCGACCAAACTTGCCGGTAGAAAATAGGCCTGCAATGTCGCCCGAAATTCCCGCGCGGGCCATCGCCGCAGCGATCCATAGATCGCCAGCGGCGGCCCATTCATGCCATACGCGCCGCCCAGTATGCCGGCACAAAAGCCAAATCCCAGCAGCCACGACAACCGATCGCGCCGCAGATGAAATCGATGCTGATTGAGCAGCGAATAAAGCGAAAACGCGAGGATAATCGACGCCAGCAGGATCTTGATGAGCCGCTCGTTCGCGGTTTTGAGAATGATCAATCCGAGCGGAACCCCCGCGAGCGTGGAGATCACGAGCCAGAAGGCGCTTTTGCGATGGATATCCCGCCAGTCCTGCGCGACGACGATGCCCGCCACCGCGATCGACAGCAGCACCGCCAGCGGCGCCGCCACCATCACCGGGATGCGCAGCGCCAGCAGCGGCACCGCCACCAGCGCTTCGCCAAAGCCAAAAGCCGAGCGAAACAGCGTGGCGACAAACACCACGCACAACACGTAGGTGATCGTGGGGGTCAGCAAATGTGCGGTCGTTCAATTGCCAAATGAAGTTCCATAAGCCGCCACCAGCCAGAAGGCGCGGGCGGCGCTGGATTGATCGATCAGGCGCACCGGATCGATCGGCTGCGGCGGGCTCTCCTGCCAGTCGCGCGGATACCAGCCATTGGGAGCGCGATGCGAATGCAACGTAATCGCGCAGCGCGTGCAAAGCCCCAACCAGTGCGGATTGTGGTCGGCATTGTAGACTTCGAGGAACCCTTCCATGAGCTTGTGTCCGAACTTGCCGTTGCCGATGAAGATCCCGGATTCGCTGTCCACCCATTTCTTTTCCGAAGCCGCCGCGATCCGCTCCGCTTCTTTCAGATAGGCCTGGTCTTTGGTGATCTCATACAGCATCGCGCCGGCGCGCATCTGCGTCGCGGAGTTATAGGAAAACTTGGCGCGGGCGATGCTCCCGTCCGATACGCGGATCGAATCGAACACCAGCCCGTCCGAATCCTCCAGATGCTTTTGCGTCCAAGCGTACAGACTCTTGGCAATCGCAAGATCCTCATCGTCATGCTTGATCTTGTAGAACTCCAGCGCGTCCAGCATCGCCGGGCCGCAAGAGCAGGCATGCTTGCGATCTTTGCGGTCTTCGTGCCAGTAGATTCCGCCGCCCAGCGAATCATCCTTGCCGCTCATGACGAAGTTGAACGCGTCGGTCGCCAGTTTGAGATCGGCGAGGTCGTGCGTGAGGTTGTAAGCCTCCAGCAGCGAAAGCACGATCCAGGCGTTGTCGTCGTAATACCGGTCGGGCTTCTTGGGGCCGGGATTGACGTCGAGCCCGGGAAGGCCGTGGTTCTCGGTGCGATACGTGCGAAGGGCCTTGGCATAGGCTCGCAGCGCGGGCAGATACATATCGGGGTCAGAGCGGGCGGCAGCGGTTAATGCTGACAATTGCACGCTCGCATCCCAGAGCCAAGCCGGATGGCGCGTCTGCCCCTTTCCGATCTCTTCCGCAAAGTACCCGCCTTTTGGCATGTAGAACGATCGGCGAATCTGCGCCAGGCTCTCCGCACCCCAGGCGGCCGCCGCGGGAGCCGAGGTTTGCGTCTTATGCAGCACCTGCTCGATCGGCTCCTTACCGGTGTAGATCGGCTTGCGATCGGTCAGCGGCTTCACGCGGACATTGCGAAAATATGTAGGCAGCCCGCCATGATTCTGCAGGCCGATGAATCCCTCGCGCGGGAGCGCGCCCATTGCATACGGAAATTTATTTCGTTTCCCATCAGGATTGCGGTGCGGCGTCGTCCATTGATCCAGATCCGCCTTCACGATTTGCGTGCCGTTCAACTCAACAGTGATCATGCTTCCATTCGCGGTGATGCGGAAATGGTTCCACTCGCCCGGCGGCTTACAGACATTTGCCGACGGAGGCACCATGTCGTACAGCGCGCCGGTCGCGTGAATGTTGTTCCATTTGTAGTCGTAGTCGGCATCCGCCAGGATCTGAATCTCAAAGCCGGTCTGCACTTCATGATGATTGTCGTGCACGCGGATGAATGCCCCGCTGTTGCTCCACTCGTGCGCAACCACCTTGAAGTCCATCTCAAGGACGAAATCGCAGTATCTTTTCTTGGTGAAAAGCGTGTGGCCTTCGCTGTTGATGTACAACTCGCCCCGCGGATCGACCATCCAGACGAATTCCTTGCCCTTCATGTCCCAGGCGTTGAGATCCTTGCCATCGAAAAGGACCTCCCATCCGTCGGCGTCGTAGCGGGGCGTGTAGTCGGTTGTAGAGTTTGTGGCTTGCGCCTGAACCAGGCCCGGGGCGATGGCCAGCATCGCCAGAACTATTGTGAGCCATGCACTTTTCATGAACTGCCTCCGAATCATTCGCGCGAGCCAAGTCTTAGCGTGACTGTCCCCATGACGCCAGCGGTTCTGCATAGATTACTCGCGTTGATGCAATGCGTTATGGACATGCCAGAATCGAACATTCCATTTCAAATTTGAAATTTGAGATTTCAGATCTCAGACGGTCAGTGCAGTCTTGCGGCTTTCGCGGCTTATAGGGGAGACCAAATAAGCCATGCATATCAGGCCGCATGTCGGTACACTATTGTCCCTTCTCCAGCGGAGCATGTCTTATGACTCAAAAAACACATCCATTGACCCGGCGGGAGTGCCTGGCTGGCGCGTCGGCGGGAATCGCTTTGGCCATGCTCAATGGCGTGACATGGAGTGCCGAGGCACTTCCTTCAGCCACCGCCGAGAACAATTTTAAACCAGCCTCCCCGCGCGAAGAGATTCGGCCAGCGTTTTCGATCGAGCCGCAAGGGGGCGCAGGTGGAACTCCGGCTCTGGTGATCACCGCCGACGACCGCGCCGGACTCGATGGCTGCTGGAAGCGCACGATCGCGGTTGAGGCGCGGAAGTTCTATCGCTTCGAAGCGCTCTATCGGGCGCAGAATGTGGCCGTCCCGCGGCGCAGCATCCTCGTGAAGCTTGATTGGCGCGATGCGAGAGGTAGACAGGTGCCTCTCGATGGCCCAGGCGTCAGCGACGTGCTGGTCGGCGTGACGCCGATGGCGGAGACCGAATTCCCCGAACCCGGATCGATTCGAGAAGACGGCTGGACGCCGATCACCGGCACCTATCGCGCACCGGCCGGTGCAACACAACTTCGCATCCAGTTGCATCTTCAATGGTCGAGCAATTCGCAGGTGAAGTGGTCCAACATCACGGTCGTCCAATGTGAAGCGCCGGCTCCGCGCACCGTTCGTCTGGCGACCATTCATCTTCAGCCGCGTGGCGGAAAATCAGCGATGGATCAATGCAAGCTGTATCAGCCCTTGATCGAGCAGGCCGCGGAACAGAAGGCCGATCTCGTTGTGCTAGGGGAAACGCTCACCTATGCCTTCACCGGCAAAAAGTTCGAAGACGTCGCCGAACCCATTCCCGGACCTTCGACGCAATACTTCGGCGAGCTTGCCAAGAAGCATAACATGTACATTGTCCCCGGCCTTGTCGAGCGCGAAGGGCATCTGATCTACAACACCGCGGTGCTCATCGGACCGGATGGCAGCGTGCAGGGTAAATATCGCAAAACCTGCCTGCCGCGCGGCGAGATCGACGGCGGCCTTTGCCCCGGCAGCGAATACCCGGTCTTCAACACGCGCTTCGGAAAGCTCGGCATTATGATCTGCTACGACGGATTTTTCCCGGAAGTGGCCCGACAACTCACCGACCGCGGAGCGGAAGTGATCGCCTGGCCGGTCTGGGGCTGCAATCCGCTGCTGGCTCGCGCGCGGGCGTGCGAGAATCATGTGTACCTGGTCAGCAGCACCTATGAGCCGATCGAGCATAATTGGATGCTGTCAGCAGTCTTCGACCACACCGGCAACACCCTCGCATGCGCCAACAAATGGGGCACCGTTGCGGTAGCCGAAGTGGATTTGAATGTGCGCACCCATTGGCCGAGCCTGGGCGATTTCGCAGCTGAAATCCCAAGGCATCGGCCGATCGCGGTGGGTGAACCGAAGATGGGATGAATGTCCGCTGCGCGAAAGAAAGCAGATTGGTGTGGTGGTGGTGTGAGACGATAAAAGAGCCGCGCACGCAGTAAGCGGATTTGCGCCGTCTTGCGTCAATCCGCTTACTGCGTGCGCGGCTCTTTCCAGACTTTGGAACCTACGCAGCAAACCGTTTCTGCGCCTCATGCGACGTCAGGAGAAACCGACATGCAACCCAAACCGGATCGACGGGCGTTCCTTGCGGGACTCGGAGCCGCGGGCGCTGCGCTGGCGACGATGGGCGCAACATCACCCACCACTCGACCGCATAGCAAAAATAAAGATGCCATCGCTGTCGGCATGATCGGCACCGGTGGTCGTGGCACCGAGCTGGCCGGCTCATATGCCGGCATGAGCGACGTGATCGTCCACACCGTCTGCGACGTCGATGCCGCCCACGCGAAAAACGGCGCGGACGCGGCCGAGCGAAAGCAGGGCACTCGACCCAAGATCGTCGATGATCTTCGGCACGTGCTCGATGATCCCGCGATTCAGGCGGTCGTCATCGCGACCCCCGACCATTGGCACGCGCCCGCGGCCATCCTCGCCTGCCAGGCGGGGAAACATGTCTATGTCGAGAAACCCTGCTGCCACAATCCGCAGGAGGGGCAATGGCTTGTCGAAGCGGCACGGAAGCACAACCGCATCGTGCAGCAAGGCACGCAGCACCGTTCCTGGCCCGCCCATCGCGAGGCAATCGAGCGCGTACTGGCCGGCGACATCGGAAAGGTTTACCTGAGCCGGGGCTGGTACAACAACAATCGTCCAATCACCGGCAAGCGCACGCCCGCATCCGTGCCGACCGGCTTGAACTGGGACCTCTGGCAGGGGCCCGCGCCGCATTGCGATTTCACCGACAATGTCGTTCCCTATAAATGGCACTGGTACTGGAACTGGGGCACGGGCGAGATCGGGAACAACGGCATCCATGCCCTGGACCTGTGTCGATGGGGGCTGGGCGTCGATTATCCGCGCAAAGTCACCGCGGGGGGCGGGCGATACCATTTCCACGACGATCAGCAGACCCCTGACACCCTCAGCGTCACCTACAACTTCGGCGACAAAGCCATCTTCTGGGAAGGGCGAAGCTGCAATCCGGTTGGCTTCGAAAACATGGGATTCGGCATCGAATTCTACGGCGACAAAGCCACGGTTATCCTCGATGGCGGCGGCTATCGCATCAACGATCTCAAAGGAAAACTGCTGCACAAGCAGACGGGGATCGCCAACAATGAAGTGCATATCCAGAACTTCCTCGACTGCATCCGCTCCGGCAAACGCCCCAATGCCGACGTCGAGATCGGGGTCAAGAGCACGCTGCTGTGCCACCTGGGCAACATCGCGTACCGCACTGGGGGCGTCGTGAATTGCGACCCGGCAACGGGACAGATCCTGGGCCACCCGGCTGCGCGGGCTCTGTGGGGACGAACCTACGAGCCGCAATGGAAGCCGAAGGTATGAGGAGTGGTCGTAGTTTGAGTATATACTTTTTTCGCAATAGGCGCAGCTCCTGCATGGGGAGTCCGCCAAAAACAACTGATGCTTCCCTCTCCCTCTCCCGGTACTCCGGGGGAGGGCTGGGGTGGGGGTTTTTCGCAAGAGCCACGAAGATCGAGGAACCCCCTCCCTCACCCTCCCCCGGCGAGTACACCGAGGGAAGAAAAAGAGCGTGGTGCCTGGCTTTGGCGGCGATCTTCGTGCTGCTGTTCCTCGCAGCGAAGCCCGCGATGGCCGGGAACTTTTTCGTCGATCAGGGAAATCCGGACGCAAACGACCACAACACCGGCACCGCGGCGCGCCCCTGGAAAACAATCGGGCGTGCTGCTGCCGAAGTTCGCCCGGGCGATCGCGTCATCATTCGCAGTGGCCTCTATCGCGAAGGCGTGACGATCAAGGCCTCAGGTAACCAGGACAAGCCGATCATCTTTGAAGCCGATACCCATTCGCGTGTAGTCATCACCGGCGCCGATCTGCTGACAAAGTGGACGAAGGAAAACGACGGCACCTTCAGCACACCCTGGCCTTTCGTATTTGTCGGTTGGAACCCGCTGCACGCCCATCCGGATGATTCCTACCATCGGCTCATTGGCCGATGCGAGCAGGTATTTGAGATGGGTTATCCGCTCCGGCAGGTTCTCGATCGAAAGGAAATGGCCCGCGGCACTTTCTTTGTCGATCTGGATGCCAAGCGGCTTTACGTCCGCACGCCTGAAGATCGCAATCTGCTGACTCACGGCGCGCCGGTGGAAGCATCGAGCCGGCAGACGATCTGGGATTGCCGCGGCGATTACGTCATCACGCGCGGCCTGCAATTTCGTTATGCGGCCAACGCCGCGCAGCAGGGAGCCGCGACCTTTTCCGGACAACACGACACGATTGAAAATTGCATCTTTGAAAAGACCAACGGCTCCGGCGCGACTTTTACGGGGCAGGACATCATCGTCCGAGGCTGCACTTTCCGCGATAACGGTCAGCTTGGCTTTGGAGCGGGTCATGCTCATCGACTTCTATTGAGCGACTGTATTATTAACAATAACAATACGAAGGGCTTTAACCGCGACTGGGAAGCCGGCGGAGATAAGATCGTTCTGAGCCGGGATGTGGTGATCGAACGCTCCCAGTTCATCGCCAATCGCGGGCATGGCATCTGGTTCGATATCGGAAACGAGTCGGCCACCGTGCGCAATTGTTTGATCGCGGACAACGAAGACGGCGGCATCTTTGACGAAATTTCGTATGGGCTGCGCGCTACCGACAATGTCATCATCGGTAATGGCCTTGCAGGCACGCCGGGCATGTGGGGCGCATCCGGTGGCATCTGCCTGTCCAGCTCACCCAATTCCGTAATCGAGCGGAATCTGCTGATCGCAAATAAAGAAGGCATCAGCTTCCGCGAAGCCGATCGGACGACGCCTCGCATCGATTCAAAGAAGGGAGCGCGCGAAGAGGCAATCTGGAATCACGACGAGACGATCGATCATAATGTGCTGGAGTACAACGCCGACGCGCAGGTGTGGGGCTGGTTCGACACCAACGATCAACGGAACTGGCCGCGAAAGATGCAGACGAAAACCGAATCGGCGGCAGCCATGTCGCTTGAATCGCTGGCACTTCACTTATCGCAAAACTTGTATGCTGCCGATCCGGGTCGACAGCTATTGCATTGGGGAACATCCTGGCGGCGCAACAAAGCTTACTTTTCCCTAGATCAAGTGCGCGACGAGCTTGGGCTGGAAGAGGGGAGTACCATCGCGGGAATTGAGGTCGCAGATTACGCAAGTCGCGATTTCCGCGTCGCTCCCGGCAGCCCCGCAATCAAAATGGGTTGCTATCCCAAAGGTGAGGTGCCGGGGGCGCACCTTGGAACCTCGAACGAAGTCCGATCATCGAAAGGAGCCAATCCTTAATGCCTCCCGCACCTCCTGTATGACTGCCGACCAATCTCCCGGAGCCTGTTGCCGGAACAAGCGCATCGTCGGATACCATGGGCTGTCGGTCCGATTCGTGAGCCAGCGCCAGTCGGCAAGATGCGGCAGCAACAGCCAGGTCGGTTTAGCGAGAGCGCCGGCCAGGTGGGCGACGGACGTGTCCACTGTGATAATCAGGTCCAGGTTCGCAATCAGTGCCGCTGTGTCGGCAAAGTCAGTCAATTGATTCGCGTGGTCGATCACTTCAAATCCATCCGCTCGCACAGTCAAAGGCACTTTTTGAAGACTATGAAAAACTGCTCCGCAATCGGACAGCGGCGATAGTTGCGACAGGTCCATCGAGCGATTGCGATCATTGGTATGTGTGGGTTTGCCCGCCCACGCGAGCCCGATCTTCAATCGATCTTCGGAATCTCCGACGATCGACTTCCACTTTTCAACGCGTTTTAAATCAGCAGCAAGATAAGGGACAGTCGCGGGAATCGAATCCAGTCGCGTCTTCAACCCTCGCGGAAGACTCATCAACGGGCAATGAAGATCATAGCGCGGCAGCGGTGATCCACCTGCGATCAGTTCCGCGCCGCCCTCGAGGGATTTGAACAGCTCGAACAGTTCCGGCGGACATTCTAAAATGACCTTCCCGTCAAGCTGCGCGACGAGCGACACATACCGGGCAAATTGAATCGCATCGCCAAATCCCTGCTCGGCATGAAGCAGGATCGTGCGACCATTCAATGGGGACCCATCCCAAATGGGATCAGAGAACCGCAAGCTCCCGCGCCGTTTATAAGCGGCCCAGCGCCATTCATATTCCCCCCAGCCGGCTTCGAATTGACCGGCACGAAGCAGCGCGACCGCGAGATTCCAATGGGCCTGCACGGCATGCGGCGCGAATTTCACCGCCGACTGACACGCGCGAATGGCTTTGTGAGATTCTCCAATGGCTGCATACGCATTGCCCAGATTTGAATGGGCATCGGAATAATCGGATTTGAGCTCGATCGCCTTTCGATAGGCGGCGATGGCTGACTCAAAGTCTCCCTTTTCAGCGAGGGCAACGCCGAGGTTGTTGTAGCCGGGAGCGCCTGTGGGTTGGAGTGAAATGGCCTTTCGACAAGCAGCAATCGCTTCGTCAATTCGGCCCTTGCGCGTCAGAGCGCTTCCGAGATTCGCATAAGCATCGGCGTAAGTCGGCTGAAGTGAGATCGCTTTCTGGTAACAAGCGATCGCCGCATCGATTTCATTTCGCTCGCAAAGGGCAATTCCGAGATTGCTATGAGCGACGGCAAGATCGCCTTTCAGGCGGATCGCCTGTCGGTATTCAATGATTGCTTCATCGATCTGCCCAAGATGGCGATGGGCTTCGCCGAGATTGCAGTGATAGGAAGCTGCGGAGGGCTTGATGGAAACGGCGCGCTGGAGCAGCCGTACCGCCTGATCCGGCCGGCCCGTTTGAATCGCTAAAACACCCAGAGAATTGAGAGCCGCGGCATGGTCGGGCTGCTGCGAGAGCACATCGCGATACAGCCTCTCGGCCTGGTCCATCCGACCAGCGCCATGGTGAAACAGCGCAACTTGAAGCGATTGCTCGGCAGTCAGGGACGACATCTCGGCGGCCTCCGTGCCAACCGTGTCGCGCCCGCGGTGGGACGCAACTTTACGCGCCCCGCAGGCGGGGCGGCTAAAAGGGGCAGACGCGCTATCATTAAATCAAACGCGGCCCGCGCAATCGAACTCAGTCGTCGATGCTCCGCATCGTCCTGCTCACTTTAGCCGCCCCTTTGTGGGGCGCGTCCAGCGGCGCAGGACAAGACAAGCATCAGTTCACATACACCACTTCGTTCGTGAACAGCAGCGCCTGAGCATACTGCTCCCAGATGCTCAGCGGCCGACGATCGACCGTTTCACCTTCGTTCTCAATGGCTCGGCGATCCTGGTTCCGCATGTTCTTTTTGTTGTCGCGCATCTTCTCGGCACGCTCTTGCCGCATGAGGGATTGCTTCGTCGGGCCGCGGTCGTAGGCGGCAACGCCCATACGCCGCTCGGCATTGAAGAAATCCATCGCCGCATGAACCTCGCCTCCCTTGGGCTCGCGCTGGAAGAGGATCATGTACAGCGCCTTGACGCGCCCTTCATCGGTCTGAGCCGACAGAAATTCCGGACGCGTGACCACCTTTCGCGCCACATCCGCTGCCATCGGGCTGTTCATGAAGAACAGCGCCTGCTGCGGCACAATCGTCGCAACGCGACGGCTGTTGGCGCGATCGGGATCGGCAAAGTCGAATTGCGACATCAGCTCAGGGAGCCGGCCGCGATCGATGTAGCCATAGATCGAACGGCGATTGCTGTACGGCTCATCGGTGAGATTGACCGGCTTCCCGCCGATCGATTCATCCATCTTGCCGGTGAACATCAGCAGCGTGTCGCGAATGGCTTCGAAATCGAGCCGGCGAAGGTTCGCCCGCCAGAGGAGGCGGTTTTCCGGATCGATCTTGTTGTAGTTGATATTGGTATCGCAGCTCTGCTGATAAACGTTGGAGAGCATGATGAGCTTGTGCATCTTCTTGATGCTCCAGCCACCCTCCATAAAGCGCGACGCCAGATAATCCAGCAACTCCGGATGGCTCGGATTCTCGCACTGCACGCCCAGGTCATCTGGCGTCCGCACGAAGGCCTGGCCGAAATGATGCTGCCAGATGCGGTTGACCATGACGCGAGCGGTGAGCGGGTTTTTATTGTTGGCGATATCACGGGCAAGCTGGAGTCGGCCGCTGCCGTACGTGTAGGCCTTGCTATCGACGACCGCAAGAACATCCAGGAAATGGCGCTGCGCGATCGGGCCGCGATTGTTCGCTTCACCGCGGATGAAGACCGGCGAGTTATGTGGCCGGGGGCCATCTTCCACCGCCATCGCCCGCGCGGGCGACCCGGGGTTGGTCAACTCCAGTTCATTGATCGCGGCAAACTGGAAGCGGTTGTAAGGATTGTTGCCCGCGGCAAGCTTGGGCATCAGATCCTTCAGATGGTCCGTCGTAATCAGCGGCGCCGGCTCGACCGGTGTCGGCACATCGATCAATTCGACGAGTGCTGGATCGAAACCATCGACGTGATCTTCCGTCGCTGTCTTGCAGGCCTTGAGATATTCCTTTGCTTTGTCATCGATGCTGGCAAAGAGCTTGGCGTAAATGTCGGTCACATCGCGCATCGACTTGATCGAGTCGGGCGATACTGCCTTGAATGCCTCGGCAACGAGCCGATTCGTCCGGCCTCGGTCCACCACCTGATTGATCAGGTCCTTGACGTCGTTGGTGTTGAATTGGTCCCCATCCAGTTCATTGAACCACATCAGTGGTCCGAACACCGGGTGTTGGCGATTGAACCGCAGGGCATTGAACAGGTCCTTATCGAGATGTTTCTCGGCAATCAGCCGCTGGCGCTCGACCAAACCCTTCGCGCGATTCTTGCGAGTATTGAGCACGACCGTCAGGTAGTCGCTGGCCTGATGGCGGAATTCCGAAGATTTCTCTTCGATCAGCGAATAGTAAATCTGGCGATCTTTCTGCTCCAGATCATCGAGCTTGTGCTTGAACTCGGCGTATTGTTCGCCGTCGGATATTGGCGCGATGGCCGGCTTTTCCTCCGGCTCCATCGTGCTGGCGAAGATGCCGTGGAGTGAGTAGTAGTCGCTCTGCGGAATCGGATCGAACTTGTGATCGTGGCAGCGAGCGCAGGCGACGGTCATGCCGAGCATCGCCTTGCTGACAGTATCGATGCGCTCGTCGATGGTGTCGTTGGGATTGGGGAAGCGCTTGCCGACGGTGATGAAGCCAAGAGCGGCGAGGCGCTCGGGGTGTTCATCGACGCCCGGCATTTGGTCGGCAGCCAATTGTTCCTTGATGAACTCATCGTAAGGCAAGTCCTGGTTGAATGCCTTGACGACCCAATCGCGATAAGTCCAGGCATAGGGATAGCGATAGTCGGCGCGGCGACCGCCCTGATCGTTGCCGGTCGTGTCGGCATAGCGAGCCGAATCGAGCCAGAAGCGTCCCCAGCGCTCACCATAGTGGGGCGAGGCGAGCAGGTGATCGACCACCTTTTCAAAGGCGTTGGGCGAAGAATCTTTCTCGAAGACTTCCACTTCGTGCGGCGTCGGCGGAAGGCCAATCAGATCGTAATAAGCCCGACGGATCAGAGCCGACCGCGGAGCGGGGCGGCTGGGCTTCAATCCTGCCGCTTCCAGCTTCGCGAGAATGAAAGCATCGACCGGCGTCTTCACCCACGTCTTCTCAACGACCTGCGGAACCGGATAATCGACGACGGGTTGATAGGACCAATGCGCGCGAGCTTTTTCGGTCATGCCGGTCAGCTTCGTCGAGCCGCTGCTGCGCGGGTCGGGCGCGCCCATCTTGACCCATTCGGTCAAGTCAGCGATCTGCTGATCGGTCAGCTTCTCGCCCTTGGGGGGCATCTGCAGGTCTTTGTCCTCGTAGCGAACCGCCTTGATCAGTGAGCTCTTGTCGGGATCTCCGGGCACGATGACCGCGCCATCTTCGCCGCCTTTTACCCATCCTTCGCGGGTGTCAAGCGTCAGGCCGCCTTTGGTTTTGCCTTGCTCAGCGCTGTGACACTTGTAGCAGCTTGAGGAGAAGATCGGGCGGATCTTGGTTTCGAAGAACTGGACCTTGTCGGGGCTCAGTTCCGTCACCGCTTTGTCGTTGCCGGGCATCGGCGCCTGGATGGCGGGAACGGGAACCGCCGCGCCAGCGAACCCAGCGGCAATCGTGATCACAGCGCCCAGCAGGATGACGCGCGTTTTCATTGAATCGGCCCTCGCGCAAACGTTGCGGCGCTAATCCAGCGCCTCCATCATCTGTTTCAAAGGCCTCGTCTCCGGCCTCAATCATGTTGGCGATCCTCGCGGCCGCCGACATCATCAAGGTGAGAGAAGAGGCCTCATCGATTCTTACTGAACTTCATCAGGCGATCACGCCTTTGGCCACTTCGCCGTAGTTGTCGGTCAGGCGGAAATCGCGGCCGTTATAGCGGTACGTCAATTTCTTGTGATCGAAGCCCAGCAACGCCAGGATGGTGGCGTGCAGGTCGTGAACGTGAACTTTGTTCTCGACCGCGCGGGCGCCGAATTCATCGGTAGCGCCGTAAGCAGTGCCCCCCTTGACGCCACCACCGGCCATCCAGGTGCTGAACCCACGGCCATTGTGATCGCGGCCCGCTGTGGCGTTACCGCCGTTGTCGCGGGTGACCGTTCGACCAAACTCGCCGCCCCAGATAATCAGCGTTTGATCGAGCAGGCCCTGCCGCTTGAGATCCTGGATGAGCGCCGCTGCCGGGCGATCGAGGTCGTCTGCGCGCTGCTTGAGGGCGACCTGAATATTGGCGTGATGGTCCCATCCGCCTGCCACGACCTGCACGAACCGCACGCCTCTCTCAATCAATCGACGGGCGACCAGCAGCTTCGCACCCATATCGGAATTGCCATAAGCCGCGCGAACCGCTTCAGGTTCCTTTGAGATATCGAAGGCGTCGGTCGCCTCGGTCTGCATCTTGAAGGCCATCTCGAACGATTCGATGCGCGCTTCGAGCTGCTCGTCTTTGTGCAGCTTCTCGGCATGGATCGCATCAAGCTTCCGGGCCAGGTCGAGCTGATCGCGCTGTTCGTTGAAGTTGGTGCCAAATGGATTGCGAATGTTGAGCAGCACCTGACTCAATGACATCCCGCGCGAGTAATTGACCTCGCAACCCTGATAGAGGCTTGGCAGGAACGAAGCCTGGCGGTACTCGGCCTTGCCGCCCATCGAGATGAAGCCGGGCATGTTCTGGTTGTCGGTGCCCAAACCATACAGCACCCATGATCCGAGGCTGGGCTTGGGAATCTGCAACGAGCCGGTATTGATAAAGCGGGATGCCGGCTCATGGGCCGGGATGTCGGTCCACATCGAGCGGATGATCGCCATGTCGTCGATGCAGTCGCCCAACATGGGGAAAACTTCGCTGACTTCGATCCCTGATTTGCCCTTCTTGTTGAACTTAAAGGGCGACGGAAAAGCGAGACCATTGAGCCCCGGCAGCGTCTGGTCGGCAAACTTTGCCAGGGTCGGCTTGGGGTCCCATGTATCAACGTGAGACGGGCCACCCTCGGCAAAGATATGGATCACATGCTTGGCCTTGGCCGGAAGGGGCGCCTTCTTGGGGGCCAGCGGGGCGTAAGCATTAGTCGCACCCTGCGTCTGCTCGGCGATGGTGCCCAGCATCGTCGCCAGACTCAAAGCACCCATGCCCATACCGGCTCGCTGAAGCCACTCGCGGCGGGTCAGGAACAGGTCGGCAAGCTTGGGTGTGTGTTCTTCTGGATTGTAATTCGGGAGCCTGGGCATCGGTGTGATCCTAAAAGTGGAAGCCTCGTCCGCCCATACCCCATGGGCCGAACTTCAATGATCGAAACGCCGTGCGGCGGTCATTATTCCATATTGTATCAGGAATTTGTAGCTGAAAAGCGATATTTTGCGGCTCCGAAACGAATTGCGCCGCCTCAGAATTCAAGAGGGGTAGCTTACACGGCCCGAGCGCATTATTCGACGAGGTGACGGTCTTCGAAAGCTCGCGGCGGCAGGGAACCGGCACCCTCCAGAGACAGGCCTGTATGACCGCGCGCGGCGCGCGACACATGCGCGCCGCGCGCCATAATTAGCAAGCTAATTATCTATAAGACATTGAGGGCACGAAGCTTAAGGGCCAACATCGCGCGCGGCGCGCGACCCTGGCGCGACACCAGCGCCGCGCTCCATTTGTCAAGTGACTTTTCATATTCATGTAAATCCATGAATCTGTCGCGCTTCCGCATTCGTCGAACTGCGGTCTTCGTTCCGATAACCTTAAAGTTTCTCAGACCTTTACACCGATCTGAATTACAAATCGGATTCCGGGCAGACGACGGATCGACTGCCCTCGGGGCTAAGCATTTATTCGGGCCAAATTGCCCCAGTTACCAAGGAAGGTCGGCATGCGGACGATTGCCATCATCAACCAAAAGGGCGGCTGCGGGAAGACGACGACCAGCATCAACCTCGCCGCCTGCCTCGCTCGCCTGGGACACCGCACATTACTCGTGGATATGGATCCGCAAGGTCATTGCGGCGTGGGTCTCGCGGTTCCAGAAGAGCAGATCGAGCGAACCATCTACGATGCCATCATCGAAGCCGGCGATGGCCGGGTGGCCAGGATCAGCGAAGTGGTCTGGCAGATCGCCAGCGATTTTGATCTCGCTCCCTCCAACCTGCGTCTCGCGGGCTTCGAGCAGGTCTTCGCGGGTCGTGCGGGTCGCGAGAATCGCCTGCGCAGCGCACTGGAAGGCGTCCGCGACACGTATGAATGGTGCATCATCGATTGCCCGCCAAACGTCGGCTTGCTCACCTTCAATGCCCTGCGCGCCTGCGACGAAGTGCTGGTGCCGGTGGAGACCGGCTATTTCAGCCTGCATGGCCTGGGCAAAATGATGGAGACGCTCGAAGAGCTCAAGGAGCTTTACAACCGCGACGTTTCCATTCGCGTCCTGCCGACGCTTTACGACACGCGCACCAAGCTGGCGCGCGAGGTGCTTTCCGAATTGCGGGCCAAGTTCCGCGAATACCTCATGGAAAGCACCGTCAACTTCAACACGAAACTCAAAGAGGCCGCCAGCTTTGGCCAGCCGATCACCGAATACGATCCGGGCAGCAGGGGGTACAAGGATTTTGTGAATCTCGCCCGCGAATTGATGGGCCATCGGCCTGTCGATGTTGAGCCGGTGTCGGATCAGAAACTTTCGCGACCGGCCGAACTGGTGCAGCGCGCCAAGCAACTCGCTCAGCTCACCAATTCGCAATTTGGTCGCGGCACGGTGCAATTCAGCCCGAACCTGGCTCCCGCATCGCAGCCGGCCAGTCGCGTCGGAACCTCCGGCACCATCGTCGGCGCCGATACCGAAGTGGCCATCACTTCCGTCACCTTTGCCGATTCGCGAATCGATCTGCCGATCAGCAGCCCGTCTCCCGCGCCGGCCCGCTCCACGCAGCAGAAGATCGACGATTTCTACGGCGTGAAACAGCAGGACGGCCAGGTCTACTTTGCCGCCCGGTTTGAAGAGGCCAATCAAGTGCTCATCGCCGGCGACTTTAACAACTGGAAGCCAATGGCGACGCCGATGCAGCGCAACGGCGCTGGCCCCTGGGTCGTGAAGCTTCCGCTGCAGCCGGGCCGATATCGATATCGCCTGGTCGTCGATGGCCGCTGGATGACCGATCCGGGCAACACCTACGTCGAATCGAACGAGTACGGCGAATTGAACAACATCGTCGAAGTCGCGTGAGTTTCCATCGCGCGACGCGACGCGGATTATTAACGAAGAAGAATTAACCGCAGATAAACGCAGATGAACGCAGATAAGACAAGACTCTGAATTCGATTTGATCTGTGTTTATCTGTGTCCATCTGTGGCTAATTTTTTGATTGAACCACAGATAAACACAGATGCACACAGACAAGAAGCAACGATCGATGACCCGCATTTTCAATCTGCGTTTATCTGCGTTCATCTGCGGTTAATATGAATTGTTCTGAATGAAGTCCGATCTTCAGGAAGCACGCCGATGTCTGACCCGATTCCACCAAAGCGGAGCCTCAGTGAGATCAGTCACCTGTTTCTCAGCAGCGTGCGCGACAAGCAGACCAACGGCTCGCCCCGGCCGATGCGCGTGCCACCGAAGAAGATCGAAGAACCCACTGACCCGTCGAACCAACCCATGCCCGAACGAAAAAACGACCTCAGTATCGATCTGACGCCCGAAGAGTTCGCGCAGGTGTTCGGCGACAGCGCCGGCGCCGGCCAGCAATCGCACAAGCCGCGCGATCTGCAGGTCAGCGCGGTGCTCGGCTCTCATCTGAATGGCCGGCAATTCGAGCGCGTCAAGCAATATGCACGGCACCTGGCGCTGCAATGCGGCCGGGTAGGGCTGATCGAGCTGGATGCATCGGAATTTCGTCTGATGTGCTTCGAGGGCGGCATCGCCAATTCTCCAGATGAAGCGCAGACGGTGGAAACGTATGAGCCGCGGCAGATGGCCGAGGCACTGGAGGAGATGAGCTGGGATATTCATCGCTGGATCGTGCTCGTTCCCAATCCGCGCACGCCTGAAGCCAAGGCGCTGCTGCGCACGGTCAATCACTGGGTGCTGCTGAGCACCTGCGATCACGACGGCATCGTCTCGAGCTATCGGCTGCTCAAGGGCATGGCCGAAGGCGAGCGTCCGCGCCTTTCCCTGGCCCTGCTGGATGCGGGTAGCCCGGCGGAAGCGGAGCGCGTTCATCAGAAACTGGCATCGGTCTGCCAGCAATTTTTGAATTGGCCAATGGAATCGGAATCGCCGGTGTCGGCTGCGCCGCGCGTGACGGATCACCTCGTGCTTTGCTGCCGGCCGATTCATGACAAGGCGCAGCTTGCCTCCGCGCCGCAATGGTCGATCGCGGCGGATTTCATCGCCAGCGCGAAGAATTCCGCATCTGAAGCGCCCAAGGCGGCTGCTTCTCATACCACGCGGCCAATCGAAGCGCCGGTTCAGGATGAAGTGGAACGTGAACTGGCTGAAATGGATTCACCGAAGCCCACTGCACGACCCATCGCTGCGCCAAAGATCGAACCCGAGCAGCCCATCATGAGCATTCAATCATCCGCGACGGCCAGCGTCGCGCCCGTGGAATCGGTCACCGAAGTCCTCGAACTTCCCGGCACCGATCCGCAATCGATCCTCAATGCGGTGCTGAAACAGAATGGCGATCTAATCGAATGCCCCGTGCGCCCGCCGATGTGCATCGGCGCTCGCCTGGCGATTTCCCGCCAGCGCGGCCTGGTGCTGCTGGCCGTCGCGAGCCAAGGATTGGCCGAGCTGCGCACGGTTGGCCGGGCCTATCGCTGGATGGCGGAGAACATTTCGCTGCTGGCGATGGCTCTTCCGCAAATGTCGATCGACACCAATCGCACGCCTCAACTTCGCCTGCTGATCGACCAGGCCGACGCCGGCGCCGACATCCTCCAACCCATGCTCGGCAGCGACCACGTCACCATCCAAGCCTACCGCAAGCTCCGCTGGGGCGCGCGGATGGGCCTGTTCCTCGAAGCCGCGTGAGCCAATAAAACGCCCCACCATTGAGGTCGCAGCCAGTTTCTTTGAACACTAGCTGCGCCCGTGCGACCCCGTTTCGCTCCCGGTTTCAAAACCTCTGCGTTCCTCCGCGTCCTCTGCGGTTGAATTCTTCTTAAAGAGAGTTGCACCGCGGAGGACGCGGAGGAACGCAGAGGAATTCAGTGAAAGATATTGGCCACACCACCCTCGACCCTCATTAAGATGGGCTAAAATGAGTGGTCTGGAGTTGCTCAGTGGGATCCGGAAGTAAGGTACAAGCCGATCGGGTCAGTGACACCAGCGGACGCCTCGCTGATGATTCAGCGAGCGCAGATCTTGTTGGCGGCGCTATAGGACATGTGATTGAAAAGCTGAGAATACTCGAGCAACAAATCGCCGACGAAAAGGGCGATTTCAGCCTTTTCGGCTGCTTCTTGCGCGAAGATTCTTACGACCGATGGGATATCGTCATCGCCGCGCCGTGGTTCAAGAAACTGGACGTCGACCCTATTGAATTCTTTTCCGAACGAATCAAGTCTGCCGTTGGCCGATCCGGGCTATTGATCATCTCGCGGATCGTGCCGCTGCGCGAAAACAACCGTTTTCTCACAGAGGTCAACGAAATGGTGAAGGTTCGGCATGGACTGCGATCAATTGCAGAAGTTGATCTTGCTGGAGTTCAAGTAAGCCGGGCGTTCATCATCACCAGTTTTCCGGCCGCAGCCCACAATCGATTTGAGTGATGAGAAGACCGCTCGACTCGGATCGTGACGAAACGAAGGATCACTTCCGCGCGCTGCCACACTCGGGGCATCGATCCGGGGTAGCTCGCATGTCATAGCCACACACCTCACACCTAATAGCTCCGGGATCTCCTTCTTTTTTCCGCCTCCGGTGAAACTGCCAGAGCAACCAAGCTAACGGATAAAATGCATACACGAACGTCAGGGTTTCGAGTGGGGCTTCGTTTACATCTCCCCTTTGCCTAGCGGACCATCCGTTGGCAATCATCGATTGAAATTCAGGCATTGGCGACCAATGTCGCGACGTCTGGTTGGACTGTCCGAATTTCTGCATGAGCATCTGCCGAGTCGGATCGAGCGACTGCGCGCTGTCCGCACGCCATTGGAAATCCGGCTGGCCGTTAATCACGCGACCATCGCGCCACCCGAACGCCGAAAGATGAAGGTCGATACTTGTGCCCCGATCCTGCCACCGCGCAGTGATGAACGCCCGCTGGTATCCCATCGCTGAAAGTGACCAACAAGTTGCAGTCACTATGCAGAGGACAAGACAGATCGCGCACAGAATTGTGAACAGACGCCGCACTGCATCACCTCATTAATGGCTATTGCAGCCCATGCGATCTGTTACTTTCCCCGCACATTCCCGCACTCCGGGCATCGATCAGGCGTGGCCCGCATGTCGTAGCCGCATGCTTCGCATTCAATAGCAGCCGGGTCGGCTCTTCTTTTTCTCCACTTGCGATACATCATCCAGGCTAGCCAGAGCAGTGGAAGGATGGCAAAGTCGATCGCGATTTTTAGGAACGAAACCTGCTCCAGCTTATACCAGCCGGCTTGCGTTCCTGGACCGCCGTAATGGGGCATGATCGCGCGGCTGGAAAGTGCTGACCAATGCCACGACGTCTGATCGACCGGCCCGAATTGCTGGCGAAGAGTCTGGCGGAGCCCATCCAGAGCTTGGGGGGATCTCCTATTCCATTGTTCGAAGAATTGATCTTTGGTGAAGCCTCTTTTGTCCTGCCAACCAAAGACGGAATAGGTCAGTTGAAGGCTCGTCTGGTGATCTTTCCACTGCGCCTTGAATACCGCCCGCTGGCAATTCATCGCCGCCAGGACCCAGCACAGCAGGGTCGCCAAACAAAGGGCAAAGGAGATCGCGCAGAGAATTTTAGCGATGCGTCGCATTGCGGCATCTTACCGTTAGGCCCTCATTTTTTGCGCGGCCGGTGCCTTGGCATACTCGCGATCTTTTTCAGAATCTCCACATCCTCCTTATCGAAATACGGCTTGAGATCCAAATCCGGCGGGAGCGACGAAAAATTCTTCTCGACCTTCTCCATTTGCTCCTGCATGAAGGCGTTGTAGTCGTGCCAGGAGATCCCCGCGGCACGAACCGCGGCCTCCTCGGCGCGCAGCGCGATTTGATGGGCATGCTGATACGTCAAGCCCAGGCGATCGCCCACCGCGCGCTCGACCGCCTCGTGCAGCGCGACGAATGGATCGACTTCAACACGCCGCTTGCCGACGACAAGCGTCTTGGGCATCCGCCGATCGATGTAGATCGTGCCTTTTCGGTTGGAGCCGGCGAGGTAGGGCACATCATAGCGCCGGTCGATGCGGGCATTCTTGAAGATGGTGGCAACGACTTCCTGAAGAATCGCATCGGAGACGAGCGTGTCCTCTTCCGTCTCGCCAACCTTTTTGAGAAATGTTACTTTGCGGTTCTTGGATGTGCTCATGATCACATTGTTAATGGGAGAGGCCCGGGAGGTCAAAATCCCTCCAATGCAGTACGGGTGGAGTTAGACATGAACGGTGCCAATCCTCCAACCATTCGCGCTGCCCGCCCGCAGGACGCCGAGGCCATCGCGGAGATCGAGCAGCTTAGCTTCGTTCATGCTGGGGAGCGCTTTGGGCCGCGGAAGGTGCAGCAAATTCTGCGGAATCCGCGGTATTTTTCAGATGTGGTGGAAGTGGAAGGGAAAATTGCGGGGTGGTCAGTCAGTTTCTTATGGAAGCGCAGCCGGACGCCGTGGGGGCGGATCTATGGGCTTGCGGTGTCGCCGCATTTTCAGGGGCGGAAGTTTGGTCAACTGCTGCTGACGCATGCGATCGAACGACTGCGCGAGAAGGGAATGAAAACGATTGTGCTTGAAGTGCGGACGGATAATGTCGCTGCGATCAAACTCTATAAAAAGTTTGGTTTTGCTCACTGTCGGAATATCGAAAATTATTACGGTCCAGACATTCACGCGAGTCGAATGATCCTGGACGCGAGCCGCTGAACTTCTTACGCGTTATCGATTCGGTTATATAGTCACACCTTGCGTCGCACGAAGAAGAAAGACTTACCACGGAGGCACGGAGACACGGAGGTCAGGTTTTGCTTAAATTGTGGGCCGACGCGATGGAAAGCGCCAAGGGCGCCAAGAAGAAAAATTAAAAGAGAATCTCTTGGCGGTCTTGGCTCCTTGGCGTCCTTGGCGCAGTTGAATAGCGTCCCCCGCAAACGGCCCGCGGTATCAGCAAAACCCCACCTCCGTGTCTCCGTGCCTCCGTGGTGAAAAATGATTTCAATTAACTCGCATGAGCACAGAAAAACCCCGCATTCTCACCGGCGATACGCCGACCGGAAAACTTCATCTGGGCCACTACGTGGGCAGCGTGGAGAATCGTTTGGCGCTGCAGGATCAGTATGACTGTTATTTCCTGATCGCTAACAAGCACGCCTTCACGACCCGCTCCGATCAGCCGGATGAGATCCGCCAGAGCGTGATCGACATCGCGATGGATTGGCTTGCGGTCGGCATCGATCCCAGCCGCAGCGCCATGTTCATCCAGAGCGAAGTACCGGCGATCGATGAGCTGACCTTCTTCTTCGCGATGCTCATCCCGTTCAATCGCGTGATGCGCAACCCGACGCTCAGCCAGGAGATCAAGGACAAGGAGCTGGGAGATAAATACCCGTTCGGTTTTCCCATGTACGCGGTGGGGCAGTGTGCCGACATTCTCGCCTTCCGGCCCCAGCTTGTGCCGGTCGGCGAAGATCAGCTTCCGCACCTCGAATTGACGCGCGAAGTCGCGCGCAAATTCAATCAGCTCTACTGCGGCGTCGATCCGCAAACTGAGGACAAGGACTACATCAAAGCCGGCGGATTGCTCCCGATCATCGAGCCCAAGCTGGGTCGCGTGAAACGACTTGTAGGACTGGGTGCTCCCTCATCAGATGGGAAGCTGCTGAAGATGAGCAAGTCGCTCAATAACGCGATCTTTCTTTCGGACGATGCCGACACGGTGCAGAAGAAGGTGATGGGGATGTACACCGATCCCAAGCGCATCCGTGCCACCGACCCCGGCGAAACCGATCCGGAAAAAAATCCGCTCTGGGCCTTCCATGAAACCTTCAACAATGACACGGCCTGGGTCAATGAGCATCGCGAGCTATACAAGAATGGAAAAGTCGGCGACGTCGCGGTGAAGCGCAAGCTGGTCGAAGTGCTCAACACCCTGATCGACCCAATCCGCACGCGACGGAAGCATTACGAGCAGCGGCCGGATGATGTCATCGACGTCCTCAAAGCGGGAACCGCGAAAGCGAATGCGGTCGCGGAAGAGACGCTTCATCTCGCGAAGAAAGCGATGCGACAGGATTATTTCGCGAGGAAACTTGTGATTGGGTGATGTGAATCGAATTACCAAAAACGGTTGACCAGCGAGCAGCATTCAGATCGCGTCGATTGTATTTAACCTAATTGTCGATGCGTCAGCATCGTCCCGATTCCTTTAGCCGCCCCTTTGTGGGGCGCGTGTAGCGATATGGAAGCTCGCGCCGTTCGAGAGTGACAAATAGCGCGGATTTACAAACGGAAAAGCATCGTGGCGCGGGACGCGGACTGGACGCGCCCCACAAAGGGGCGGCTAAAGGAAGAAGCTATCCACGCGTTCTCGAAAACGAGCGCGTTTCCCCTCATCCCTGCGAATTTTGGTCCGGGTCCCTCGGATAGTCCGGCGCGGGTGGTGGGGGTGGCGGCATCAACGGCGCCTGATAATCCACCGGCGCCTGCCCTGGCGGCGCGGGGGGTGCTGGGGGCTGACTTGGAGGCGGCGCTCCATACCCATACCCCGGCGGCATCCCATATCCATACCCAAGCTGCGCCGCCTGCTGTTGCTGCATCGATTGCCAGTACTGGGCTTGAAATTGTTGTTGCATCGCCCCGATCGCAGGCGCGGCTCGCAGGGCTTGAATCAGCGACACCAGCAGCGTGATGCACAACACCAGCGGGATACCCGTCATGCATAGCCCGCCTGGAAGGGACGCGGGATTCTGTGTAGCACCGATGACGACGCTCAGTAATCCAAACAGGGAAAGCAGAACAGTGATACCCGTCAGCACCAACGAGAGTACGACCGATGCCATCTTTCCGCTTCGAACGAAAAATCCCATGATCGCATATAGAATGCTGGGCAAGAGAAAGAGAATTCCCATCGCGATGACCGCAGCGCGAATGGAAATCCCGCTGAATTGCGTTTCAAATTCATGAAATTGCGCGCTGTTGGGCGACTGAGCGATCATCTCAGGCGTCAAAACCAGACCGCCAAACGTGATAAAGGCTCCGCACATCAGTCCCAAGCCGCCCAGGACAAACATCAGCACCGACGCCCGTCGCGCCGGACCCAGCGGATTGGCGGCCGGTCGATAAAAATCAAACGGGCCCTGATTCGGATAAGGCGGCTGCTGATAAGGCGGAGGATACTGGCTCACGAATTGATCCTGATGTACGCGTTTACAACCTGAACCATCGCGCGATGGTCCCTCTCGGATAGTCGCGACGGTTGCTCTTTACGTCAAGCTTTTCATTGACCCCCGCCCACTCAGTTTAGCCGCTACCGCTTGCGGTGCGCTTCAAGCGCCAGGAAACGCCCGACAAGCCGGGCGGCTAAACTTTTCCTCCGCGCGTCTCGCAAGCTTCACAATCCGTCCCTTTTTCGCTGCGTAACCGTGGGATCGCTTCATTTACCTTCGTCACCGCAAATTCAATCTCCTCATCGCTCGTCATTCTCCCCAGACTGAACCGAATCGACGCATGCGCCAGCGCCTCACAGATCCCCATCCCCCGCAGAACATGACTCGCTTCCATGCTCGCGCTGGTGCATGCGGACCCAGAGCTGACCGCTAATCCATCCAACGCGTTCAACAATGACATTCCATCCACGCCCTCAAACGAAAGATTCGCCACGTGCGGCAAGATCGGACTGGGCTGACCATTCACGCGAACACCGCCAAGCTTCTTCGCGGATTCGACCAATCGATCGCGCAGCGCGGAAAGGCGCGCGGTCTGGGCAGTCATATCCTTTCCCGCGATTTCACAGGCCAACCCCAGGGCCGCGATGCCCGGCACATTCAGCGTACCCGAGCGAAATCCCCGCTCATGGCCACCGCCGTCAATCAGCGCCGTCAGGCGGACGCGCGGATCGCGCTTGCGCACGTAGAGCGCACCGACACCCTTGGGGCCATAGAGCTTGTGAGCCGAGCAGGCGAGCAGATCGATGCCGTCGGCATGCACGTCGATGGGGATCTTGCCAAGCGCCTGAGTGGCATCGGTATGAAAAAGGACGCCGCGCTCTTTGCAGATCTTCCCGATCGCGTCCATCGGCTGAATGACGCCGGTCTCGTTGTTGGCGTACATAATCGAGACGAGGATCGTGTCAGGCCGAATCGCATCCGCAAGTTGCTGCGGCGAGACGCGCCCACTCGCATCGACCGGCAGGTAGGTGATTTCATATCCGCGCTCGGCAAGGCGCTTGCATGTTCCCAGTACGGAGCTGTGTTCGGTCACCTGGGTGATGATGTGCTTACCGCGATCGCGATACTGATCGGCGACGCCCTTGATGGCCAGGTTGTTGGCCTCGGTTGCGCCGCTGGTGAAGACGATTTCCCGCGCGCCCAGCCGATCGTCCTGCTCGACGTTCAAAAGAGCCGCGACTTGGTTGCGCGCGCGAAGTACGGCATCTTCCGCAGCGCGACCATATGCATGCGTCTTACTCGCGGCATTTCCGAACACGCGCGTGAGATAGGTTGTCATCAGTTCAACCACGCGTGGATCGACCGGCGTCGTCGCGTTGTAATCGAGATAAATGGGGAGGTTCACCACGTCCCTCCCCATTGAATACTTTGTTCACCACGGAGGCACGGAGACACGGAGGCCGGGTCTTGCTGGAATATGTGCCGTTGCAAGGAACGTCGATCGATCTGAATTTTTTTATGTAACATCTTTGCGTTTGTCTTTGTGACTTTGCAGTCGCCCTTAAACTCTCCTCGCATCGGCCCTCACCTTCAGCAAAACTGCGCCTCAGTGACTCCGTGCCTCCGTGGTGAATCTTCTCTTATTGTAGTGAATCCCCTTTTGAAAACTCCATCCGCGCGGGATACAACGGCGTCGCAGGAGGCATGATGAAGCATTGGTGGCTGATCGCGTTGACCCTCGCCCTGGCGGCGGGATGTAAGACCGAGCCGAGTTCGACCTCTTCCAACGTCGCGCCTTCCGCCGCTCAAATCGCTGCGCCGCCCATTGCGCCGACAGAGGGAATGTGGCTCTACAATGCCCTCCCGACGCAGCGCCTGGCGAAGCTGGGATTTAATGTGACGCCACAATGGGCCGAGCATCTGCGGCTCTCATCCGTGCGCATCGGCGGGGGATCCGGCGCTTTTGTATCAGCCGACGGCCTCGTGCTGACCAACCACCACATCGCATCGGGTGGCCTTCAGAACATCTCTCGGCCGGGAAAAGACTATCTGCGCGATGGATTTCTGGCGCGAAACCACAATGAGGAAATCCCGCTGCCGGGCATGGAGCTGCGGGTGTTGGAATCGATCGAAGATGTGACAACCCGCGTCCATGCCGCCGTCGATCCGAAGCTGAGTGGCGAGGAAGCGGTGAAGGCGCGCAATGCTGCGTTCGCGGTCATCTCGCGCGAGTCGCAGGAAAAAACCGGCCTGCAGAGCGATGTCGTCACGCTCTATGGCGGGGCGGAATACCATCTTTATCGATACAAGCGATACACCGATGTGCGGATCGTCTTTGCACCGGAGAAAGCCATCGCCTTCTTTGGCGGAGATCCGGACAATTTTGAATATCCGCGCTATGACCTGGATATCGCGTTTCTCCGCGCGTACGAAAACGGAAAACCTGCGGTTGTGAAAAATTATCTCAAGCTTTCATCCGCGGGTGTGGGGCAGAACGATCTGGTTTTCGTCAGCGGAAATCCCGGCCGAACCGACCGGCTGCTGACGGTCGCATCACTGGTGACCCTGCGCGATGTCACGCTGCCGCTTCGGCTGGAATCGCTCGGCCGGCAGGAGCATGTGCTGCTGGACTACGGAAACCAAAGTGCCGAGGACCAGCGCGAAGCGCAGCAGAGCCTTTTTGGCGTGCAAAATAGCCTGAAGGCTTCTCGTCCAAGGCTTGCGGCGCTGCAGGGTGATCTGATCGACCGGAAACGGAAAGAAGAGCAGCAATTCAGACATGATCTGAGCGAACGGCCGGATTTGCGTCAAAACGAGCAGGCCTACGAGCGCATCGATGCCGCTGAGGCGAAGTTACGCCAGCTTTATCTTCCTTTTGACATGCTGGAGGGAGCCGATGCGTTTCGATCGAGTCTGTTTTCGTATGCGCGTACGCTCGTGCGGATGGCGGAGGAAGATGCCAAGCCCGATGGTCAGCGATTGCCCGAATTCGCCCAGGCGCGGCGAGCGCCGCTGGAACATCGACTCTTTGCAAGAGAGCCCATCTATCCGCAACTGGAAATTGCTCGGCTGACCGATTCACTCAAATTCTTCCAACAAAAACTGGGTGAGTCATCGCCTTATGTGCAAAAAGTTTTGCAGGGCAAATCGCCCGAGGTTTGCGCCAATGAATGGGTGAAGGGATCGAAGCTTGCGGATGTGGCCGAGCGCCGGCGACTCAGTCAGGGCGGGACGGCCGCGATCGAATCGAGCGACGATCCGATGATCGTGCTGGCGCGGCTGATCGATCCTGATTCACGCAAGATTCGCCAGGAATTTGAAGCGCAGGTCGAGGAGCCTCTGACGGCGGCGATGACGCAAATCAATCAGGCGCGCTTCGCTCTATTCGGCAATTCGATTTATCCCGATGCCACCGGCACGCTTCGCCTGGCCTTTGGCCTGGTGAAGGGATACGAGCAGGATGGCCAGCAGATTCCGCCCTGGACGAACCTCGGCGGGGCGTTCGTCCATGAGCAAAAGCACGGCGCCAAGTTTCCTTATGAGCTGCCGGTGAGCTGGCAGCATGCGAAGGACCAGCTTCGGCTGGATACGCCGCTGAATTTTGTCTCGACGGCCGACATCACCGGCGGAAATTCCGGTAGCCCCATCGTCGATCGCAAAGGCGAGTTTGTCGGCGTCATCTTCGATTCCAATCATCAGGGCGTGGCGATGAACTTCGCCTATTCTGATGTGCAGGCGCGGGCAGTAGCGGTCGATGTGCGCGCGATCCTGGAATCACTGCGAAAAATCTATGATGCGGAAGCGCTCCTGTCGGAATTGACGGGCGTTCCATCATCAGCGCCGTAAGAACTGGACGATGCGGCGTGCGAATCCGTCAATGCTCGCTTCTTGACAGCGTCAGAACCGCCTTAATATGATTTTCTCCCGATGCGGGCGAAGTTTCATCGCATCCTCGCAACCCTCCTGACCTTCGCAGTTCTCATGCTTGGCGTTAACTGTGCCTGCCTGGGAGCTTTCGGAGACCGGAATTCGAGCGCCTCTGTCGCGAGCGAGATGGCATCGATGCCGTGTTGCGCCCACCATGACCGATCGCACCCTTGCGACGCCTCTAACCACCCAACCCCATCCCACCATCATCCCTGCAGCGGCGTTTGCGAGCATTGCGGTCAAGCCGTGCTTAATGATGTTGTCGCATCGACCGGAGATTTTGCGACACAGCTCAATCTGACGGGAACTTCGATGGCCGCGCCATTTGCGGTTGCGATTTGCGCGACGAACGGAGCGTTTCAATCCCGAGCCTTGGTTTCATCCGACCTCCCGCCTCCCAACTGCGCGCCGACGCTTTTGCGCTTACATTGCGCATTGATCATTTGATCTCAATTCATCGACACGCGGCTGTTGCAACGCGCGCACGTGTTCCCGAGTTCGCCTGATCCGACTGAATGCGATGGAGAATAGAAATGCTTCGCGCTTTCGCATTGACCATGTTGATGGCGCTGATGGTCGGCTGCTCCGCCCAGCAGAAGCCCGATGATCGAATGCCAAACGACCCGCGCGATCCCAGCGCCGCGGAAGCGCCATTTGCGGCGCCATCGCCGCTCGCGCTCGAACAGGCTCCTCGCGGCGAAGCAGCGACTCACTCGATGCCCATGACTTCATCGCCGTCCATCAACGCAAGCCAGACAACTCGCGGATCAGCGCAAGTGATCTATACCTGTAAGATGCACCCGCAAATTGCCCTCGACCACCCGGGCGACTGCCCCATCTGCGGAATGACGCTTATCCCCAAGGGGAGGCAAAAATGACAGGCGTTGGCAGAATTCTCGCTATTAGCGCGCTTGTAACGTTCCTGAGTGGCTGCGCCGTCGAAGGGCCCGACAAGAGCTTCGATCAGGTTCAATCGCTTACACAGGAACGCATCGGAACAAAGGTCTACTGGAATCGAAACTCCGAGCAGGATGCGCAGGCGCGCGCGGCATCCGATCGCGCTCTTTCACAACCTCTTACATCCGAAGCCGCGGTAACGCTCGCGCTGCTCAACAATCACCATCTCCAGGCAACCTTCGAAGACATCGGCATCTCACAAGCCGATTTCGTGCAGGCGGGATTGCTGGATAATCCTGTCTTCAACTTGAGCGTTCGTTTTCCCAACGAGCGGCCGGCCAAGACTTACCTGGACATCGCCGCGGCGGAGAATTTCCTGAACATTTTTCTGATCCCGGCGCGCAAGAAGATCGCCGCGGCGCAGCGCGATGAAGCAATCGCACGCGTCACGCATGAAGTTCTGTCTCTCGCGGGCGATACCCGCGTCGCCTTTTACAATGCCGAGGCGGCCCAGCAGAGGGTCACGCTGCGACAGAGCATTTCCGAAGCGGCCAATGCCGCGCTGGATGCCGCGACGCGCCTTCGCCAGGCGGGCAACACAACGGAGTTGGATTATTACACCCAGCGCGCCCAGGCCGGGCGGGCGAAGATCGAGCTGGCCAATGCCAAGGCCGAGGCGGAAGACGCGCGAGAGAAACTCAATGCGCTGATGGGCCTGTGGGGCGTGAAAACGGAGTGGAAGATTGCCGACCGGTTACCCGATGTTCCAGCGGATGAAATTGACCCAGTCGGACTGGAATCGCTCGCCGTGCAGCAGCGGCTCGATCTTGCTGCAGCAAAAAAAGACGTGCTCGTTCAATCGCGGAAATATGGTTTAACGGTCGATACACGATTCTTCGCGCAGGCTGATGCCGGTGTCGAAGGGGAGCGGGAAACCGATGGTCAATGGCGAATCGGGCCGACGATTTCGGTTCCCATTCCGCTATTCGATCAGGGCCAAGCGGCCATCGCGCGGGCCCATGCCGAGCTGCGCCAGAGCCAGGAGCGGTATCTGGCACTGGCCGTCGAGATACGATCGCAGGTGCGCGCGGCTCGGGCGCGCATGCTCAATGCTCGGATAGCGGCCCAGTTTTATCATGACGAGATCGTGCCGACGCAGCAGAAGCTGCTCGATCAAACTCAGCTCCGCTATAACGGAATGCTGGCCGGTGTTTTTCAGCTCCTGCAAGCCAAGCGCGATGAGATCGATGCGGCCGCACAGTATGTCGAAGCGCTGCGTACTTACTGGACGAATCGGGCCGAACTGGAGCGCGCGATTGGCGGGCCGCTGCCAAGCGGGCACACAAAATCTCCCGCGACGCGGCCGACATCGGTGCCGGCGATGCAGGGTCATCAGCACGGAGTTCAACCATGATGAGCCGAAGGAATGTGATTGGCGCGGCAGCCGCAGTCAGTGGAGCGGCGATTTTGAGCAAGTCAGGATTGATCACTGCAACAGCGCGCGCCGATGACGCCCAAGATGACACCGCTTCCACCGTGCCATCCTCTCGACCCGCGGAGTCCGGTAAAGATTACACGCCCGTCCATACGCCCAATGGTGTGACCCTCGAGCATCGCGTCGTCGATGGCGTGAAGGTCATGCATCTCGTTGCCGAGGAAATCGACCACGAATTCGCCCCCGGCCTGCGCGCCAAATGCCTTGGCTACAATGGCCGCACGCCCGGCCCGACGATCGAAGCCGCCGTCGGCGATCGCCTTCGCATTTACCTCACCAATCGCCTGCCCGCGCCAACGACGGTGCACTGGCATGGCCTGCGCATCCCAAACGGAATGGATGGGGTGAACGGGTTGACTCAACCAGCCATCGATCCAGGTGAGACGTTTCGCTACGAGTTCACCGTTCGCGAACCCGGCACCTTCATGTATCACCCGCACTTCGATGAGATGACTCAGCAGGGATCGGGAATGATGGGAATGTTCATCGTCCACCCGCGCGAGCGCGCTGCCAATCCAGTCGATCGCGACTATGCCATCATGCTTTCGGAATGGCGGATCGATCCGGGCGCGAGCCGGCCCAATCCGATCGAGATGGTGGATTTCAACGTCCTGACGATGAATTCAAAGGTGTACCCGGCCACCGCGCCACTCGTCGCGCAAATGGGCGAGCGCGTCCGCATCCGCTTCGGAAACCTGGGCGCGATGGACCATCATCCCATCCATCTGCATGGTTTTAAGCCGTACATCACCGAAACAGACGGGGGCCCGGTTCCCGAGAGCGCGCGATGGTCGGCCAATACGGTGCTGGTGCCGGTGGGGAGCGTTCGTGCGATTGAATTTGTGGCCGACAATCCGGGCGACTGGGCCATGCACTGCCACATGACGCACCACATCATGAACCAAATGGGGCACAACCTCCCCAACATGTTCGGCGTCGACGCCCGCGGTCTTTCGCACAACATCAAGCCGCTGCTGCCGGAGTATATGACGATGGGCCAGCACGGCATGGGAGAAATGGGTGATATGCATATGGATGTGCCGCAAAACAGCATCCCAATGCTGATGGGCAAAGGGCAATTTGGCACCATCGACATGGGCGGCATGTTTACGATTGTCAAAGTACGTGACAAAATCAGTGGCTATGATGATCCGGGCGATTACGCGTTTCCCAAAGGCTCGGTTGCAGCCAAGGCGAGCGATGATGAGCTGCGGCGTGATGGAATTGTGGCCCGCTCGTGATCGGCTTGGAATATGGCTATGGTAATCCAAGGTTAAACGATTGACCCGCCGCCTCGCGCGGCACAACCTCTTTTGAAGGAGTCTCGAATGAAGCGTTTTCTTGCATACATTGCGATCCCCGCGGCCCTGGTGATTGCCGGCTGCGCGCATCACGACCATGATCATGACTCGATGTCCTCGACCAATGAATCGGCACAGAACTCCGCTGTCACCGACGGCACCGTCGCCGGCGCGACCGACGTGCATAACACCGTCTGCCCGGTCAGCGGCGACAAGGTCGAGGATTCCAAGATCACCGAAACCTACGACGGCAAGACCTATCACCTCTGCTGCAAAGATTGCATCAAAGAATTCAAGGGCAATCCGGGCAAATATGCCAGTGCTGTCAGCAGCGATCCGGCCAAATATGGCGTGCAGAAGTAAATTTCCGAAGATGTATTGAGCAATTTGCGTGGGCGTGAGGAACTTTTCTCACGCCCACGTTTTTAAATTCAAAGATCATGAGCAGACCCAAAGTTCTTTTTCTCTGCACCGGCAACTCCTGCCGAAGCCAGATGGCTGAAGGTTGGGCCAGACATCTCAAGAGCGACCAGATCGATGCCTGCTCGGCCGGCGTTGAGCCGCACGGCATGAACAAGCTGGCGGTGCAGGTAATGAAAGAAGCCGGCGTCGACATCACCGGCCAGCGATCGAAACACATCGACGAATTCAAAGACGTCAAGCTGGATTGGGTGATCACCGTTTGCGGACACGCCCACGAAACGTGTCCGACGTTTCACGGCAAGACGCGGGTGGTACACGTCGGCTTCGACGATCCGCCGGCCCTTGCAAAGAATGCGAAAAGCGAAGAGGAAGCGCTGATGCACTATCGGCGTGTGCGGGATGAAATCCGTGGTTTCATCGAGCATTTCGAGGAGCGCGTTGCAATCGCTCAGGACGCATCGGGCACTCGAACCCGCGCGTGATATCCATTAGGCTTGTCTCCGATGGCTTTTTCGCCGTGGATCATTTTTTGCAATTCGCCGCTGAAGAAAATGTAAGGGAACTGGGGCTGCGGCGCGCTGGCGCGGTCGAGTCGGTTAACCAATTCTTTCGGCAGCGTGAAATCCAGCGCGCCCAGATTGTCGACAAGCTGTTGCGGCTTGCTTGCGCCGATGATGACCGAGCCGACGCCGGGGCGATTGGCGACCCAGTTGAGGGCAACCTGCGCCATCGATCGACCCACTTCCTTCGCCACGCGTTCCAGTTCTTCAACGATCTTCCAATTGCGATCGGTGAACTTGGCGAAAGCCGGGTTGTTTGATCCGGCCATCGACTGCAGTCGCCCTTCACCCGTCGGCTTGCCCTGTGATGGCTTGTATTTTCCCGAAAGCAGGCCGCTGGCCAGCGGACTCCACACCATCAGGCTCACGCCATAACGCGTCGCGAGGGCGGTGAATTCATTTTCAATCGAACGCTCGGCCAGCGAATATTCAAGCTGCAGCGCACAGAGTGGCTCATATCCGCGGAACTCGGCAATCGTCTGCGCCCGGCTCGCATACCACGCGGGAACATCCGACAGGCCGACATGGCGAACCTTCCCCGCCCGCACCAGGTCATCCAGCGTCCGCATCACTTCCTCGGGCGGCGTGATCTGATCCCACGCATGAAGGAGGTAAAGATCGATGTAATCGGTCCCGAGCCGACGCAGAGAACCTTCCACCGCGCGCAGGATATTCTTTCGCCCATTGCCACCGCCATTTGGATTGGTCGGATCGGCATTGAAAGTGAATTTCGTCGCGATGACCGCGCGATCGCGCGCCTTGCGGTCGGCTACGAATTTCCCCAGCCAGCTTTCGCTGGTGCCGCTGGTGTACAGGTCAGCGGTGTCGAAGAAATTCCCGCCGGCATCCAGGTAGGCATCGAAAATCTGTTTTGACCCGGCTTCGTCGCTGCCCCAGCCCCATTCGGTGCCGAAAGTCATCGTCCCCAGCGCCAGCCGGCTGACGCGAAGACCGGAGTTGCCGAGGGTGTAATAATCATTGATGGCCATGGTTCACCTGCTGTGTTCGAATTAACCAAAAATGGTGACAACGCAGGCTGCATCTTAGGCTCGAACTCAAAGGCGAAAATCGCTACCTTAGCAGGGGGCCTCACCGATATCTGTTCGATGCAAAAAGTGGGCTAAGAGCGCGAGCAGACGTGTCGCACAGAATGGCAAAGGAAAACGAAGTCGCGACCGCTCGATTCAATCGTCGAGCCGCGCAAGCCTTGCCGATCAGTATCGCCATCCCAGTAGGTTCCAGTTGTTAAACCACGCCACCGCCGCAACCAGGGCAGCGGCGACCAGTGTGTAATGAATCCGCGGAGCGACCGCCCAAATGCGGCGGCGCCAGAGCAGGATCGTGTGGAGCGCCACGAGCGGCATCAGCGCTGCGCCCAACACTGGAAGCCACAAAAGCAGCTTAAGCCACGTTGGGACCGGACCGACGGCGCGCATCAAGTCGGCCTGAATCACTCCCAGAATCAGCAGTGCGACCACCGCAACGAAGGAAAGGCAGCTGGCACATGCCACTCCGGCTATCCACATCGCAGCCCGCCCCTGGCGAGGCGCGGCCGGCCCCTTTCGCCACAGCCGGCGGGCCCATGCCGTAGCGGGCCAGCCGACAACAAAGGACCCCATGAGAACCAGGCAAAGGCTCAGCCACCCGAGTTGGAACCACAGTGTCTGGTCGGGCCGCAACTTTTCCATCACATTCTCGCCCGCAATCGCGTACGCGTTGGCGCCCGTCTCGACGAAAACGACGGAGCACCGCGCCGCCGGGTCGTAATATACGTTCGCCGCGTCGCGGCGGAGCGTGAGATGTTGGACGCCGGCGACGACGGCGAGTTGGTCGCCTTCCGGCTCGAAGCGCACCTCGTGTCCTCCTTCCATCAGCAGGATGACTTTGGCGAGAGTGCGGCTGGAATAGTAATTCCCACGGTAGGTTCCTGCGATCGACCGCAGCTCCTGAAGGGGAGGCGTGGTCCCGCGCTCGGTCGCCGACAACTGTTGGGGAAAGTAATGGTCAAAGATTGCGGACTCGATAGCCATAAGGGCCGGAAAGCCCTGCTCGCCATTCACCGAAGCGAAGATGCCCAGCCGCTCGTCCGGGACGAGTACGATGTTGCTCTTGAAACCTGGCGTGCTCCCGGTGTGCGCGACTGCCCGGACGCCATTACGTGGGTGTTCCCAGAACCCGAAGCAGGGGGCCTCAGCGCGCGGATGCGTCTGGAACTGGCGCCGCTGCATGCGCTCAATCGACGCGCGCGAAAGGATCTGATGCCCGTGATACTCCCCGCCGTTGAGCTGGGCGATCATGAAGTGCGAGAGGTCTTCTCCGCTCGTCAGGAGCGAGGCCGCGGGACTTCCCGGGCTGATGGAATCGGGGAGTCGCCTCAAGCGTCCGCCTCGCCACTCGTACCCGGCGGAGACGTCCGCGGCCTGCCGCGGCACCCCAAAGGTGCTGTGGCGCATCTCCAGCGGCGCAAGCACATGGCGGTCCATGTAATCAGCAAAACGTTCTCCGGTCGCCGATTCGATCAACCATCCCGCCAGGACGAAGTTGTGATTAGAGTAGCGCACCGTGATACCCGGACTCGTCAGGCGATCGGGAAGGTTGTAATGCAAATATTCCCTGACATCCCGGACTTCCCGGGCGGCCAGGAGCCTTTCGTCCAGCCCACTGGTGTGCGTCAGGAGCGAACGGAGGGTCAGCGGTGCGGGGAACGTCGCGGGGATTCCAGGCGGCGGAAAGTAATCGTCCACATTCCGGTCAAGGTCGAGCTTCCCCTCCTCTACCAGTTGCATGGCCGCCGTCGCCGAAACCGGTTTCGAGACCGACCCGACATGAAAGAGCGTGATGGCGGGATCGACGGGCTTTGCGGCTTCTATGTCAGCGTAGCCGTAACCTTTTGAAAACAGTAGGGCCTGGTCCTTAACGATGACAACGACGGCGCCCGGCGCGTGCCACCTTGCAATCTGCTTTGGAACCACGTCGTCGAGCAGCTGGCGAATGTCAGCGACGCTACGCGGGCTGTCAATTCTTTCGGAATGACTTGCGTTGGCCGGGCCGGCAAACGCGCTGGACAGAGAAAGTGCGTAAGCTAAAGGAAGTCCCCATAAACACAGAAGGCGCGCCATCACTCGAAACGCGTTAGAACAGCGTGATAGGATCATAGTTTGCCCGCAGAGGTGATGCGACCCAACGCAATTCAGTATGATAATGTACGGTGACGCGCCGCCCTTCACAACAACACCGCAAGAGATGTTCAGCCGGTGTTCTCGGGTTCGATCACGAAGCCCAGGCCAAACGAGGACGTGGACATTAAAAGAAAAAACCCCGGGAATGCCGGGGTTTAGTCGATTCGTGTCAAGCGGCATTCCGCCGACTTGTTGTGGACATGGGCGGTACAGGACTCGAACCTGTGACCCCCAGCGTGTCATGCTGGTGCGCTAGCCAGCTGCGCCAACCGCCCGAAAATCGCGGTTCAAGCAATGGCGGATGACCCGGCATTGCCCGGAGCGATGGTCGCATTATAGGCGCGAGGGGGAATCGGACAAGGTGGGGCGAGGATTGTTCCGTTCAAATCCACAAAGACGGCAAAAGTCGACCCCCTTCACCGCCGGCGCTCAGCGGCGCCGCTATCCCTTTAGCCGCTTCACCTGTGGAGCGCGTCCAATTCGCGCGCCGGGGGAGATATGTTTCAAGCAGCAAATCTGCATCACCTGCCGCTGGCGCCCCGCAGAGCGGGGGCTAAAGACGGAAATGCGACTAATTAGTCTCATTTAATTTTCCGTGTGAGGCGTCGGCTCATGTGATTCAATCATCATTGAATTTCCGTTAGGTACGGCGATCTGTCGTGTGGCCAAACTGTCGCGCCACCAAAAAGAGTTTGCTGACACAACTGGGGAGAACCTATACAATGGGTTGTGGAGCAGGAGGCTAGGTGGCCAAGAGGCAGCACAACCACCACATTGATGTTGAAACGGATGATCCGTTTCTGACCGTCACCATCGGAAGCGATGGCGGCGTTCCCGGGGGATTCGCAAAGCTCTTTAACCGCATCGTCGATTCCGAATCCTGGGGCCGGCTGGGGGATGCGGCCCGCGCGGTCTACATCCCGCTCGTGCGCTTTGCGGATCATCGAAATCAATTCCGCGTGCAGATGGGCCAGGCGTCCTTGATGAAGTATTCGGGGCTGTCGCGATCTTCCATCAAGCGCGCGATTCGTGATCTGGTCACCCACCGATTGATCGTCGTCGTCGAGCGCGGCGGCGTCAGCGAGATGGGGATGAATGAAAGCAATGTTTATCAATTGCTGGTGCCCGCTGCGTCTCGAAAGAAGCCTGCCGAGGATTCGCTCGAGAACCCCCAGGGGGTCCAGACGAGAACCCCCTCCAGTCTCCTAGTCGAACCCTCCCCCAGCCCTCCGGTGACCCGACCCCGCGGCCATGAGCGGACCGAGACCGGGCGCAGTTGGACCGGGGATGGAGGGGCCGCCGATGACCCGCAATACAGAAGGAATAGTAAAGAAGTCAGCAACAGAGCGGGTCGACTGCAGATTCCACCGCCTTCGCCCCAAGACGATGCTGCTGCTCTTCTGGAAAAATGTGGAGTGGAGAAAGCGGTCGCTCGGCGATTGGCCGAATCTTTCCCGCACGCGCGCATCGTCGATGTGATCGCGACGATGGAATGGCGGCGCGCCCGAGGCAAATGCGATAACCCGGCCGGCTTCGTCCACGATGCGCTGCTTCGCCAGTGGGAGACGCCCAAGGCAGTGTTCGATGCCCGCGCCCGGGCCGAGGCCCGATTGCGATCGGAGGCGGCCGAACGCCAGACCCGTGCGCAAACGGCGCGCGAGGCGGCAACTGCGTCAGATCACGACGCCCGGCTCGAAAAACTACTGGCATCCCTCGACGACGACGAGCTGCAGATTCTTTCCGAGTCGGTGCTGCGGAAGTATGAAGGCAACGTCGCCGTCAGTGCGGTGCTGACGCGCAAGCCGCCACGGGAATGTCGGTTGATGCGTATGGAGATTGCGGCTTTGCTGGAAGGCGCGCGGCAATAGATTCACGTTGCTCTGAGGGGAAGCGGGATGCCGGTTCAATGGCTTCGATGACGATTCAGCAAGCGATGGAACTGGCCAATCAATCGGCGCAAAGCGGCCAGTTCGCACAAGCGGAATCGCTTTATCGGCAGATCCTGAACGTTGCGAGTGGTCATCAGGAATCGACCCGCATGCTCGCTTGGGTCATTTCGCAGCAGGGGCGCGTCGACGAAGCCGCAGCACTCTATCGGCAGCTCCTGTCAGCCTACCCAAGCGATGCGGTCGCGCTGCTTCAATGGGGGAATCTTCTTTTCCAAGCCGGTCGCGCCGATGAAGCGATTGGCGCCTTCACCCGCGCTGCATCGGCCAAAAGCGATTTTGCCGATCCGCATTACAACCTGGGAATCGTGCTGCGATCGCTTGATCGGGTCGATGAATCGGTCGCCGCTTTTGAGCGCGCGGTAGCGATTGCGCCAAACTATGCTGAGGCTCACAGCAATCTCGGCAGCGCGTACAAGGATCGCGGTGAGCTGGATCGAGCGATTGCCTCGTATCGTCGCGCGCTTTCCATCAAGCCCGATCCGCGCACGGCGAGCAACCTGCTTTTCGCGCTGCAGTTTCATCCCGATTTCACTTCTGCGCAGATTCTCGAAGAGCATCGTCGCTGGAATGATCAATATGCAGCGTCGCTGAAATCGCTCGCGAGCCCGCATCCCAATGACCGCTCCCCGGATCGACGTTTGCGCATCGGCTATGTGTCCGGTGACCTTCGCGATCATCCGGTGGGGCGGTCGATGGTGCCGTTGCTGGAACAGCGCGATCGCGAGGCGTTTGAAGTTTTCTGCTATGCGGACGTGCGACGCGCGGATGAAGTTACGCGACGCCTTCAATCATCGGCCGACGTTTGGCGCGACACCGCGAGGATGCCTGATGCGGCGCTGGCGCAGCAGATTCGTGCCGATCGCATCGACATTCTGGTCGATCTGGCGATGCACCTCGGGGGAAACCGCTTGCTCGCCTTCGCGCAGAAGCCAGCGCCGGTGCAGGTGGCCTGGCAGGCCTATCCGGGAACGACCGGCCTGTGGGCGATGGACTATCGGCTCACGGATCCATTTCTCGATCCGCCCGACTCATTTGATGCCGATTACAGCGAGCGCTCGATCCGGCTGCGCGACAGCTTCTGGATTTATGAGCCGATGGTGGGGGAGCTTTCAGCCAACGCGCTTCCAGCTCTTGCGTCCAGGAACATCACGTTTGGTTGCCTTAACAATTTTTGCAAGATCAATGATGGCGTGCTGGAGCTCTGGGCGCGCGTGATGAGGGAAGTCGAATCCTCGCGCTTCATCCTTTTGGCTCCGCAAGGCTCCGCGCGCAACCGCGTGCTGAACATGCTGGGCCAGCACGGAATCGACGTGAGCCGCGTTGAATTCGTCGGCCTTCAACCGCGGCCCCAGTATCTACAGACCTATCATCGCATCGACGTTGGTCTGGACACATTTCCCTACAACGGCCACATGACTAGCCTCGATTCGCTGTGGATGGGCGTGCCTGTGGTGACGCTGATTGGCCAGACGGTTGTCGGCCGCGCGGGCTGGAGCCAGTTAAATAACCTGGGCCTTGCCCACCTCGCGGCCAAGACGCCGGAGCGATTCGTGGAGATCGCTGTCAATCTCGCAAAAGATTTCGATCGTCTCGCGGAGCTTCGCCAATCGCTTCGATCGCGCATGGAAGTGTCGCCGTTGATGGACCGCCAGCGGTACGCTCAGAGCGCGGAAATCGCCTATCGCCAGATGTGGCGCAATTGGTGTGTTAGCAGCGGCGCTGGATGAGCCGAATGTCGGCCAAAGTTACTCAAAAGTGCGAGCTGATTTTCGAAACCACCCAGAGAATCGCATTAGCCTGATTCTCGGTATCGGTGACGGTATCGAAGGTATTCTTCACGACCTTGTTCGCCTTGTTCAGGTGTTGAACGCAGGCATTTCCAAACGTGGTTGCACCTCCAGCGGCGGCGATCATGCAGTAGCCGGACAATGACTGGAAAAGCACGCTCGCGCTGGAAGTGACCGCGCCGGCCAGTGTGCGCTCGGAAGCGGTGCCGGCGATCGAAGCGAGCCTCAGTCCTTTGATTTCCCACGACTCATTCGATTTGAGCACTGACTCGATCTTTCCCGACTGCTCGGCAAGATTGGATGCGAACCCAGCGATCATTGCGATCTTGCCGACAACTTCGAGTTTTTCGGAGGTGGTCACGAAAACCGCCCGCCATTTCGCACTCACCACCATTCCGCGCAGGTCGCCGGCGGCATTGTTGATCGGTGCGCCTTTGAGCCAGTTAAAACGCCTGAATGCTTCAGATGCCGAGATGAGTTTTACCGCTGTTTTCGCGCCTTCAGCGCGAGACATCCATGTGTCGGCGGCCTTAATGATTTCGACGACGGGCGGGTGACGTGCGGGTTGCGCCATGAGTCTTACCCTCGTGAAGGGACAGGACAAATCTCACTGGAGAACAACAAACGGTAAATGCTTTGTCCGCGGCGCTGAATTGATCGCGAATATCCCGCGTTCGCTGAAGTAAGAAACTACGACGAAAGACCAATCGATTCAAGAAAAAACGGCGGCGCCCGGAGAGGTCGAGTCTCCGCGCCCAACCGAGCGGGCCCATTCAATCGCCAATCTTTGCACCCCTTGCATCATCACGATTTGCCGAGAATAGTTACCCCATGGCCCGTTTCCTGAGTGTGCGGCAGCGACAGGCGGAGTGGATGGATGAGCCGAATGCGGATCCGCGCCAGTTGCGGCAAAGTCTTGCATACATCCGCCGAATTAATCGGCTGATGGGATACGATCGGCTGATCGTCCATTATCTGCGCGGCTTTAGCGCGCGGTGGAAGCCGGGTGAGACGATTCGCATTCTGGATGTCGCGACCGGCTCGGCCGACATTCCGCAAGCGATTTTGCGCTGGGCCAATCGGCGCGGCTTTGATGTGCGCGTGGTGGGAATCGATCTGAGTCCGCAGGTCGTCGCTACCGCGCAAGAGACAGCGGAGGCTGAGCCTCGTCTGCAAATCGTGGCGGGCGATGCAACGCGGCTTCCGTTTGAAGATGGCAGCTTCGATTACGCGGTGACATCAATGTTTCTCCATCATCTCGATGAAGGTGATGCGGTGAAGGCGCTGGCCGAGATGGGACGCGTCGCGCGGCGGGGGATCATTGCCTCCGATCTGCTTCGGCTGCGACGATCGTACGCGTTCATCACGCTCGCCACGCTGCTGGCCAATCCGATGGTCAAGCATGATGCCCGCGTGAGCATCGCGCAGGCTTTTTCCAAGAAAGAAATCATGGCGCTGCGCGATCAGGCCGGCCTTGGATTCGCCCGGTATTCCCAGCATTTAGCCCATCGTTTCGCACTTGCCGGTGAGAAGAATGACGTCGCGAAAATGGTGCAGGGATCCACGGAAAACGGCCGATAATAAACTTGATCGGGACTCCATCGGAATCGCTCATGGATGAGCACCTACCCAAACCCAGGCGACAAGTCCGCGCGGTGCAGACCGCCACGTCGATCGCATCGGATGCCTTCTCGCAATTGGCGCTATGGACCGCGGCCAATCTCGCGGGAATGGTGACGGCGTTGCTGATCCTCCGCCGGCCATTTTTTCGCAAGGTCAGCAAACAGGTCGGCATCGGTCGCGTTGGCGGGCGCAAGCCGTCGGCCAATCGCTCGCTCGCGATCTTGAGCGATGCGGTGCTCGGCAGCAGCAAAAACAACATCGCTAATGTCTTCGGCCCGCCGCGTGCGGCAGTGGTTGCGGGGCCGGTCTCGGAAAATGGCGATCGCTATTTCCAGGCCGACACCTGGTATTACCCGCTGGCCCGCCAGGGGACGCTGGCCATGGCCATCGCCTTCCAGGAAGGCTACGCCCGCAAGGTCGAATTCTTCGCCGCGCCGAAGACGCGCCGACTGCCTCGATGAGACAAATGGGGCGCGCTGTGCGCCGCGCGCCCCGCCGGAGACAAATTCCGCCCTTGTTGCAACTCCAGCAAATCCAACCGGATACGATAGTACGTTCCCGTACATGGAACAAAATGAGACAAAACGGGGCGCGCAAAGACCGTTGTTGACCCTCAAAAATACACGATTTGTGCGATAAAATACGTTCTGCAGAGAATTTACATCAATGTCAATTTATTGCTAGACGCGCCATGCGCGCCCCGCTCGACTGTCAAGTGATTTTTCATTTTTGGCGCTGCGCCCCGTCGATCCGGTCTCGGCTTACCCGTTCATGCCACATCATTTACGAGCGTTCCGATCGGCTCAATCGTGATGCGCACCTGATCTTTGCTCGCCAGCGTGAACGAATCCGGCGGGACAATGCCTGTCCCGGTCAGAAGAACGCAGCCATCGGGAAAACTGTTGTCGCGATAGAGGTATTCGACCAGCTCCGGCCCAGTGCGCTTCATCTGCGAAAGAGATGTCGTGCCTTCAAACGCTGGGCGCCCGCCGCGGACAATTTCGATGCGGATCTGGGTCTGCGCCGGAAGCGGTTGCTCGCTGACCAGCACGCACGGCCCCAGCGCGCAGCTTCCGTCATACACCTTCGCCTGCGGCAGATAGAGTGGATTCTCCCCCTCGATGTCGCGCGAGCTCATGTCGTTGCCGATCGTGTAGCCGACGATTTTTCCGGATGAATTGATGACCAGCGCCAACTCCGGCTCCGGCACATTCCATTTGCTGTCGTGCCGGATGCGCACCGCGCCGCCGGGCGCGATAACCCGGCGGGCCGTCGCTTTGAAAAAAAGCTCCGGCCGAGCCGCTTCGTAAACGCGATCGTAAAAATCTCCGCCGCCGGCCGATTTCGATTCCTCCATCCGCGCCTGTCGGCTGCGGAGGTAAGTCACGCCGGCGGCCCAGACTTCCTGGTTGCCGAGGGGGGCGAGTAATGTTTGTTCATTTAGCTTTTGCCCTGCAGCTTTTGCCCATCGCGGCGCACCGTCCAGAAGTGCCGAAAGATTGTCAGCGTTGATCAGTTCATCCCAAGCAAAGGGGAGCTGGAAGAATTTCTGATCCTTTTCCAGGAGGCAGCCGGTGGGGGTTCGATAGAGTTTTGTCATGAGTCGTTTGTAATAAAGTTGTGGCGGATCATATCGCCGGTTTGGATTTTGTCGAAATCCACCGCGGGTCGCGTGGAGAGACGATGACGCATCATGCCGCCGATAGCCGTTGATACTCGCTTGCGCCTTCGCGGACGGACGCGCTGTCATTTTTCAAGCTTCGAAACAAAGCTCCATTTCTGCGGCGCCAGTCCTTCTTTGATCGGATTCTCCTCAACGTATCGAATCGCTTGACGGATCTGCTTGTCGTTACGGAGGAACACCTTGTAGGGACGGTTGGACCATACAGGATGATCCCGCGGTACAAGCTCCAGGGTATGGATCGCATCATGCGTATGTCGCGCGAAGCGCGCGAGCATGCTCATCGAATCGTCCAAATTTGTTCGGATGACAAGGTGAACGTGATTTCTGAGGATGGCGCATGCCCAGATCGTGTAACGACCTTCACCTTGCGCCTGCTCAATGCCGCGCGCGATTGCATCTCGCATGTCGCTATCAAACCAGATCACCCGATGCTCGAGTTCCGCTTCGGCATTCCGCTGAAATGTTCGAAGTTCAATCCGCGACGGTTGCTGTTTCTTTCGACCGAAGTGAATCGGTCCGAGAGACTTGAGATTTGGCGCTCGAACGCTGCTTGAACCGCTCCCACGCAGATCATTTGGTAACCAATGCCCGTAACCGGTAAAGATCAAGTGCGCCGCGCGGATGACGCTTTTGATAAATAGTGGTGAATTGGGCATATCAATGCAGCAGTGTAACCGACGTGGGAAATACCGCGCGTCCGTCCGCGAAGGCGCAAGCGACGTGGGCGGCGGATTCGGCGAATGTCGCGGTAATGTCTTTTGACGTTGCGATGTAGATCGCTGGAGTAACGGTCGAATCTCGAAAGGTGGAAATCATGGGCGCCGAACCCTACTGGTACTTCGTTCCATACGAATCCGACATCAATTCCGCACTTCAAAAACTCCGCGAGCGCGAATTCAAAGCGGGCCGTTATCACCCGGCCCTCCCGCATCTCGATTTTCCGCTGACCGCTTCCAGCCCGTCGCCAGGGGCGCGGCATCCATCGATCAACGCGGCGCGGATGGCCGCGCGGGAAGACGGCACGCGATCGATTCTCGACATCGAAACCATCGGCCCCCACAGCGACTTTGGCGTCGCCGGGCGGCTCGATGATGCCGAGCTCGAGGCGCTCTACGGCACCACGCAGCCGACGCATCAGATGGTGGAGGATAATCCCGACATTCATGAACCCATCGAGCGCGGGCAGGCCGTTTATGTGGTTGTCTACAAGGATGGCCAGCCGGTTGAGCTGTTTTTCGCGGGATATTCGTATGATTGAAGATGTTTATAATCTGCATTTGCATGAATATCGCCAACGACACCCTTCGATACGACAACAAGCGGCCTGAAACTTATTCTTGACAACCTCGTCGCAAATGTTGAGAGGTAAAGGAATGGTCGGCGCTTAATTGCAAGAGGAGTTGAAGCAGTGTCATACCCGGAATTAGACCATCTCGATATAGAGCAACTTGTCGAGTTTGCCGGGCACATAGAGGGCGATATCACTAACATTCGCGTTTTTTTAGACGAAAGGCCCGGATGGCATCGCGATACCAGCCTAAAGCGTATCGCGTATCTTGAAACTGTGCTTGCCAAGGTTCGAGCAAGAATCGCGCAACTAGAGAATTCCGCACAAATCAGCGATCGACCTGCCAAGTGATGGGACAATCGACCTCTTTTCAAACACCATGAGCGAGGCGGTGTGCCATCACTGCGCGAGTATCTGCACCTCCATGGGCGCCAGTTTGTATGGGATTGATGCAATTGTCATCGATGTAGCATTTCCGCTGTCGTCGAAGACCCGCCCTGGATTGACGGTTACCAACGCGCTGCCGCTGGTTCCCTGATTGCTGTACTGGATGGCGTAGCGGTCGCCCCCGGCATGCAGGTCGTAATCGACGAGGACCGATCCGGAAAAGGGCTGGTTAAAGGTGGTATTGGCGACGATGAGGATTTCGCGCTGGCCGAGGATGCGGGAGAAGGCGAGGACGCCGCCGGGGCCGGAGGATGGGCCGAAGTCGGTGTTGTTTCCAGCAACGGGGCGGAAATAGAGCCGGCCATAGCGGAGCGCGGGCTCGGCGGCTCGGAGTTGGGCGATGGCCTGGAGATCGGTGAAAAATGCGTTAGTGGTGTCGAATGCTTTTGGCTTCTTGCCCCAAAGCGCTTCGCGGACCGATTCGTTGCTGTCGAGGGTCGCGTGGCCGGCGCCGTCGTTGGTGCCTTGCAGGCCCTGTTCCGTTCCATAATAGACGCAGGGAATTCCCTGAAGCGCGAACAGCACCGCGAGTCCGAGCGTGATTTGCGCGGCAGGCGTGCCGGGGTCATTGAATCGGCGGTTCTGATCGTGGTTGTCCAGGAAGCTCACGAAATATCGGCCCGCTTCGCCATGTGAGCTGATCAGGTCTTTCTCAATCTTTTTTCGTTTTTCAAAAACCTGGCGGATCTGCTCGACGCCGATGGAGGCTTTGGCGACGCCCGGCAGATTGTAAAAGAGTGGAAAATCGAGGGCGGCATCGAGTCCGAAGCCTTCGGTATCTCCGCTGTTGCGGCCGATGAATTGGTTGATTTCATCTTCGCTGTCGTAGATTTCGCCGAAGGTGAAGAAGTTGGCTTTGCCGATGCTCAGGGCGAATTCGCGGATCGCGTTGCCGAAGGTCTCGACCTTGTCGGGCCGGATGTATTTGACGGTGTCGATGCGGAAGGCGTCGAAATCATACTTTGCGATGAGGTACTGATAAGCCGCGATCAGGATCGAAAGCACCGGAGACGGTCCGTACTTTTCCCGCAGCGCTTCCTGCCCCGGAACGCAGGCATCATATTCGACGACCAGTTGCCGCATTGTGCCGAAATCACCGGGCACGTAACCGCGGGGGCCGGGCGTATCGGAAACTTTGTTCCCGCGCCGGCGGAAAAATTCCTTGCGCTGCAGATCGGTCGGCCAGACCGCATCATCCGGCGAAAGAGTCGCCGGCGCGGGGAGGTTGTCCTGCCAGACGGAGCGCGGAGAGCCCGACCCATCAATCCATTGAATCGGCGGCTCCGGTCGGCTCGGATCATTCAGCAACCCCGCATCGGTGAAGCTTGAAGTGACGCCGCCGCCGTACACATAATCGAAGACGCGCCCGGCATGATTCAGCACAATATCGAGCACGACATAAATCCCGAGCGCATGCGCCTCATCCACCAGCGCCGCGAGTTCGCGCTCCGCGGTCGCACGCGTTCCATCCGAAGCAAATCGCTCGTCGATATTCAGAAAACCCTGGGCGTTGTAGCCGGGGTAGGTGTATTCGAAGCCACTCTGCTGCGGCTTGGAATTCTTCACCACCGGAGAAATCCAGATCGCGCCGACACCCAGTTGCTGCAGATAAGGAAGCTGCTGGCGGACGCCTTCAAACGTGCCGCCCTGGCGGAAGTTGAATTTCTGGTCCCACGGCGCCTTGGGCGGCTGCTTTGGGTTATTGAATCGATCGGTCATCAAAAAATAAATCCAGCAATCCCGCCAGTCGGCTGGCGATGGAAAGGGCGATTGGATCTGAACCGGCTTGCCATCGACCGTGACCGATTTGGTCGATCGCTGGGCCGCGCGCCGCTGCGCATCAGCCAAGGCCTGGGATACGTCCGATCCGAGAATGTCGCTCGGCATGGAAGCTCCGATAGTTTGAAATTTGTCGCACAGCGCGGTCGGTTGCGGGCCGATTGAGAGTCGGCGCGGGGCATCATAAACTGAAAACGAGAACTTGGCGCGAACAGTGAGGCCAAATCATGCACGGGGCCGCACGTGCGCCTTTGTTATTTGTCGATCGTCATCCGCGCCTGCGATTCGGAGTCACGTTGTCGAGAGATCGAGGCCAAATCGTTGAGCGAAGTTTCGTAGCATGCCGTCGGATCGGGCGCCAAGGAAGGCGTCTCCGCTCTTGGTGAAGGCGGTTATGGCTGCATCAAACCCCCACAGGCCCACCGTGTCGTCGCCGGCGTCCACTCCGTGATTTGCCCAGTTCAGTTCGAGTTGGATTCTAGCAAGTTGCTCACCAGATATGGTCGCTTGAGCAGAAGCGGGAAGCGCATTGCAGGCCTGCCAGCACGCGAGGACCAGCAGGTAATCCGATAAATGTCTACTATCGAGATACCACCGATCTTCGCCCCCATTCCCCTGCATCACCGGCGGATCGTCGGTGTCCGCGACCAGATCGCTCAGCGGGATGCCGGAGAAAAAATAATGCTGGCTTTCCTCCTCGAACACCAGGGCACCGTTCTTGATGTAGAGTGCTTCGGGTCCCAGTAAATGGTTCATTCCCTCCATGACCCGCGGATCTCGGCCGGTTAGGACGTAGAACTCGCGGAGCACAGTCGGGAGCTTGATAGCCAGTCGCGCCTCTGCTCGATCGAGGAGAGCTGCGGCAATCCCTTGATCCTGTCCGAGCGGACCGAACACCGTGGTCACCAGTTGCAACATCGCGTGTTGGAAGGGGCCGGGCATCGGCGCGATTGTAGGGACAACAATCGATCGAGTCTGGAGTGGAGTCGGGCGCTACTTGCAAGCTTGAAAGCGCGAATGCGCCCACGCCGCTGGACGCGCCCCACAAAGGGGCGGCTAAAGGGATAAGGACGCTTCGCGGCGGTAAATAATGATGTGATCAATGTTCTGACTCTCCGGGGATTTCGGGAATTCCTGGATCATCCAGAATCTGCACGGCTGTCGCGTCGCCGATGTGTTTCCAATCTTGCAGCACCCAGACGACTTTCTTGTCGGGCGTTACTTCGATCAGCTGAGGGCCTCGGCTGCTTTTGCCGCGGGAGGTGAAGATGGTGTTGCCATTAGCGAGCCGGGTGCAGGTTTGCGGCGCGGAGGTGAACTGGTAGTCGGCTGGCAGATCGGTCTTGCAGTTGAATTCCCAGACGGTTTCGCCTTTGGCATTCACCTCACGCGTCAGGCTGTCTTTTTCGTCGGTGATCAGGGTGTTGCCGTTCTTGAGGCGGAGGGCCGCCCACGGCGTGTTGATTTTGTACTTCCAGATTTCCTTGAAATCCTTGTCGTATTCGGCGACGAGGCCCATGTTGAGAAATGAAATGAGATAGGTTCCTTTCGCGGTCACGCGCGCCCGGCGGAACTGCGGGTGGATTGATTTGGCCGGGTCATAGGGGAGCTCGTGATTGACTTCGACCGAGCCGGTCTTGATGTTGACCACCTTCAGCCGGGGCGGCTTGCCATTTTCAACGAACATCACCTTATCGAGTCCAAGAGGCTGGCAGGTGTGGATTTCGGTGTGCTGGGCATCGTTGGGCACATGGCAATCGTATCGCCAGACGACTTTTTTATTCGGCGTGATTTCGGCGACGTACGCCATCCGGCTGAAGAGGATATTGCCGTTGGAAAGCATCCAGACATCGTCGAATTCGGGGCCGGTGCCGGTGGAAAAGGTCCAGATCACCTTGCCGTCGTTGACGAGGAACATCGTGTTGCAGTTTTCGCCGACGTAGAGCATCGGATGTTGTGCCAGGCCTTTGCCGGGAAGATCAGAGCGCGTGATGCCATTCTTCCATTTTTCCGAGGCGGCGATTTCGCTGGGGGCGAATGCGAGGACATCGGGGGCGGTGAACAGATGCAGGGCGTCCATGCAGGGGGTCGCAGGCGAGGTTTTCTTTGCGGGTGTTTGGGCGGAAGCGAGCGTGGTGAGTAGCGCGATGGTTGAGAGAATCGCGAGAAAAGGCGGTTTATTTTTCATGTTGGTGTCCAGAGCGGGCTCAATTGAAACCGACGGCGATGTCAACTTAAAGGCGCGATGACTTGGATTCGAGCAAGTGTTTGATGCGAAGGAGAGCTTCGGCGTCACCCATTTCAATCGGATACTTTCGCTGCTTTGCCAGCTTTCTCACTGTTTCATGGGCATGGAAGACTTGGTCTGCGAGCGATCGAAACGAAACAGACCCAGAAAAATCATTGGATTCCGGATCCTCGAACAGGACCTCACCGGACGGCTGCAATGAAATGGCGAGTTGGTACGAGCCCTCCATACAACTGAAGTTGGCGGGTTGATCCACTTCAATTTTTAGCAGAGCCGTCAGCCACCATCCTAACAACACGTTCACGTTGTCGAACCAATCGCGGCCCGGGAAGAAGCGACCGTCGTGTTCCCAGAAAATTCGGCCTTCAAGAAATGGGGAATGACGGAATTCGATTTCAGATACGTGCAATTTCATTGGCGAAGCGGAGGAGCAGGGATTCGAACCCTGGAGACCCTTGCGGGCCTACCGGTTTTCAAGACCGGCGCATTCGACCACTCTGCCACTCCTCCGGCGAGTGCGTGGCGGATTTTATTCAGGTGATCGGAGGGCGTCAAAGAGGAGGAGTTGCGTGAGTCGAACAAATGTTATTCCAACAAAGAAGTGCTTGATTACGCCGGTGCGAATCCCACGTCGCTTGCGCCTTCGCGAACGGATCTGCGATCGGATTCAGCGCGTCCGGTCGCGAAGGCGCAAGCGAGTATCCGGCATTGCTGGCGGCAGTTGGACCAGCGCGCAAAAAAAACGTCCCCCAGTCCATTTGAGGACCGGCGGACGCTCCATTACGTGATGCTTATAAGATTGGACGCGCGTCACACCGCAGCGGACAGCGCCTCCGACAACACTTCACCTTCGGAGATCGCGGTGAGCTTCTTGTCGGCTGCGCCTTCTTCATCGAGCGTCTGCTGGAGCAGACGAACGACTTCCTTTTGTCCGAGCTGCTCGGCAATCGCGCGCACCGTGCCATACGCGGCGATCTCGTAATGCTCGACGCGCTGCGCGGCGCCGATGAGAGCGGCATCGATGACGGCTTCCTCGCCGTCTTCACTGATGATTTCCTTGCCTTCTTCGATCAGACCCTCCATGGCATGACACTTCTTGCCGGTGAGCTTGGCATCGATCAGCTTGGCGATCCGATCGAGCCGTTTGACGTGCCCTTCGGTCTCGGCCAGGTGCGACGTGAAGGCCTGCTTCAGCTTCGGATTGGAAGCCTTCTTGGCCATCTTCGGCAAAGCCTTAACCAGCTGATTTTCGGCGTTGTAGAGATCCTTTAGCTCATCTTCCAGAAGCGACTGCAGTGAGTCCATCGTTCTTTCCTCCTCGCGGTAAACATTTGCGGCGCGAAGCCGGGAACATCCCCGGCTTCGATTGCCGCGGACTCCTTGCGAAAATGGTGCCGAAAGGAGGAACCGCGCAGCGCGGAAACATAAACCTTGCGGAGAGGGCGGATGCGCCGAATCGTAGACGCGGGAGCAGACAAGTTTTGCGTTCGGTCAATCCGTTCGACGAGGGGGTGACTTCGGATAGTCCTTAGGGGTCACGAAGAGGGATGACGCGCCGCAAATGGCGACAGAAAGCGCTCCGCTTCGCGTCGCGGCTAACCTGGGTAGGCTTGTAACATCTGAATCCATCCGTCGCTCGTGATTGAAAGTGCCAGGGCGCATACAATGCCCTCCATGCGCGTTCGGTTGAGCAAGATGTTTCACTTTGAGGCGGCTCATGACCTGCCGACGTTTCCGGCGGGGCATAAGTGCCGGAGATTGCACGGCCATTCATTTCGATTTGAGGTGATCGTCGAAGGGGAGGTCGATCCGGAGAAGGGGTATTTGATCGACTACGGCGATATCAAAACGGCCGCTGACCCGATCGTGCGGCAACTGGATCATTTTTATCTCAATGAAATCGACGGTTTGTCGAACCCCACCAGCGAGAATCTGGCGCGTTGGCTCTATGGACGGTTGAAGCCGATTCTGCCATTGCTCAAATCCATCATCGTTCACGAGACCTGCACTTCAACCTGCGAATATAGCGGGACTTAGACCGTAGTGGGGAACGCCGACGTCCTCGTCGGCTCTTGTGTTGATGCCGACGAGGACGTCGGCGTTCCGATAATCTCCAAAATAACCCAAATTAGCGCACGAAATCCGTGAAAACAAGCGGATTTTTCCGGCAGTTCCCGTTTTTATTTGACAACTTCTGACGAAATATGCATGATATTGAGAATTCACGTTCGGAATTGAGGAAATAACTCCATGGCGGTGGCGGAAGCATCCCAAAGGTTGGAGCGGTCGGAAGTCGAGCGGCTGGTGCGCGAAGTATTGACGCAGCGGCTGCGGGGAAACGTAACGCCGCCGCCGGCGCGCGAGCGCCATGCGGCGCAATCCGGCGGCGCGGGTGGGCCACCCAATCCACTGGTTGTGAATGTCTCGGCGCGACACATGCACGTGACGCCGGCCGATTTGGAAGTGCTCTTTGGTCCCGGCTCGAAGCTCACCAAGCTCAAAGACCTGTATCAGGACGGCGAATTTGCCAGCGAGCAACTCGTTACGCTGATCGGTCCGCGGCAACGCATCATTCCCAACGTCCGCATCCTCGGGCCGGTGCGAAATTACACGCAGGTCGAGCTGAGTTACACCGACGGAATTTATCTGGGCATCGATCTGCCGCTGCGCATCAGCGGGAATCATGAGAATACCCCCGGTTGCGTCATCATGGGGCCCAAGGGCGCGATCACGATCAACAAGGGCGTCATCCGGGCCGAGCGCCACGTCCACATGAGCGAAGCCGACATGGCTTATTACGGCGTCAAAGACGGCGACCAGATGAAGCTGCGCATCGATGGGCCGTGCGGCGTGGTCTTCGATCGCGTGCGCGTGCGCTATCACCCCAAGGTCGTGCTGGAAGTCCATATCGACACCGATGAAGGCAATGCCTGCGATCTGGATTCGGCGACGCACCTGGAGCTGTTCAAGTAGAGCAACGTTTAGTGCAAAGAGATTAAACAACATCAGCAATCACTTTTTCAAGGAACTGCAATGCCAAACGAAGCGCTGGGCCTGCTGGAATGCAAGGGTCTGGTTTCCCTGATGGAAGGGACCGACGCCATGCTCAAGGCGGCAAACGTCGAGATGATCGGATGGGACAAGGCCGGGAGCGGCATGGTCACCGCGTTTGTGAAGGGCGACGTGGCGGCGGTGAAAGCCGCGGTCGATGCCGGCGCCGAAGCGGCCGGCCGCGTCGGCACGGTGATCAGCGTGCATGTGATCCCGCGGCCGCACGATGATCTGGGCGGCATGATGCCCAAGGCCAAGAAGCCAGCCGCCGCCGCGCCTGCGGGTGGTCGGATGGGTGAGACAGCGCGCAAGTAATCGCAGGCTAGTCTGTGCGCTTGAAGCGCGCGACGTTTGCAAACGCAAATTCTTCTAGAGGACAACCATGTCGGAATCAGGAAATGGAAACGGGACCTTCGGCACCGCCTTGGGCATGATCGAAACCAAGGGCTGGGTCGCCCTGGTCGAGGCAACGGATGCCATGTGCAAGGCCGCCAACGTTGAAGTCGTCAAGACGATTCAGATCGGCGGAGCCTTTGTGACCACGATCGTTCGCGGTGACGTCGGAAGCGTGAAGGCAGCGGTCGATGCCGGCGCTGAAGCGGCGGGTCGAGTCGGTGAACTGATCGCATCGCATGTGATCGCGCGACCGCATCCCGATCTTCTTGCCGGCTACGGCGCGGGTGGTAGCGCGGGATCACTGTAAAGCACACTCCCCCGAGATTCCCTCATTCCCCTCTCCCGGTACTCCGGGGGAGGGTTAGGGTGGGGGTTTTCTACGGGGGGATTTCAAACAACCCCCTCCCCGGCCCTCCCCCGGAATACCGGGAGAGGGAGAAGAAGGTCGAAAGCGTTTCGGATTAGTTCATGCGCGTTCTCGTCGCCAATCTCGGAAGCACCAGCTTCAAATACAAGCTCCTGGACATGTCCAGGGACGGCCAGCAGATCGCGCGCGGCGGCTACGAGCGCATCGGTCAATCCGGCTCGCCCTATGCGACCCATGGCGACGTGATCGACGTGATCCTCAAGGAAATTGGTCGCCCTCCCGATGCGATCGGATTCAAAGCCGTGCATGGCGGGCCGATCTCCGGCGCGGTGCGCGTGACGGATGAAGTGATTGCGATTCAGGAGCAGTTTTCCGACGTCGCGCCGGCGCATAATCCGCCTTACATCGCTGCGATGAAGGCCTTTCGGCAGAAACTTCCGGAAGTTCCGCAGGTGGCGGCGTTCGAAACGGCGTTTCATCAGACGATCCCGCTGGCCCGGCAGGTCTATGCGATTCCCCATGAGTGGACCGAGGATTTGGGGATTCGTCGATATGGTTTTCATGGCGCTTCGCATCGGTATATCGCGACGCGCGTTGCGGAACTCTTGGGACCGGAAAAATCGAAAAGGATTATTTCGTGTCACCTCGGTGGCTCCTGCTCGATCTGCGCGATCGAGAATGGCAAATCGGTCGCCAATTCATTTGGGATGACGGCCCAATCGGGTGTGCCGCACAACAATCGCGTGGGCGATTTTGATACTTTCGCGCTGCTTAAACTGCTGAAGCAGGGGCTGAACCTCGAAGAGATATTTCAACGTCTTGGCAAGGGCGGCGGCATGCTGGGCCTCAGCGGCGTTTCGCCGGACATGCGCGATATCGAGAAAGCCGCCGAGAAGGGTGATGCGCGGGCGAAGCTGGCGATCGACGCATTTGTCGAATCGATCAGGCATTTCGTCGGCAGCTATCTGGTCGTGCTGGGCGGCTGCGATGTATTGGTCTTCACCGGTGGCATCGGTGAGAACGGCGTTGGCATTCGTGAAGCGGTTTGTCGAAACCTCGATTTTGCGGGCATTCGGCTCGATTCGCAGCGTAACCAGATGCGCGGCAGCGAAATCAAAATCAGTGCCGATTCCAGTCCGTGCCAGATCTGGATCGTCCCGACCAATGAAGAGCTAATCGTCGCCCGGCAGACCGTCGAGGCGCTGAAATTAAATTCGCAAAGCAATTGACAACGTACTTTTGAACTGGAGCCAATATGGCAAATGGTGAAGCAATCGGATTGATCGAAACAAAGGGCATCGTGGCGGCCGTCGAGGCGCTGGATGCCGCACTCAAGGCCGCCAACGTGCAGTTCGTCGAGCAGCACAAGGTCGGCAGCGGACTGGTCGCCGTCACGATCAAGGGTGACGTGGCCGCGGTTCGCGCGGCGGTGGATGCCGGCGCAGAAGCGGGTGGTCGAGTCGGTGAAATCGTCAGCGTTCATGTGATTCCCCGACCCCACAATGACGTAGCCAAGATGGGATGAGTCAGTGAACGTCGCCGCTTGCGGCTTCGCGCAAGCGATTCGTAACTTCAAGGTTCCCCATGTTTCTCGCACGAGTCACCGGTCACGTCGTGGCCACCCAGAAGGACAAGACGCTCAACGGCCAGAAGCTGTTTGTCGTCGAGCCGCTCAATGTCAAGTACGACGCCGCGACCGCGGAGCCGGCGGCGCTGGGCAACACCGGACGCGCGATCGTCGCGCTGGATTCGGTGGGGTGCGGGCAGGGGCAGCTCGTGCTGGTCGTGCAGGGCTCCAGCGCCCGAATGACCGAGCAGACCAAGAACCTGCCGGCCGACGCGGTCATTGTTGGCATCGTCGATTCGGCAGTGGTCGCGGGGAAGACGTTTTATCAATCACGGTAAGAGCTCATGGACACAGCACTCGTCCAGGATGTCGTCGCGGAAGTCATGAAGCGACTTGGCCAGCGCCCCAGTGGCGCCAATGGCCACGGAATGACGGTTAAATCCGGCGTGCGCGCAGGGGAAGATGCGCCGGCCAATGACCAGGTTCGGCGCAAGCGCGGGCATGTCGAGGTGCCGCTGGGGGAATATGGGATTTTTGGGACGGTCGAGGAATGCGTTGCCGCGGCGGGTGAATCGCAGAAGAAGCTGATGCGGCTTTCGCTGGAGGATCGTGATTCGATCGTCAAGCTGATCAAATCCATCGCCAAGAACAATGCCGAGGCGTGGGGCAAGATGGAGCTGGACGAGACGCGCATCGGCCGGCTCGATCACAAGATCGAGAAGCTTCAAATTCTAGAGCTGGTGCCAGGTGTGGAATCGCTCAAGACCCTGGCCGACAGCGGAAGCAATGGGCTTTGCCTCGAGGAATTCGCGCCGTTTGGGATTATCGGCATCGTGACGCCGGTCACGCATAGCGTCCCGACCTTGACGGCCAACGCGATCAACATGATCGCGTCCGGAAATTCGATCGTCGCCAACTGCCATCCGAGCGGCGTGAATTGCGCCGCTTTCGCAGTTCGCGAATACAACCAGCAGATCGCGCGGAAATTCGGCATCGAACATCTGGTGACGTGCGTGATTCCGCCGACGCTGGAGACGGCCGAGCAGATTTTCCAGCATCGCGGGATTCCGCTGCTGGTCGTCACCGGCGGCCCCGCAGTGGCGCGGGCGGCGCTGGCGGCCAGGAAGCGTGCGATCGTTGCCGGGCCCGGGAATCCGCCGGTGGTGGTGGATGAAACGGCCTGCCTGCAGAACGCGGCGCAATCGATCGTCAAAGGCGCAGCTTACGACAACAACCTGCTGTGCATCGGCGAAAAGCAGGTCTTCTGCGTCGAGAGCGTCTTTGACAAGCTGATGGCGCAAATGGAGAAGGCGGGCGGGTTCATTCTCAATTCATCGCAGATTGAAGGGCTCACTCGGCGGGCGTTCGATCATGATGCGAAGCACAACAAATATCACGTGAACAAGGAGCTGGTAGGCAAAGACGCCAGCGTCCTGGCCGAGGCGGCAGGCGTGCGCGTGCCGCCGGCGGTGCAGTTGCTGGTCGGAGAGACCAACGCGGATCATCTGTTCGTTCAGGAAGAGCAGATGATGCCCTTCGTGCCTTTCGTGCGCGTGAAGAACGTGCACGAGGCCATGGATCTTGCGATCGAGAGTGAACACAACTATCGCCATACGGCCCTGATCCACAGCCGGAATCTCGACACGATTACGGAGTTTGGCCGGCGGGCGAATGTGACGGTGTTCGTCGCCAATGGCCCATCGATGTCGGGACTCGGCCTGGGCGGGCAAGGGTATCTCAGCTACTCCATCGCCACGCCTACCGGCGAAGGCATCACCAATCCGCTGACCTTCACACGCTATCGCCGAATCATGATGACCGGCGGATTGCGGATGATTTGAGAAATCATGCAGCTAGCAATCGTCATTGGGCATGTCACTTCGACCATCAAACACCGCGCCCTGGAAGGCTGGCGGATGACGGTCGTGCAGCCGGTCGGCGTCACACGTCAGCCCGAAGGTGATCCGATCATCGCAGTTGATGGAATGGGATCGGGCCTCGGGCAGACGGTCCTTCTCAATACCGATGGCAAGGCCGCTCGCGAATTGCTGAAGGATGAGAAAAGCCCGGTGCGCTATTTCGTGATCGCGATTGTCGATCAGCAGCAGGAGAAATCAGAACCTCAGGTGGCCCAGGCGACATGATCATCACCGCGCGACAGCTTGAAGACCTGCATCGCCAGAATGGCAGCAATGGACATATCACGCTGCCGTATCGGGCGCGCCTCACGCCGTTGGCGATGGATTTCATCAAGCAGCGGAAATTGATTCTGGGTTATAGCAGCGTGACGTCTGCGTCTTCGGGAAATGGAAACGACACTCCGGCTCCCGCTCCCGCAACCTTGACATCAGCGCCATCTAAAACCGGCGCGATTCTTTACTGGTGCGACGGTCCATGCGGTCCCGCCAAGGCGGCAGTCGTCGCGCATGAAAAGGAATCGAACCTGATCGCTCTTCCGCACACGGCCGATCCGAAGCAGTTGATCGAAGTGATTCGACATCTTGCCGGTCAGGTGAAGTCTGGCAAAGCAGTGGGCGGCATTCTCCTTGTTCAGCATGGAGCCGCGGCTACGGTTTACGCCAATCGCTGCCCGTCGCTTCGCGCGGCACTTGGCACCAGCCTGGAGGCGGTGGAGCAGGCGGTGAGCCAGGTGGCGGCAAATGTGTTGATTATCGAATATCCAACCAAAACGCTCCAGCAGGTGAAAAATCTGCTTTCGCGTTTTGCCAAGGGATCGAAGCAGGCTGGCCCGCAAGTGCAGCAGCAGATTCAGGAGCTTGCTGTATGCGGATAGGCAAAGTCATTGGCCGGGTCACGCTGCATCCGCTTTACGACACGCTCGCTGGCGGCCGCTTCCTGCTGGTGGAAGTGCAGGATCGATTTTCGCTTTCAGGCGGCCAGCGCAAGACCAGCGAAGTACTGGTGGCCTACGACCATCTTGGCGCGGGCGAAGGCGACACGATCGCCCTCAGCGAAAGCCGCGAGGCCTGCATGCCTTTTTATCCGGAGAAGCGCGTCCCGCTTGATGCATACAACGCCGCGATTCTTGATGTGGTGGTAATCGAGCACGAATTGAAGTGAGGTTGATTTATGGCATACGGCGCAAGTGGAAATGGTTCGGTCAACGGCAATGGCCGGGTGTCGGAATTTCAGGTCAAGGAGCAGATGTGCGAAATCGGCCGGCGCATCTGGCACAAAGGATTCTGCGCCGGCAACGAAGGGAATCACTCCTATCGCATCGCCGAGAACCGGATTCTCTGCACGCCGACCGGCATCTCGAAGGGATTTCTCAAGCCGGATGACATCTGCGTGGTCGATCTCGAAGGCAAGCAGCTTGCCGGCAAGCGCAAACGGACGAGCGAAATCCTGCTCCACCTGGCGATCTATAAGGCCCGCGCCGATGTGAAAGCGGTTGTGCACAGCCATCCGCCGCACGCGACGGCCTTCGCGATTGCCGGCGTCGATCTGCCGACCTGCATCCATCCCGAGGCGGAGGTGTTTCTAGGCGCGGTCAAAACCGCAAAGTATGTCACACCCGGCGATACGCGATTGGGTGAATCCATCCTGCCCTACGTGAAAGATTCCAACACGATCCTTCTGCAAAACCACGGCACCGTTACCTTCGACAAGGATTTGGAAAACGCTTATTACAAACTCGAAATCGTCGACGCCTACGCACGCATTCTGCTGCTGGCCAAGCAGGTCGGCAGCATTCGGCCGCTCGATGGCAATGAGATGAAGGAGCTGCTGGATCTGAAGATGCGTTTCGGGCTGGAAGAGCCACGCTTGAAAGACGGCGGCAAGGGCTTTACCTGCAACACCGATTTTCTGTCGCGCGTCGGTGATGTCGCGACGAAAGGCAAAGTTGCCACAGCGTCCGGCGGCGTCGCACCGCTGCCGGGCAGCTCCGAGCTTCGCCCCTCGACGGCGGTTCAGCCATCACCGATGGCCCAGGCGATTCATTCGCTCGCGCCCGCGCAATACAGCGAAGCCGATCTCGAAACGCTCGTGCAGACGATCACCGATCAGATCATGGCGACGGTGTGAGAAGCGGCTCTTACTTTGAAGGTTTCGTATTGCGCCAAGAGCGCCAAGGAGCCAAGAACGCCAAGAAGAAAAAACTAAATGAATGATTTTCTTGGCGCTCTTTGCTTCTTGGCGGCCTTGGCGCAAAGGCAAAGTTAAAGAAGCGAAATCACTAAGGACAGCACAGAATGAAAGTCTCGATCATTGGCGGCGGGGGACGAGTGGGGTCGAACGCGGCCTTTGCGCTGCAGTGCGCGGGCATCGTCAGCGAGATCCACATTCTCGACGCGAACGAAAAAATGGCGGCAGGAGAAGCTCTCGATCTTCTGCATGGCACCAGCATCGCGGGTGATCAGAAGATTTATGCCGGCAATTATGACAAGTGCTCCGATGCCGACATGATCGTGATCACTGCCGGCCTTCGACGAAAGCCGGATGAAAGCCGGCTCGATCTGATCAATCGAAACGTCTCGCTCTTCAAGCAGATTCTCGATTCGCTCAAAGGCGCGGGGCTGAAGAATGATGCCATCATCTTCGTCGTTTCCAATCCGGTGGATGTGCTAACTCGCCTTGCGATTGAGCATCTCAAGCGCGATCCGTCGAAGGTGATTGGCCTCGGAACACAGCTTGATACCGCTCGATTCCGCTCACTCATCGCGGCTGAAACCAAGCTGCCGCCGACGCAGGTGAAGGCGCTGATCCTCGGTGAGCATGGCGACAGCATGGTGCCCATCTGGTCCACCGCGACGGCCGGCGGGATTCCGCTGACGAAGCTCCCTGACTTCAACGGCACCACGCAGCAACGCATCTTTGATCGCACCAAAAAGAGCGGAGCTGAAGCGATCGAATTGAAGGGCGGCGCGGGATGGGCGGTGGCCCTGAGCATTGCCGAAGTAATTCATCCGATTGCTTTGAATCAGCCGGCGGTGCTGCCGATTTCCAGCCAATTGACTGGAGAATATGGGATCCGGAATACGTGCTTCAGCGTGCCGACGCTCGTGGGGCGGGCGGGTGTGATCAAGCGATACGAGATCGAACTATGGCCCCGCGAGGGAAGCGGATTGACGGCGAGTGCCAAAGCGCTGGATGCGACTTTCGCGCAGGTACAGAAATGAAGAAAGAAGTATTCACCACGGAGGCACGGAGTCACGGAGGCGCGGTTCTGCTGAACTGCGGGCCGACGCGGGGAACGCTATTTCGATTTGGTTTTCTGTCCACTTTTCGCGCGCAGCTTACGCGCCAAGAACGCCAAGGGAGCCAAGAAGATCATTTTATATTTTTTTTCTTGGCGTTCTTGGCTCACTTGGCGCTCTTGGCGCAAAAGATCAGCGCCCCTCGCATTGGCGCTCATTCCAGCACAACTCGGCCTCCGTGTCTCCGTGCCTCCGTGGTGAACTCTTCTGAATAGGTGAGCGATGTGCGAATGTAATTGTCAAACTGGCGCCGCGGTGACGCCACCTGTCCGCGCGAATCGGTCGCTGGATCAGAAGCTGGCCAGCATTCGCGCCAATCCTGGCGGGGCGAAAGATTTCATCCTGGCTGATGCAAAAGACGCGGATATGGCCACAGGTCTTGCCGCGACGGGGAAGGATCCAGCGACGGGAAAGACGCGCTCTCTTTCCGATTACCGCGATCAGATGCGGGAGATCGTCAAGCAGGGGCTCGTCGACATCATGCTGATGTCGGCCAGCACGAGCGAGCTGCTGACGATTTCGGAAAAGCTCTTTGAAAATTCGCGCGTGACACCGGCCGTGCGCGCTAACGACACAACCGACATTCATCTTCCCGCCGGCGGCACCTACAGCGGCGAGCCTTCGCGGCCGTTTCGCTCAGCAACCATCGAACAGATTCAAAGCGGCAAGGTCAATCCAGAGCCAGGCGAGCGTCGGCTCGGAGCCGACTTAGGTCTTTATTCCATCACGCCCAACAATCGCCTGGAATTCGATTACGTTACGGTCGAGGCTTACAAGCAGTTCCGCATCGAAGCTGAGGCAAAGGGGTTCCGCCATTTCCTGGAAGTCTTCGATCCCAACGCCTGCGGCGACCATTGCCCGGCCGATCTGGGTCGATTTATCAATGACCTGATTGTGCGCACCCTCGCGGGTGTTCCGCGCGCAGGTCGCCCACAGTTTCTGAAGATCGCTTATCACGGCCCGCGCGCGATGGAGGAGTTGGTTTCGTACGATCCGTCGCTGGTTCCCGGAATCCTCGGCGGCTCCAGTGGGACGACGCGCGATGCATTTCATCTGCTGGAAGACGCGAAGAAGCATGGAGCGAGAGCCGCGCTTTTTGGCCGAAAGATCAACAATTGCGAGCATCAACTGACCTTCGTCCGATTCCTGCATGCGATTGCCAACGGGCAGATCGGCGCGGAAGAAGCGGTCAAGGCCTATCACGGCGAGCTTGAGAAGATGAAGCTCAAGCCGATTCGACCGCTCAAGGAAGATCTGGAGCTGACGACAACGGCGTCGAGCTACGCGGGAACTTCTACTCCCGCGAACGGTCCGGCTTCCTCCCGCCCCCGGTATTCCGGGGGAGGACCGAGCAAACCAGGCGCTGATCGCGCAACCCCCTCCCTAACCCTCCCCCGGAGTACCGGGAGAGGGGAAAATGCTGCTGCAACTTCCATATTCGATGGCTTCCCGCGCCGCGCCGACGGCGCACCAGATTTCAAAGCCATGAGCGCGGCACAGAAACTCGCCTTTGCCCGGCAGAAGATCAAATCCGACTTGATCAAAAACGAAAACGGCAGGGGGTAATCCCATGTTGCTGGCCGAACGACAACTTCGCCTCAAAGACCTGCTGGCGCAGCGCGGCATCGCCGATGTCGATTCCCTGTCAGCCGAATTGAATGTCTCGCAATCCACGATTCGCCGCGATGTCGAGATGCTCGAGCAGGCCGGCTTCGTCCAGCGCACACACGGCGGCGTGATCTGGCTCGGAAACGACAAGCAATCGGCCGCCTCGCGCCCCTACGCCTTCGATCAGCGAATGGGCTTCCGCGTCGATGCCAAGAAGCAGATCGCACGAGCCGCAAAGCAGCTCATTTCGCCTGGCCAGACGCTGCTGATCGACGGCGGCACCACCACGCTCTATTTCGCGCAGGAACTGCTCGGAAGTGCGCTGCAACTGGTTACCAATTCACTCCCGATCGCGAATCTGTTTCTCAACGACGATCGCGTCGAACTGGTCGTCACCGGCGGCCTGATGTACCCGCGCTATGGTGTGCTGCTCGGCCCTCTGACCGAAGAAATCCTTTCCACCATTCATGCCAAGACGCTGGTGCTCAGCGTCGCCGGGATCCACGGCGGCGCGCTCTACAACCAGAACCTTCTCCTCGTCCAATCGGAACGAAGGATGATGCAGCAGGCGCAGGAAGTGGTGCTCCTTGCCGACTCCGGAAAGTTCGGACAACAAGCTCTATCCAAGCTCTGCCAACTCGACGAGATCGATATTGTGGTGAGCGATGCGGAGCTACCAGATGAGCAACGGAAGCAGGTCGAAGCCGCCGGGTGCAGGTTGATCATCGCCGAAGCGGGTGAATAACCTCAGGCGCGTGGAACGTGTAAAAGCAACGCGTGATAGTTCGCCGGATCCGCCACCCACGTCGCTTGCGCCTTCGCGAACCGGAGCGCTCCCGTCCGCGAAGGCGCAAGCGACAAGGCGGCGGTTTCCGGCAGCGGGGTGCGGATGTCCAAAATCAAAAAAGAAAAGGCGGTCCTGAGACCGCCTTTTGTGTTTCAATTCTAATCTTAAAAACTATGCCGATTCCTTGCGCCGTTCGGGCTGGACATCGAAGAGGTTCTTTCGTCCGAGGATCACGTCTTCGCTCAGGATGAACTTCCCGCCATGGCGGTGGTCGGGGAGGCGATACATCATGTCGAGCATCAGCTCTTCGCAGACGGCGCGCAGGGCGCGGGCGCCGGTGTCGCGTTTGAGAGCGCGCTCCGCAATCAAGCGCAGGGCGCCGGGCGTGAATTCCAATTCGCTGTTTTCCATGCGGAAGAACTTCTGATACTGGCGCACCAGCGCGTTCTTCGGCTCAGTCAGGATCGACACGAGCGTATCCACATCGAGCGGCTCAAGGGTTGAGATCAACGGGAGTCGGCCCACGAATTCCGGGATCATTCCAAATTCAACCAGATCTTCCGGCTGAACCTGCGCCAGAATCTCGGCCTTTTCCCCAGCCGTATCGGGCTTGGTCGTTTCGGAATTGAAGCCGATCATGCGCTTGCCGAGGCGTTTGCGGATGATGTCTTCGAGTCCGACGAACGTGCCGCCGCAGATGAACAGGATGTGGCTCGTGTCCATCTGAATGTATTGCTGCTCCGGATGCTTGCGGCCGCCTTGCGGTGGAATGTTGGCGATTGTGCCTTCGAGCATCTTCAGCAGGGCTTGTTGCACGCCCTCACCACTCACGTCGCGCGTGATGGAGACGTTGCCGCTGGTCTTGCCGATCTTGTCGATTTCGTCGATGTAGATAATTCCCCGCTGCGCTGCTTCAAGATCGTAATCCGCATTCTGCAGCAGCTTGAGCAGGATGTTCTCGACGTCTTCACCGACGTAGCCGGCTTCCGTGAGTGTGGTGGCATCGCCAATGGCAAAGGGCACATTCAGGATTCGCGCCAGTGACCGGGCCAGCAGGGTTTTGCCGCTGCCAGTGGGGCCAATCAGCAGCACGTTGCTCTTATCGATTTCGGTATCGTCGGCAATATCCGGTGCGCCGCTCTCGGCCTGCTCGACGGTCGTGGTCAATCGCTTGTAATGATTATGAACGGCAACCGCCAAGGCCTTCTTGGGATGATCCTGGCCGACGACGTACTGGGCGAGGAATTCCTTGATCTGGCGGGGGCTGGGGATGTTGTTGAAGGAAGGAACGCCCGCGCTGCTGAGCTTCCGCTTTTCCTGTCGAATGATGTTGTGGGCCAGATCGACGCAATTCGCGCAGATGTAGACGTCGCTGGGTCCTTCGACCATCGGCCCGACATCGCGGGAAGACTTGCCGCAGAAGCTGCACGTGGTCACGCGCCGGCCGCGGAAACCCCCGCCGCCGCCCGGCGGATTGCCGCCACCACCGCTGGGTGGCTGAGTTCCGCTGCCTCCGCCGTTGCCTGGGCGATTCGTGTTGGGCATTCGACTTGCCTTCCTCCGGGGGACCCATTTTCAAGTCCCCAAAACTGCTATCGGACGGGGCGTTGCCCCACCCGGCTCGGCGGACCGTGCGCCCTCGCGCACGCATTGCCGCACCGTTGGTTATCGTTCAGCAAACGGTGTGGACTTGATACGCAATCCAACCGCCGCCAAGACAATCTTACCCGCTTGCGGTTGTAAAGGAAAAATAGAAAACGGTGTTACGACGTAAGGCTTTTGGCGTTGCTACGAGCGTCTTTATATCGGACTGAACCGCTACTTTGGCGGCGGGGGATTGGCCGGCGGGCGCGGAGCGGTGGTCGTCCCGATAATCTTGGCCTTGGCGCGCTCGAATTCTTCCGCGGTCATCTTCCCGCTTTTGTGCATCTGCCGGAGGTCGGAAAGGGTGAAGGCGGGGTGCGCGGGAGCGTCGTCGCTAAGCAGCATCCTCTTGACGTACAGGACGATCAACAGACCTACCACGATGATCAAAACGATGACGATCCCCCAGAAGATGATCGAGCCGGATAATGAGCTGTCTGCGATCATTGAATAGCCTTGGCGGGAGCCTATGAGGCTTTGGGGAGAAGGTCAAACGGGGGTGCCGCGTTTGCGATGCGTCGCGATTCGATTGCGCCAAGATCGCCAAGAAGCCAAGAGCGCCAAGAAAAAGATTTTTCAATTTCTCTTCTTGGCGTACTTGGCTCCTTGGCGTTCTTGGCGCTTAAAAGGCGTAGAAAACCTAGACGGTCATGCCGGTTTCTTCGTCGCTCTGCACTTGCTTGCGCATCGCTTCCCATTCGTCGATGGTGATGTTCACTTCCCGCGCCTGGGAGCCCTTATAGCTGCCGAGGATACCGGCGGAGGCCATGGCTTCGATCAGGCGGCTCGCGCGGCTGTAACCGATGGTCAATCGCCGTTGCAGCAGGCTGACGCTGCCTCGCTTGGTTTCAAGCACGACGCGGACGGCATCTTCAAACAGTTCGTCCTTGGCCGCCTCTTCATCGACGTTGCCGGCGGCCTTGATTTGCACCAATTCCGGCTCGTATTGGGCCTCGGCCAGCGCCTTGACGTTCTTCACGCTGTCGCGGATTTCCTTGTCGTCGATAAACGTCCCCTGCGATCGCACCGGCTTGCTCGCCCCCGGCGGGAGATACAGCATGTCGCCCTGGCCCAGCAGAACCTCGGCCCCGTTCTGATCCAGCACGATTCGGCTGTCCATCTTGCTGGCCACGCGGAAGGCAATTTTCGTGGGCATGTTGGCCTTGATCAGGCCCGTCACAACTGTCGCCTGCGGGCGCTGCGTCGCGAGGATCAGGTGAATGCCGACGGCGCGGGCCTTTTGGGCCAGGCGGACGATGTGCGCCTCGACCTCCTTGCCGCTGGTCATCATCAGGTCGGCCAATTCATCTACGATAATCACAACATACGGGAGGTTCTTGGGAATGCGCGCTTCTTCCTCTGGCGTGCCGGGGCTGAAGCGCTCGATCAGTTCTTCGCGCGTCAGTTTGTTGTAACCTTCGAGATTGCGCACGCCTGCCTCGGCCAGCAGATCGTATCGCTCGTCCATCTTCTGGCACGCCCATTCCAGCACACTCGTGGCGCGGGCGGCATCATTGATGACCGGGCACATGAGATGTGGAATGTCCTTGAACGGCGCCATTTCCACGACCTTCGGATCAACCAGGATCATCTTCACCCGGTCGGGGCGCTGCATGTACATGATGGACATGATGATCGTGTTGATGCAGACCGACTTGCCCGATCCGGTCGTGCCCGCGATCAGGCAGTGGGGCATCTTGGCCAGGTCGGCAATGAGCGGCTCGCCGCTGGCGTCTTTGCCCAGGAACATTGGGATCATCATCTTCTGCATGGCCTCGGGCGCCAGTTGCAGAAGCTCCTTCATGCGAACCTTTTCCTTTTGCTCGTTGGGCACTTCGATGCCGACGGTGCTCTTGCCGGGAATCGGCGCGACGATGCGGACCGTTTCGGCCTTGAGCGCGCGCTGAATGTCGTTGGAGAGCGCGGAGATCGCCGACACTTTCACGCCCGGCGCGAGGCTGATTTCGTACATCGTGATGACCGGGCCGGTGTCGATCTCGACGACCTGGGCATCAATGCTGAATTCGCGGAGGGCCTGCTCGAGAATCGCCGCCTTCTCGCGCACGAATTTTTCCTGCGTCTCCGAATAGCCATGCTCCGGCTCGGCCAGGCAATCCCAGGCCGGCAGGTGATATTCGCCCAACTCTTTCGGTGGGGGAGGGGCCACTTGTCGGGGCTTGAGCACGCTGGGCAGCTTGACCACGATGTCGCGTCGAATCTGCGGCGCCGCCGGCTCGGGAGATTGCTCTTCGACGGGCGGAATCGTCGCGGCTTCCGAAGGCGCGGGATCGGAATCGTCCTGATGCGCCGCATCAGCCGAGGCCGGGTGATCGTCCTGGTAAGACAAATCAATTTCTTCGTCATCGTGAGCGGACGCTTCTTGTGAGATCTCCTCGTACTCGTCATCTTCCGCCAGCCGAGCATCGGCAGTGACTTTGGCGATCGCCGCGGCAGCCGCGGGGGGTTCGAACATGCTTGCCTTGGCGCTCTTTTCGTTATTTTTGTCAACCGATTTTTCGCGCTTGGGCGCAGCCAGCGACTTGGCCGGCCGAGCTTCAATTTCATCATCCTCTTCCGGCGATGGCTTCTTAGGCTTGGGGCGCGGACGGATCGGAGCGACGCTTGCCGACTCGCGCGTCACAAAACCCGGCAGGGCGGGAAGTCGGGGAATCGTCACGAAATTCCAATTGATCTGCGGCGTGCGCTCGCGAACGGTTTCATAAGCCGACTGCATCATGCCCGGCGTGCGCAGCACGAGATCATCTGCTGCCAGAAGCAAACCAACGAGAAACGTAATCAGCAAAATGAGTCGCGTCCCAGCGACGCTGAAATAATGCTGGAGAAATGTCGCCACGCCGATCCCGATGATGCCGCCCTGCCCCTCGGGGAATCCGCTGTTGTAATCGCCCGGGCGGATGTGGTGGACGGTTGCGGAAAACGCGGTGGCCAGCAGGACCATGCCGACCGCGCGCATCCACATATCCGAGACCTGCCCCTTATAGAGCAGAACTACGAGGCAGGCTCCCAGCAAAAACAGAACGGGAAACACGCCTTGCCCGATGGCATAGAAGCAGCCATACGCGACGACCGCGCCGGCCGTTCCGCACATATTGTGCGTCGGCGGGTAGGGGGCTACCGCGTGGCTTGGCCAGTCCTCGGCATTGAATCCGAGAAGCGCCAAAAGCAGAAAAACCCAGCAGCCAACGGCCAGGAACAAAGCGATATTTCGAAAAAGATGAGATCGTGCCATGAGATCTTGTTTTTTAATGACCCGTATGCCCAAAGCCGCCTTGCCCGCGATCCGTTTCGTCGAGCTGTTCGACTTCGATCAGCTCAACTGCCGGCAGTGGGACAATCACCATCTGGGCAATGCGCATTCCGCGTTCGACGACAAACGGCTGCTTTCCCAGATTGATCAGCGGCACGCGCACTTCGCCGCGATAGTCGGCGTCGATCGTGCCGGGCGTATTGACAAGCGTTACGCCATGCTTCGTTGATAGCCCGCTTCGCGGTCGCACCTGCGCCTCGTGACCTGGCGGCAGCTCCATGCAAAAGCCGCAGGGGATGAGCTGAATCTCACCCGGCGCGAGCGTCACGGGCCCACTCACCGCCGCCGACAGATCAAATCCCGCCGACATCGGCGTCATTTTCGCGGGCAACGGCAGACCCTCTGATCCAGGCAGCCGCTTGACCTTAATTGTTATCGGACCATTCAAGTCGCATTCTCCATCGCAAAGCGCGCGGCCGCGCAAATGCTGCCGCTTTCGCGGTTTGGCTATTATCGACCAGCGACCTTCGGTTGCACGAACGATCGCCGCAATTCAGCAAGAGTTCAGAATTTTGTCCGATCGATGCCATCATCATGTCTCAAAGTCGATACGAGTTGTTTGGGCACAAAAGCTTGAGCGTGGCGCTTCACAAATGTTTTTTTCCAGACGCTGCCGGGGAAATTGGCCCGATCAATGGACGGGACTGGACGCGCCGAATAAAGTGATGAACGGGTCGCGCTGCCGGCGGTGTCGCATTTCATCGGCGATTGGCGGCCTCCTTTCGGGCCTCTTGGTGTGTGTTGGACCTCACGTGAGCGATTGGCTGACAGCAACAGATTCAGAAGCCGCCAAGCTCCCGCGCGACGTTGCCGATCGCGTGGAGCGGGTTTTTGAATTTCATCGCTCGACCAAATACAGCTATCAATCGGTCCGCGCCAATCCGATCGTTCTCGATTGGAAAGCGCAGCCGAGTCCCTATCGCACCTTCACTGAACTTCCGAAGACGGCACTTCCGACCAATCTTCTGGACGCGCCGGTGCCGACGCTCTCGCTGCTTTCTGAAGGATTGGCCGCCGTTCCCGAAAGCCTGCTGCAGCCGCCGCAGAACATCAAGACGCTGGCTACCTGGCTTTATTTGGCCAATGGAATGACCGTCGAAAAGCAGGGGCCGGCCGGCATGCAATGGCTTCGCACCTGCCCCAGCAGTGGCGGGCTGTATCCGTTCGAGCTGTATGTCGCAGCGTTTGGAATCGAAGGCGTTGAGCCGGGCCTTTACCATTACAGCATTCGCGAATTCGCCCTGCGGAAAATGCGCAGTGGCGTCGAAGCGATGTTCCAGATCAAGCGCGGCAGGCCCGATCTGGATTTTATCAAGTCGGTGCCGGCGATGATTCTGGTTTCGACGCCTTACTGGCGATCCGCCTGGCGCTATCGACAGCGCGGTTATCGGTGCGCGCTGCTGGATGCGGGGCACTTGGTGCAAAACTTGGTGGGCGCGGCCAATGCATTGGGCATTCAGACGATGCCGCGGTTTCTGGTCAATGATAACACGATGCGCGACCTGATTGGCATCCCCGCGAATGCAGATTTCGGCGTGGCCGAGTCGGTGCAGGCGATGGTGATCTGGGCCGACACTGCAATGACTCCCATGGAAATTCCGCGCGGGAGTCGGCCGCCGGCGCCCAATTCGATGCCGGTGATTCCGCGCAAGCCGCTCTCGGCTGAATTTGTGCCGTATGGCTCGATCCTCGCAACACATCAGGATTGTGTCGCGCCGGGAATGCCCGTGCGCGAAATCCGGCCACCTTTCACGGAACTCACGCCGGTTCCCGAGAAAAAGCTTTCGACGACGATGGAGCTTTTCGAGCCGGCGTCGGCTGGACCTTCGGTCAGGCAAGTGCTCCTCGCGCGGCGAAGCGTTCGGCAATTCGAGCAGCGCGCCATTTCGCGCGATCAGCTCATCACGCTGAATCGTTCGACATTCCGCGGCGGAAGCGTGCTGCCACTGTTTCCCGATGGGCCGCATGCCGCCCTGATCCGGCCTTTCTGGATCATCAATTCCGTCGTCGGCATGGACAGCGGCATCTGGTATTACCATCCGGCAACCGATCACTGGGCGCTGCTTCGCGCCGGCGAATTTCGCAAAGACGCGGCCTATCTTTCCACCGAACAAAGTTTCATCGGCGACGCTTCGGCCATCTGCTTCATGACCGCCAATCTCCATACCCTTCTCCACGGCGCGGGTCCCGATCTATATCGCCTCACCCATCTTGAAGCCGGCCTTTTAGGCGAGCGTATTTACATGGCAGCCACGGCGCTGAAGCTCGGCGCATGTGGCATCAGCGCTTTCTATGATGACGACATCCGCACTTTCTTCGGGCTTGAGCAAACTGGTTGGGAGCCCATCTACGAGATCGCCGTCGGCGTTCCGACCAAGCCTTTGATGTAGCGCAAACGAGACTGCCGACCTGATCCATTTCCTGTTTTTCCTCCAAAAGAGTTGTCGACCTGGCGCTTTGGAAGGCCGGCTTACGCCGCCGCAGAGCAATAATCAGCAAAAGGTTGGCACGGTTGTTGCTGTGTTACCCCATGTTCTCCGGGAAATGTGTGCCGGATTACTCTGTTGTTGGCAGGTTGTCATGAATGACCACGATCCATACGTACTTGTCGTAGACGATGAACCTGATGGCCGGGAGGCGGTTTGCCGTTACCTGTCCAAGGCGGGTTATCGGGTCGAATCCGCAGCGACGGGCCGCGAGGCGCTGCATAAGGTGACGACGCAAATGCCATCCGTCATCATCCTGGATGCGATGATGCCGGAGATGGATGGAGTACGATTTCTGGAAGTCATTCGCTCCTATCTCCGCTGGCAACGGATGCCGGTCATCATGCTGACGGCCTATGAAAAAGGACCTCATCTGAACAACGCCCGGGCACTGGACGTGCGACAGATTTTCTTCAAGGCTCACTATGATCTGTCGGACCTCCGTCGTGCCATCGATGAGTGCTGCGGACCGACTCTGCGTGAAAGTCATAACTCCCAACAATTTGCGTCACCGAACTGAGTTCCCAACTTATTCGGTCTCATCAGTAGCATTAACGCCAAATAATTCACGAAAACTGGTCTTCGCAGAAAGTGCAGGTCGGGGGGCCTGCTCGGGCACGGGAGCCGGCGCAACCGGGCCCAACAAGGGAATCGGATCGCTATAGGCTGGGATTAGCTCCGCATCGTCATCGGACATCTCGCCAAAGACTGGCATTCGCGCAAACCGTAAATCGGTCTGCATGGCTTGGGTGCCAGACCTCACATCCACTCGAATGAGCTTTCCGGTCGGATCAAAAACGCCGGTGCCTGCGACAACCATCTTACGTCCCGCGGCGCCAACCGCTGGTGACGGCCCTTCGCCCGCCCAGGCGCAGGGAACAGCCTGCGATTCATCCAACGCCAGGCGGAATGTGTCGCCACCATCGCTCACCCCTGCGACCATGCCGCACACGCGCACGCGTTGCCGCAGAGGTTGAGGCTCAGCCGCGGGAGGCGGCGGCGGGGGAATTGTCGCCACGGGAAGAACAGCTGGCGCTGTTTCTTCCAATACCGTCTCGATGGCAATGATCTCCACGTACCGGCCCACAAGCGGGTTGAGTTCCGGCAGCGATTCGATCGGAAAATCCAACGTCTTTTTCACACGTACTGCAAGCATGGCTACCTCCTCCAACGAATCGAAGGTTGCGGTTGTTCTGCGTGCAGGAAACGTAAAATCGGGAAGGTGCGGCAGCAAGCGAAGCAGAATCGGACGTGCAGACCGTACCAACTTTAAGGCCCTGCCTCGACCGGCAGTCTTAAGCCGATCAGAACGACCGGCATGAATTAACGCACAAACAGGTCTGGAATCTCGTCCGAAGCACGACGGCGGGGTGGCGCAAGCTCCGAAATTTTGAATCCGACGCGATACCAATGTTTCCCATCGCCGCGCGTGTTGGGATACATCTCGCGCAGGGCTTTGCGCAAAGCATCCGCCGTCGCGAATCCGTCGGCCTTGGCTTCCTCTTTCGTCAATCGCTCGAGCGAAAGCTCTTGAACATCGGTGATGTCCAGCCAGCCGACGCCTGGTGCGTACGCGCGTTGTCCGGTCGTGAGCAGCGGCTTGGCCCAACGCCGGATCGTTGTGGTCTTTGTGCCCGCGCGAATCGCGGCCTGAAGCGGCCCCTTGAAGAAGAGTTGAGACATGCGTTAAGGCATTATGCAGTCTCGGGCCGGAGGATTGAAGGCAAATCTGTAAAGCCAGCGGCGGCAAGCTCATCGAACTTGGAAGCCACTCTGATGGATATCCACAAAATACTTTGTGAAAATGGTTTATGTCAATGACTACCATTTGTCTTGTTTTCCCATAGGAATTAAGTATTTTTAGTCGCAGTGTTGAAGCGTCCGGCAATAAACCCGCGATATCGTATTTGCGCGCTGCTTCTGCTGCCCGGCATGCTGCTGGGCTGCGCGCGGCATGATGTACCGCACCAGCCGCCGCCGCATGTTCGTCTCGGCTATTTCGCGAATCTGACTCACGCCCAGGCAGTGCTGGGCGTTTCGAGTGGTGAATTTGCCAGCGCCATTCGGCCATCCCGCTTGGAAACAAGAGTCTTCAATGCCGGGCCCGCGCTGATCGAAGCGGTGCTCGCCAATGAGATCGACATCGGATACGTCGGCCCCGGCCCGGCGCTCAATGCCAATGAGAGGACCTTTGGCCAGGGCATTCGCGTCGTCTCCGGCGCGGCCGCTAATGGCGTGTTGATCGTCGCGAGAGAAGGCTCCGGCATTCATCGCCCGTCCGACTTGAAAGGAAAGCGCATCGCCACGCCGCAGCTTGGGAACACGCAGGACATTTCTGCGCGATACTTCCTCAGCCACACCATTGGTCAATCGAATTTGAATAATGTTCTGCCGATTCCCAACGCCGAGCAGGCCGGCATGATGAGCCGGGGGCAGATCGATGCTGCCTGGGCGCCCGAGCCCTGGGCTTCGGTGCTCGTGTCGCAGGTTGGAGCGCATGTCGTCGCGCCGGAGAAGGATCTCTGGCCGTCCGGAAAGTTCGCATTGACGCTCATCATCACCACGCCGGACTTTCTCAAGAATCATCCGGAAGTGGTGAGCCAGATTCTGCGCGTGCATCACAATTGGACGCTTCGGCTTCAGCAGTCGCCGGAGACTTATGTGCCGCAGTTGAGCGATGCGCTGTTTACGCTCACCGGCAAGCGCTTGCGCGGTAGCGTCCTCGTTTCCGCGATTAAGAATGTGACCTTTACCGATGATCCGATGCCCGACACGCTGCGCACGATGGCCGACTGGGCTTATGATCTGGATTTTGCGCGCCGGCCGCCACGACTTGCGGGGTTGATCGATACACAATTGCTGGCGGCCGTCTCGCAGGGCGCGGCGCGCACGGATCGTCCGACGACTCAAACATCCTCGGCTTCCGCGCTGAATTGAAAGGTGGGCCATGCGAGCAAATTCTGTTTCCATTAAGCCCATCGAGATCACGCCATCCGCGGATGAAGCGAGGCCGCAGTCGCATGGGGACAAACGTATCTCCACGCCCTCCGGTGATGGCGTGTCCGGTCGCGGCCGACTTGTATTAAAAAATGTCAGCAAGAATTTTCCCGGTTCAACCGTTCATGCCTTGCGGGATGTGGATCTGGTCTGCGATCCCGGCGAATTTGTCGTCGTCGTCGGCCCCAGTGGTTGCGGCAAGAGTACGCTGCTTAATGTCGCGGCGGGAATGATCAAACCCGACAGCGGGACCGTTACGCTCGATGACCAGCCGATCCGCGCTCCGGGCCCCGAGCGGGCGATGGTGTTTCAGGATCATGGCCTTTTTCCCTGGCTCACCGCGGCGCAGAACATCGAATTTGGGCTGAAGATGGCGGGTGTCCCGCGCAGTGATCGCGCGGCTCGCGTCGATGCCGCACTGAAGCTCGTCCACCTTTCCCCCAAACGCGATCTGCTCATTCACGAATTGTCGGGTGGCATGCGGCAGCGCGTAGCCATCGCGCGCGCCCTGGTCATGGACCCGGCGGTGCTGCTGATGGATGAGCCTTTCGCGGCACTCGATGCCCAGACGCGCACGCTGCTGCACGAGCAGCTTCAGGAATTGTGGGTGCGCACGCGAAAGACGATTTTGTTCGTCACGCATTCGGTGGGCGAAGCGGTGCGATTGGCCGATCGCATCATCGTGCTGCATGCCCATCCCGGGCGCATCCGGCGCGAGATTAAGGTGGATCTGGCGCATCCGCGAAACTTCGACAGCGCCGATATCACGCAACTGGTCCGCACCGTCCGCAAAGAAATTGAAGATGAGGTCAACCGTGTCAATGCCGAGATGGCCGAAACCTACTGGAAGCCTCAAACGCCTGGCGATCTGGGTGCTGATCCTGGCGTTATGGGAGACGGCATATAGGGTGATCGGCTGGAAGCCGTGGCTCTTTCCCGCGCCAAGCCACGTGCTCGATGCGCTGCTGGGGCTCATGAACATCCATACCGGCTTCGGCGAGCCGATCTCCGCGCATTGGCCGAGAGTGATTTTGGAGCCCGGGCAACATGTGCGGGCGCTGGCGCCCTGGTGGGGCAGCCCTTTGATGAAAGCGATCCTCGTCAGCGGGGTCCGACTGCTGGAAGGGTTTGCCATCAGCGTCGCGCTGGGCGCAATCCTCGGCCTTCTCATGTGGCGCTTCCTCGAACTCGATCGCTTCCTCGGCCCGTTGCTTCTGGGATTGCAAACACTGCCGAGCGTCTGCTGGGTGCCGCTGGCAATTCTGACTTTGGGGATCAATGAATCCGGGATTCTGTTCGTCCTGATCATGGGCAGCTTCTCCGCCATCGCACTCGTGCTGCGCGATGGGCTGCGCAACATTCCCCCGCTCTATCCGCGGGCCGGGATGATGATGGGCGCCCGCGGTTGGCGCCTCTATTACTACGTCCTGCTCCCGGCCTCCCTGCCCGCCCTGGCCAGCAGCCTGCGAACCGGCTTCTCCTTCGCCTGGCGATCGCTCATGGGCGCGGAGCTGATTTTCGTCGTCGACAAATGGCGCGGCCTCGGGTTCCTGCTGGAAGCCGGCCGCGAATTCTCCGATGTCGCGCAGGTGGTGGCCGTCATGATTGTGATGGTGGTCATCGGCATGCTCGCCGACCGCTGGCTTTTCGCCATCGTCCAACGCCGGGTGCAGACACGGTTTGGCTTGGCGACGTGAGGTCCATCGAGCGCGACTCCTCGCGACGGATCCGCTCCAGTGCAACGCCATGCAACAAAATGCAACTTTTTTTGCAACATGCCGGATGTTGCATGACGTAGCACAGCCATCCTGGCTGTGACTTCCGCTCCGCCTAGTTTCGAGTGTCTAGTTTCTGGTCTCTAGAACGTCATGTCACAAAATGTCCCAAAATGACGCGCGCGGCGAGTAAATCCGTGACTCTGGACGCATCTGAATGACATAACTTATCCTGGCTGACCCTCTTACGAATTTGGCCCTGTCGCTTTGCGTGTGACATTCGTGTGACACGGAGTGACATCCCTTCGACTCACGCTCAGGACAGGTCCGCATTTTTGGAGGGCGTCGCTCCTGCGACGCCGCGAAAGAGTGATAGCGCCCGAAGAACAGGTTCGACAAACTCACTGCGGGCCGGGCGGCTAACGGAGCAGACAAATGCACGATATGCTCGCGCGCGGCGCGCGACACTTGCGCGCCGCGCGCCCTGATTAGGAGGCTTACCAGACACAACCTATTGACCGTACAACGCTTGCGATCCTGTTTGGCGCGCGGCGCGCGACCCTCGCGCGACACCAGCGCCGCGCAACGATTGTCAAGTGACTTTTCACATTTATCTGCGTCCATTGGTTGTTCCCGCCTCCGCGGCCCCCTCGGCAAGCTTAGGGCAGGCGATCTGCGTAAGATGCTCCCGCACCGCCCGCTCCTGCCCAAGCTGCCGCGCGTACTCCGTCGAAGTTCCATCTTCCTCACTGCCTCTACTCCAATCGCCATCCATGAACTGATGTGTCATATGCCAATACATCGAAACGGAGAAAACCTGCTCTCGCTTGAACTGAAAACCGCTATGATCGCCAAGCGTTCGCGCTTGTCGTAGTGGCGCACGTCCTGCCGCCTGTAAGACGGCGCGGATTTTCCGTCCAATGGGAGCTCCCATGGCTGAGAAATTCGGGGCCTGGATCATGATGGGCGGTGTTCCCGTTGACCTGTTGGGCGGAATGCTGGACGTAATATCGAATCCACCTCCTGGTTTTACTTCAAAGTTCAAATTCGAGAAGACCGACCTGAGGCCGCGTATTGACGCGATAAAGTGGTTCGGTCACTGCGGTGAGCCGACCAAAGTCGACTTAACGATGGATATCAGACAGGTTCGGGATTGGGCAGAGGCGACAACGTGTTGCACTTCCCAGGCTTGGACGGATGTCCAGCGCGAGGCGAATAACCAGTTGACCATCTTTCTCGGTGCCCACGATAGCGAAAACTATCTTAATTGGAATGAAAAGGTGATCGGGTTTCGGCAGGAAGTACTTGCGCCTCTATCGGCCAACCAGCTTTTACCGTACCAAAAGGAAAAGCATCTTCAGGATGCCGTAGTGTTGTGCGCCGACTGGGATATTATGTGTGCCCTAATGGAGAATGCCTATATTGATAGCGGACATTCGTCCTTCTTTTTCCTGGAGCTGTTCCGCGTTTATGAGGCGGGCCATTTCCCTTGCGGGTGGGAAGGCCAATGGCCCGAGGGCCGGCTTCTGGTTTATTAAAGTGGGCCCGGCCTAACGATTCACTTTTTCTCCCACGGCACCCCGCCCGCCTGCTGAATGTGCGACTGCAGAATCCGCGACATTTCATTTCGAACGCGCGGCTCCGATTGGATGAGATTGTGCTCTTCGCGCGGATCTTCTTTGAGGTTGTACATCTCCAGCGGTGAGAACGGCGTATTCTGGAGCAGCTTCCAGTCGCCGCGGCGGAGGGCGTGGCTGGTGAGGCCGAGGTATTGGGGGCCGCCTTCGCGACGGACAAAATAGAGCTCGCGCGGGTTCGCGATTTCCTGGGCTTTTCCGGTCATGACGGGAATGAGACTGATGGCATCGATATCCGAAGGCGGGATTGCGCCGGCCGCTTCACAGATGCTGGCCATGATGTCCATGTGAGCGGCGACGGCTTCGCTGCGCGAGCCAGGCGCGATGTGGCCGGGCCAGAGGGCGGCCATGGGGACGCGCAGGCCGCCTTCGTACATGGTGCCCTTGGTTCCGCGATAGGGGCCGACCGAAGCGCCGGCATCGACCTGGCCGCCGTTGTCGCTGGTGAAGAAGATCAGCGTGTTTTGCTCGAGTCCCGATTCCTTGAGCGCGCCGAGCACCTGTCCGATGCCATCATCGAGCTGCTCGAGCAGTGCGACCATGTTTGCGCGTTTCGGGCTCAGGCCCGGCTCGCGCTGCTTGACCTTATCGAGCCATTCTTTCGGCGGCTGGATGGGAACGTGCGGGGCGTTGTAAGCTAAGTACAAGAAAAATGGGTGCCCATCCTTCGCGGCTGCCTCGCGCTGGTGGATGTAGTCGATCGCCCATTGGGTGAAGATGTCGGTTGCATGTCCCTTCGGATCGATCTCCTGATCGTTGAGGCGCATGTAATTGTGCCCCTGGCGACGGTGCGTGAGATAACCGTCCATCATGTCGCCGAGGAATCCGTGGAATAGGTCGAAGCCTTTGGCGTTGGGGGAGTTGTCGGGATCGAGTCCGAGGTTCCATTTGCCGACGATCGCGGTGTGATAGCCGGCCTTGTGCAGGAGCGCCGGGAGAAGCACGGCATCGTGCGAGAGATAGGCCCAATTGTCTTTCGGATCGGTTCGCACCAGCCCCGGCACGCCGACGCGGTCGGGGTATTTGCCGCTGAGAATTGCCGCGCGCGATGGCGAGCATACCGGGCAGTTGGCGTAGAAATTGTCGAAGCGCATGCCTCGCGCGACGATCGAATCCATGTTCGGAGTTCGCAGGTCTTTTGCGCCGTAGGAAGATAAATCGCCGAAGCCCTGGTCGTCGGTGAGGATGAGGATGATGTTGGGGTGGGATTGAGCAAGGGCGGGTGAGACGAGCATTGAGAGAAGGATTGCGACGAGCGCGACGAAGCGAAGGGATGAGTGGGGAAGCATGTGATTATCTTACCGATGTCTTGGTGAAGTACTGCAAGATCGATGTGTGATTTGGATCCGAGCGAAAGTTTACGCAGGGGCGTTTCTCCGGACTATCGCATCCGAGTGCCGAAACCGACCGGAAACTCGCTTGCGCATTCGCGGACGGATGAGCGATCGGATTCAGCGCGTCCGTTCGCGAAGGCGCAAGCGACGTGGGCGGCGGGCGCGGCGAAGGCTTGCGTTCCTTTTTTTGATGCATTGTCGCTAGTCGCAATGACCAAGGCTCGATCCCATACTTTGATTCTTCGCAAATCCCTGCATACCCTCATTCCAACGTGAGGCATGTTGCCCACGTGAACGTTTTCCCCGCCGGGTGCGATGGCCCTGGCGAGAAGGAGTTTCTGATGTGTCACGCCTCCTGGGCGCATTGCCGCCCGCAGCACGGTTTTGATCCACGCAGTTTTCACGGACATCCCGGCCCCTGGGCCTGGGGAGGTTTCATGCCGCCATTTTCAGGCGACGAGGGATTTGGCTCGGGTGGAGGATTTGGAGTTCGCCGGCCTCTGCGCTTCCTGGCCCACAAGCTCGAGCTGGACGAGAAGCAGGTGGTTCTGCTGGCGCGAATTCTCGATCAGCTCAAGACGGAGCGCGCGCAGGCGGCCGTCGATGATCGGCGGGCGCTGGGCGAGTTTGCCGACGCCCTGGCCGGCGACGCATTCGATACCACCAAGGCGACCGCCGCAGGCGATCGACGGGTCGAGAGCAATAAGCGTCTCCGCGAAACGCTGCTTCGCTCGTTGCAGGAGATTCACGCGATGCTCAATTCCGAGCAGCGCGCGCGATTGGCGCATTTGATTCGGACGGGTGTGCTCGCGGTATAACGGGTTTCCAATTTCCGAATCGGATCGGATGTCCGGACGCATTCGGTTAGCCGCGACGCGCCAGCGGAGCGCTTCTCCGAGCGCTGTAACAAAGCGCTCCGCTTCGCGTCGCGGCTAACCTTGGCAAGCAAAGCATCCCCTCCGTCTCACGCTTGTTTTTCCCGCTCGCATTTCGCGAGATATTCTTCCCAACCCAGCGGCGGCCCAAGAAGATCCATCCCGTACGTTTTGAAGAATTGATGCATCTGCTCGATGTCCATCGCTTCGTGGAAAATGGGCTTGGCTTTCCCATCGTATTTCGCGACTTCGCGGAAGAAATCTTCCATGTTCCCGGCTGGCTGGTAGGTGTTGATGATCCGAGCCGGCTTGTCGCTGACGCAGCCCCAGACATGGTTCACGTTGCGCGGGATGAAGGCGCTTTCGCCGGGGCGAAGGCGGAGCTTCTTTTTGTCAAGGTGAATTTCACATTCGCCATCGATGACGTAGATCCATTCGTCCTGGTGGTAATGAAGATGGCGGGGGCCGCCGCCGCTGGCGTTGATCTCGAAGATGCACATCGCGCCATCGGTGTCTTTGGATGAGACTTTACAATCATGGGGGTCGCCCCCCAGTTTGAGCTGCTCGCCAAATCGATCGCCTCCCGCGGCCAGGCTGAAGCCGACGAACATGTCCTTGTCTTTCATTTTTCGTTTTCCTTTCAAATGCCTGATGGTTTTGTCGATGGTGGCAATCAAGCTCTTGTTTCTTGCGAGATTTCCCTGCAGGACTTTCCGATGGGACTCAAGCGCCGCGAGCTTCTGGAATTTCTTGTTTCCGAGGATCTGTCCGATGCGCTTTAGCTCCAGTCCCAACTCGCGATAAAACATGATCTGCTGGAGCGTCAGTAGCTGCGGCTGCTCGTAAAAGCGGTAGCCGTTGGTTCCATAGAAGGCGGGCTTCAGCAGACCGGTTTCATCGTAGAAATGAAGCGCGCGAACGCTGACGCCGGACATCGCGGAGACTTGTTTGACGGTGTAGGCCATCGTTGATCCTGTGTGCATTGTCAGGAATGACGTAACGTGAGAGTCAAGGGGAATTTTATAAATTAACGAGAGGCGAGGAAGCAGAAGGGTAGGAGCCGCGCACGAAGTAAGCGGACTTGGGCGCTCAGCTCGGAGTCCGGGCGCGCCGGTAAACCGATTTCTGCGCGGGGTGACGTCGCGCGACGAAATCCGCTTACTGCGTGCGCGGCTCTTTTTCTTGCATCACTGCCACTTCAAGTGGTGGAGCAGATAGATGACGCCGATGACGATGACCGGGATGACTGCGGCGGCGACGCCGAGGCGCATGCCGCGCCAGCGGCTCTTCCAGGCTTGCGGCGCTTCGAGGCGATCGACCCGGCCGGTGACCTGCACGCGCTCGGGATGGTCGAGGTCTTCTTTCATCGCGAGCGCAGATGCGTAGCGATCGCTCGGGTTTCGCGCCATCGCGTGAAGAATGATTTCCTCGACCTGCGGCGTGATCTCTTCATTGCGCCGGCGGGGGGCAACCGGGTCACCCGTCAGGCGGGCATTCATGATCAGGAACGGATTGGCGCCTTCGAAGGGCACAGCGCCGGTCACCATTTCATAAAGGATCGCGCCGAGGCTGTAGATATCGGTGCGCGGATCGCCGCGCTTGCCTTTGACCTGTTCGGGAGCCATGTAATCGGGCGTTCCCATGGCGGGGGTGAAGGCGCCGAAAGTCAGGCGGCGCATGCCTTCAAATTTGGCAATTCCGAAGTCCATGATGCGGATGCTGCCGTCGTTGCAGATCATGATGTTTTCGGGCTTCAAGTCCCGGTGCACGACTTCATGCGTGTGCATGTATTGCAGCGCTTCGCAGACCCGGCTGGCGATACGCAAAGCATCGTTCACCGGCATGGGCCGCATGCTGCGCATCAGATGCCCGAGGGTCTGCCCCTCGAGATACTCCATCACCATGTAGGGGCGGCTCTGGTCTTCGGGCGGCTCCTCGAGGCGAAGGACGTAAGGGTGATTGAGGACCTTGCCGATCTGCTGTTCGCGCTGGAAGCGCGAATAAAACCCTGGATCGCTCTCAAAATGCATGAAGGGCACTTTGAGCGCGACGACGCGCTGCGTTTGAAGATCGATCGCTTTGAAGATCGAGGCCATCCCCGATCGGCTGATCTGATCGGTGATCTGGTAGCGGTTGTCGAGCGTCTGCCCGACTTCCAATTCGTGTCCCATAGCCGGCGGTTCCACTTTCTGATAGACGGTCAGGCCGCGATAGTAGCTGGGACGCTCGACGCTTTCGACACGAATGATCTGCAGGGTCAAATTATCTTCGCCGCCGCGCTTCTCGGCCAGTTCGATCAGTTCCCGGCACGCTTCATCGGGCGGGCGCTTGGTAACGATTTGATACAGCTCATTTTCGGTGATGTAGCACCAGAGCCCATCGGTTGCCTGGATGATGTAATCACCGGGCGAGACGACGACGTTCTGGTAATCGATTCGAACGACCGGCTCCTGGCCGACGGTGCGGGTGAGGACCGAGCGGAATTGGCTGTTCATCGCATCGGCGACGGTGATCAGGCCAAGCTTGAGCTGCACGCCGGTATAGGAATGGTCACTGGTGATGCGCCGAATCCGGCCGTCCTGGATCGCATAAACCCGGCAGTCGCCGACGTGGCCGATGTTGATTTCATTGTGGCGGAAGACGCTGATCGTAAGGGTGGTGAGCATGCGCCCTTCGATGCGCTGCTTCATGCCCTGGTCATAAACCGCGAGATTGGCGGCATTGAACATCTGCCAGAGAAGCTGGCCAGGCGTGCAGTCGCTTTTCGCATTGACGAAAGTCTCGCGCGCGTTGGTGCACGCAAGCTGGCTGGCGACTTCCCCGTACCCATGCCCGCCGACACCGTCGGCCAAAACGACGACGGCACCGCGCGTGCGCCAGCCTTCCGGCGTTTCGGGTTGCCAGAATTCGAGGCAATCCTCGTTATTGGTCCGGACGCGCCCCGGGGACGTTCGTCCGGCATAGGTGATCTGCATCTCGTTTCCGCCCAGTAGCCTTGCAAATACGCGTAGTTGCGCGTCTTTTTCTGACGAGCAGCCGAAACACAAAGCAAAAGCCGTGCAACAGCTATTTGTCACCCCATTATGCGGTAAAGCGGCCATTGGACGTTCAAAATGAGAGGGGCCGATTCGTAACCGCTGCGCATCCGCGCGGCGGTAGAGGTGGACTTCGGCTTTGTTGCGCGCTTTCTAAGCAGGTTTTCGACGCCGGGTCGAGGGGCGGTCCGAGAGCCATTAGGAAGGGTAAAAACGGGATTTCCAAGGTCCAGAGAGCGGTTGCATCGCGCACTAATCGGTTCATTTTGATCTTGGCACGCCTTTTGATCTGAGCGGCACGAACCACCGTAGTTTTCCAAATGTTGGCTGTGGCAGATCGTCTGAGGCAGGAAACGAGGACCCGGATAAGGCACGGACGGAATTGACGTTGGCTGACTTCAATGCGGCTTAATGCATTGGGGCCAATACAGTTGGATTCCGCGCGCAGATCCGGGGCTGATTCGAAATCTCGCGACTCTTCCCATGCTCGAAAGGAGAAATCTGTGCCGGAATCAACCCCCACGACTCGACCCACGCTGGGCCTTACCGGGCTAACCAGCAATGCCATGGCGCTGATCGCGCCCGGGGCATTTCTATGGCTGACCTTCGGCCCGCAAGTCCTTACCGGAGCGCCGGGAGCGGGCATGTCCATGTGGTTCGGCATCCTTGCCGCACTGCTGCTGTGCCTTGCGACGGCCGTCGCTTATGCGGAGCTGTCCAAGCTCTATCCGGGCGCTGGCTCCAGTTACTTCTTTGCCGAGCAGGCGTTCCTGTCCAAGCGGCAGGCCTATAAGTGGGCGCGCATCGCCAAGTTCATGGTCGGCTGGGCGAGCCATCTCTATTACTGGGTTTATCCCGGAGTGATGGTGGGCGTCACGGCGCTGCTGGTCGGATACATCATGGGGCAATTCTTCCCAAGCACGTTCAGCGCCGGCTATCCCAGCCCGCTGTTCATGTGGATGTTCTGCATCATCTTCTCGATCGGCGTGGCCTACATCGCGTTCCGCGGCGTCGGTGGAACGACCGGCGTCAATGCCGCGATTAACGTCGTGCAGATTTCGGCGCTGGTCGTCTTTTCGATCATGGCCATCGGACACCGCATGAGTCATAAGGAAGGCGCCAACGCCTGGGTGCTGGATTCGACGGGTAATCTGACGCAGATGGTTCAGGCCACCGACGACAAGGGCAACCCCAAACTGGACAAGGACGGCAACGCCGTCATGACTCCCGACAAGTTCACGATCTCGTATAAGGGTGGCATCACGAAAGATGACAAGGGCATCGAAACCTACAACTATCACGAATCGGCCGGCTCGGTCATCGCTCCGCACAAGTTCAGCTACGTGGTGATCCAAGCTTGCGTGGCCATTCTGATTCTCGTCGGATTTGAATCGGTCACCGCGATGGGCGAAGAAGCCAAGAATCCCAAGCGCGATATTCCGCGGGCTGTGCTGCTGTCACTGCTCATTCAAGGCGGCTTCTGCTACCTCTTGGAATACTTTGCCGCCAACTACTTCATGCACAACGGCTATGGCGCAACCGCCAACGCTGGCAGCAGCTCGGCTCCGCTGGGCGACATGATGCAGATGGTCGGCGCCTGGGCCTTCGGCAGCGCCAAGGCCGGCTGGTGGTTCATGATGATCCAGGCCCTGACGGTGTTCCTGGCCCTGATCGGCACCACGCTCTCGTGCCTGAGCACTGGTGCCCGCGTGACCTACGCCATGGGTCGCGATGAGGAAGTGCCCAACCACTTTGGCATTCTTCATGGCCGGAAGCTGACGCCGCACGTGGCCATCTGGACCCTGGCGATTATCTCGGCCGTCATCGGCTGCCTGACCGTCGCCACCTATCTGTGCGGCCCGGCTGCCAGCGATCCGAAGGCTTATGCCAGCACGATTTCCGGTTTGCCGCATAACTTCTGGTACTCGATCGGCACGCACAAGCTGAGCTTCGAAACCGCATCGAAGATTCCTCAGAGCCTGCTGATGATTACGCTGGTGAGCAACTTCGGAACGTTCCTGCTGTACATGCTGACCTGCGTCGTGGCGATCGTCGCCTTCCGCGAGCACCACACCTTCAACACCTTCAAGCACACGGTGGTCCCAGTCTTCGGACTGCTGGCCAATCTGCTGTGCATGGCCTTCTATCTTGTCGGCCCGTTCTTCGTGAGCGGCATGAGCTGGAAGGAGCCGTACTGCGCCCTTGGCATCGCAGCCATCTGGGGCATCTATGGCGCGATCTACTTTGCCAGCCGAAGCAAGAAGACCGGCAAGGCGATCCTTACGCCGGCGGGCGCGACGACAGTTACTGCATGAGCGGGTAACGATCGATTGATGTAGAAGTGAAAAGCAGAAGCGACTCCACGGCGATGTAAGCCGTGGAGTCGCGTTTTTTTGCGCTGTGTCGGTTGTTCGGAACGCCGACGTCCACGTCGGCTCTTCGGGTGGTGCCGACGAGAAAGTCGGCGTTACAAACACAGATTCTTAGAACCCGCGCTTCATCTTGTCTTTGAGTCTCCCGTCTTCGTAGAGCACCAAGACGAATTTGTCGTTGCTTCCGTATTGAACCGATTTCTCGTTGATCCCAGTGACATCGGAGGGGAATTGGATTCCGCGGGCGAGCTCGGTGTTCTGGCGGCCGAAGCCCATGATCCGCTCGACCGATCCCTCGGTCATGCCCGGCTGGAGCTTGTCATAGTTGGATTCATTGACGTGATCGCAGCCGATGGCGAAGGCGGAAAGTGCCAGAGCGAGGGTGAGCTTGCGGGTTGCCGAGAGGGTGTTCATGGCCGCATGATAATGCAAGGCAGCCCATGAAGGGGAAGAGTAGAAATCCGGCGAGCCGCGCGTTTTTTAGGCGAGCAAACCCTTAACGACATTGGCGGCGACCACGCCGGTCAGCTTCTGATCCAGTCCCTGAAAGCGGAAGGTCAGCTTCTCATTGTCGATGCCCAGGCAATGGAGGATTGTCGCGTTGAAATCGCGCACGTGGACCGGATTCTCGGCGATGTTGTAGCTGAAGTCGTCCGTTTCGCCGTAGCTGATGCCGGGCTTAATGCCGCCGCCGGCCATCCAGGTGGTGAAGCATTTGGGATGGTGGTCGCGGCCATAATTGTCCTTGGTCAACCCGCCCTGGCTGTAGACGGTTCGGCCAAATTCCCCGCCCCAAATCACGAGCGTGTCGTCCAAGAGCCCGCGCTGTTTGAGATCGGTGATCAGAGCATAGCAGGCGCGATCCACATTCTGGCAAAGCTGCGGGAGCAGCTTGACCACGTCGCTGTGAACATCCCACCCGCGATGATAGATCTGCGAAAATCGCACGCCTCGCTCGGCCATTCGCCGCGCGAGTAGACAGTTGTAGGTGAACGTCCCCGGCTCCTTCGCATCCGGTCCATAGAGCGCCCAGGTCGATTCCGGCTCATCCGAAAAATCGAGCAAGTCGGGCACCGAGGCCTGCATGCGGAAAGCCATTTCGCACTCGGCGATGCGCGTCTGCGTTTCCGGATCTCCCATCGAGTCGTATGTGAGCCGATTGAATTGATCGATGCCATCGAGCATGGCTCGGCGAGTCTTCCGATCGACGCCTGGAGGATCGGTCAGATAGAGCACCGGATCACCCGCAGAACGCAACGCCACGCCGGCATGCTGCGCCGGAAGAAAACCGCTACCCCAGAACTTGGCGGAGATGGGCTGCGGATTCACGCCGGCCGGATATTTTGAAGTCATGACGACATACGTCGGCAGGTTGTCGTTCATGCTGCCAAGCCCGTACGAAAGCCACGCCCCCAGGCTGGGCTTGCCGGTGACCATGTTGCCGGTGTTCATCAGGAGCTGGGCCGGCTCATGGTTGATGGCATCGGTGTGCAGCGTTTTGATCAGCGCGATGTCATCTACTATTTTTGCAGTATGAGAGAGCAGTTCACTGGCCCAGACGCCGCTGCTTCCACACTTGGAGAATTTGAAATGAGACGGCGCGATGGGAAAGCGCGTCTGTCCGGCGGTCATGCCAGTGAGTTGCTGACCGCCGCGAATCGATTCGGGCAGGTCCTTGTTGAAAAGCTTCTCGAGGCCCGGCTTGTAGTCCCACAAGTCCTGCTGCGGCGGGCCGCCGGACATGAACAGGTAAATCGCGCGCTTGGCGCGGGGGGCAAAATTGGGAAATCGAACGGCAGGCGCTTCCGATTGGCTGGCGCGTGCGCTCTCGGAAAAGGCAACATCACTCAGCAGCGATGCGGCAGCTGCCCAAGCCAAGGCATTTCCACCGCGCCCGAGAAAATGGCGGCGCGTCTCGAGCCGCGCGCAGGCCGCCTTTGTTTCAGTAGAAATCGCGAGCTTCAGCCAGGCCGGAGCATCCTGCGGATCGGTACATTGGCGATGCTGCTTCATGCCTGCTCCTTTGACCTTCCCGACCGCATTCGGTCCATTTCGCGTCCTGGAGGGCGGCAGTCCTCTGCCGCCGCGGATTCTCGAGAATCATCACTTCGCTGCATTCGCGGCGTCGCAGGAGCGACGCCCTCCAAGCTCCTACTTATTCATTGCCGCATCGGTACTGAGAATCTGGCTGGCTACCAGTGTCCATGACGCGAGTTCTCCCTTGGGCAAATCCTTGTCACAGGGTGTATCACCAACCTTAAGCAGGTTTTCTGCCGCCTTTTCATCGGCATCGAATCGCTTTTGAAACGACGCCTGCGCGCTCAAGAAGATCTCGCTCTCCTGCTGATTCAAAGGCCGGGAGAGCAGCCAGCGGGCGATGAAATTGAGCCGATCTTCCGGCTTCGGCCCACCTTCCTTCATCGCGCGCTGGGCGAGCATTCGTGATGCTTCCACCCATTGTGGGTCATTCCAAAGGACCAGTGCCTGCAGCGGCGTATCCGTGCGCTCGCGCACCGGACAGGAAACATCGCGGAGCGGTGCATCGAAGGTCAGCATGTTGGGTGGCGGAGCCTGTCTCTTCCAGAACGTATAGAGAGATCGACGATAAGTTCCCGCCCCTTTGTCCTGTTTCCATTCGCCGGGCTTGGTCGCCAGGCCGCGAACCGCTTCCCAGATGCCGGGTGGCTGATAGGGTTTCACACTTGGGCCGCCGATTTGCTCGACCAGCAACCCCGACGCTTGCAATGCGCAATCGCGCAGCTCCTCGGCATCCATCCGAAAGCGCGGGCCGCGCGCAATCAGACGATTGGCAGGATCGCTCTCAATCGTCTGCGGCGTAGCTCGCGCCGATTGTTGATACGCAGCCGACAGAACCATCAGGCGGTACATATGCTTGATGTCCCAACCGCTCTCGCGGAATTCAACGGCAAGCCAATCGAGTAGCTGCAGGTTAGATGGCCGGCTGCCCATCATTCCAAAATCGCCTGGGGTGGATACGAGGCCGACGCCGAAGAGCTCCTGCCACATGCGATTCACTTCAACGCGCGCGGTGAGCGGATTGTCAGGATTGGTCACCCAATGCGCCAGGCCAAGTCGATTGTGCGGATCTCCGGGCGCCAACGGCGGGAGAAACTCCGGCACATTCGGGCTGACGCGATCCAGCCGCGCGGTATAGACGCCACGCGAAAGCACGTGGGCATACGCCGGCTCGGGGAGCTCCTGACAGATCAGCGAATCGTCGCCCCCTTTGGAAAGCTCGGCCAGCTTCTGATCGAGCGGCTTCAATCTCGATCGAAGCGCCTTCGTCTTCGCATCAAAATCGGTCCAGTAGACATGGCTGACAACATACCGCTGATCGGCGTTCCAGCGGCTCATCGCCTGCTTCGCGATTTCCGCAGCGTAATCCTGGTAGGGCAGACGCGCCACTTCATCCTCAGACAGCGCTCGGCCATAGACGCGCACATCCTGAAACCGAGCCATCTTCAGCGCATCGGAATCAAATCGCCGGCTCAGTTCACAGGGAGCTTCAGTGTGAATCGAATCGGTGAGCTTGTCGGTCAATGCCTTCGTGGCCATTTGCCGGCCATCGGAATAAATCTTCACACCCGCGGCTTTCCCTGAGCCGTCGTACGTGAAAAAAAGATGATGCCAGTAGCCGCGCGAAACGGTGGAAGTGGATTGAACGACGATCGCGTCGGCGGGCAATTGATGAACGAGGCGGACGGTAATCAGGGCCTTGTCGTACGCCAGCTCCCAGCCGCGCGAGCCGTGTGCCGAATCCATTCGCGATAAAACGGTGCCCGTGGTCACATCCCCGATGCCTGTTGGATTGAAGCGCACGCGCACCCAGCCGCCGGCGGAGAAGGGCTGGTCTTTCTCGAAATCGCCGATGGATTTCAATTCGAGCTTCGTCGCAGCTTCAAGGCGCATCGCCGGCCACAGCCAGGTCTGTTCGCCCCACACTGGGGGCGAGCCCGTGAAACTCACTTGCTTCAGTGTCGCATGCGGCGCGCTATTTCGTACCTCTGTCCCGTTCTGTTCATCAAGCCTCAGTCGAAGCTGAAGCGCATCTTCTGAAATGCTTTTTGGACCATTATCAGAAGCCAGCCACCGCTGAATCAGTTGATCGCTCTTTTGCTTACGTCGCTCGATCTTTTGCAGAATCTTCGCCTTCTGCGCAAGCACATCGTTGTACTCCGCCAGATGCGCGGGCTTTGGAACGCGAACACTCGGCGGATAATCGAACCGATCATCGTTCGATGGCCGCTCGTTCAGGTTGTTGAAGAAGGCGCTGAGCGAATAGAAATCCTTCTGCGTGATCGGATCGAATTTGTGATCGTGGCAGACGGCGCAGCCGACGGTCATGCCCATGAAAACGGTGCCGAAAGCCTCGGTGCGATCGCGGGCGTTGTTGACGCGGAGCTCTTCATTGATCGCGCCACCTTCGCCGGTGCTGAGATTGCAGCGAATGAAGCCGGTCGCGACGAGCTGATCGACATTCGTCGGCGGCAGCAGATCGCCGGCAATCTGCTCGGTCGCGAACTGGTCATAAGGCTTGTTCGAATTGAACGCACGAACGACGTAATCGCGATAGGGCCAGATATCGCGGTAGTCATCGTTGTGCAGGCCATGGGTGTCGCCGTAGCGGACGTAGTCGAGCCAGTAATGGGCACGCTGCTCGCCGAAGCGCGGGCTGGCCAGAAGACGATCGACGAGGATTTCATACGCGTTCGGCGATGTGTCTTTTTCAAATGCGGTCACGTCCTCGGGCGTTGGAAGCAAACCAGTCAGATCGAGCGTGAGGCGGCGGATTAGGGCCGTTTTGCTCGCAGCGGGCGTAGGGGAAATTCCCTGCGATTCCAATGCTGCCAATACAAAATGGTCGATGGGCGTCTTGGGCCAATCCTTCTGTTTGACTTGAGGAGTCGCGGGTCGAATCGGCTTTTCAAACGACCAGTGACCGCGGTAGGGGGCGCCTTGTGCGATCCATTGCCGCAGCGTTTGGATCTGCTCAGCGCTCAGTGCCTCATGCGGCGCGGGTGGCATGTGTACATCAGGATCGCGCGATGTCACCCGGCGAATCATTTCGCTTTGCACTGGACTCGAGGGGACGATGGCAATTTTCCCGTCCTTCAGCGCATGCGTTGCGGATGAGAGTTGATCGAGTCGAAGATTTGCCTTGCGCCCGCCAGAGTCGGGGCCGTGGCATTGGTAGCAGTGGTCGGCAAGGATGGGTTCGATGTCGCGCGTGAAATCGCGCGCTGCAACTTGTCCCCAGCCGATTTGAGCTGACGAGCAAATCAGAGCGAAACAAACGACCAAAGATGCTACAACGCAACGGACCATCAACCCTCGATCCTACATCTCCCTATCCACCGCTGCCGCAATGCGTTGAACGGCTTTCATCATATCGTTGAACATCTGCGGCGTAATGGATTGCGCCCCATCGGTCAGCGCATGCTCCGGATCGTTGTGCACTTCAATGATCAGCCCGTCGGCGCCGGCCGCTACCGACGCTCGACACATGCTGTCCACGAGGTAACTCTTTCCGGTCCCTTGGCTCGGATCCACGATCACCGGCAGATGACTGGCCCGCTGCAGCGCCGGCACCGCCGCCAGGGCGAGCGTGTTGCGGACATATTCTTCGTAAGTGCGGATGCCGCGCTCGCAGAGCATCACGTTCTGATTTCCCCGGCTCAAAATGTATTCAGCCGCCAGCAGGAATTCTTCCAGCGTCGCGCTCATCCCGCGCTTCAGCAATACCGGCTTGGGCTGCTCGCCGACGGCGCTGAGCAGATTGAAATTCTGCATGTTCCGCGCGCCCACTTGTAGTACATCCGCATATTTTGCAACCAGTGGCACCTGCTCGACCGCCATCACTTCCGTCACCACCGCCAGCCCCGTCGCCTCGCGGGCCGCGGCCAGCAGTTCGAGTCCCTTTTCCGCCAGCCCCTGGAAAGAATAGGGATTGGTTCGCGGCTTAAACGCGCCGCCGCGCAGGCCTACGGCGCCGCCGGCTTTCACCGCCAGGGCGATGTCCATCAGTTGCGATTTGCTTTCGACGCTGCATGGCCCCGCGATGACCGCCACCTTCTTTCCGCCGGCCGTCGCGCCGCCTTTCTGGCCCAGAATCAGCGGCACCACCGATCGTTCCTTTTTCACCTCGCGCGAGGCCATCTTATAAGGAGCAAGGATCGGCACGACCCGGTCCACGCCTTCGACCGATTCGAAAGCCGAGCGGTCCTTGTTGCGGTCGTCACCGATGACGGCCACCACCGTTCGCTCCGTTCCTTCGATGACGTGATCCTTGAGCCCCAGCTCGCGCACGAGCTTGCAGACATGTTCGACCTGCTGTTTGGTTGATCCCGGTTTCATGACGACGACCATTGGGTTAGCTCCAAATAAAAAAAGCCCCAGGACCCGCGTCCTGAGGCTTGCTGTATCGGTGACAAAGAGGCCAGCTTCAGAACGCGCCGTTTCCGGGCGGATAAAAATATCCGCTAAACCAAAAACCAAAAGCAGCGTTCGTGAGGGCCATTTTGCGTGAGGCGAGTTTACCGTGAATTGAGGATGAAAGTCAAAGCAAATTGAGCAATCTTTCCGACACTCATTGTCCAAAAACCGCTATTTGGGGCAAAATTAATTGCCAGCCAATGCACGATGCAGGTTGCTGGTGACTTTTTCCCTTGCATCGCCGGGTCGCCACAGAATTTGAACGGAAGGCTTGGTTGTCTGATCCACCGCTTCCGCCGCCCCAGCGGGCGGCGCGAGACTGATCGTTGCGGGCTTAGTCCAACTAACAACGCCTATCGCCAATAATCCCACTGTCGTGGAAAGCGATCCCAGGCCCGATGCGTCCGCCTTGCCGACTCGCAAACCGTTGCGAAACCGAAGCAGCGTTCCCTTTCCAGTTGGATAGGCCGTCGCCGCCGCGACCTCAAACTTCGTAGACCTGCCCTGGTATTTTGCCGGAATTCCAATCGGCGCAGAAACCAGCCCCAGCGCACCTCCACCACAGGATATATCGAGCGCGACCCCGGGAAACCGATGCTTCCCTAGTAGGAAGGACTTGTCCGGCAGCGCAATCACCACGCGAAAATTACATGGGGCCGAATATTGGTTTTGAAAAAGAATGTTCAGAACGTAAGTGCCGTTTCTTAGAGCGGGCAAAATGGAGAAACACATCCCATCTCGCTCGAAAGGCTTCCCCATGATCGACCGCAAAAAATCGGGCGCCAAATCCTTGCGCCATCTGGCCCGTAGAAGAATCGCGGCAGCGGCAATGACCGCGACAGGTAATCCCAGGCGCAATGTCCATACAATTGGCGTCGAGGGGACGCCGACGGCGAACCAGATACAGAGTGCACCGATCGATCCAAGAAGAACAAAGGCGCCAAGAAGTGCTTTTGCGCTTTCACCCATATCGACCCCGCCTGGGAGTTGAAAAAACAGGAATCGGATACCGCGCTTGAATTGCGAATCGCATCGGGCGCGGTATCAATCTTCTCTGCGTTCCGATGTGTTGGTAATAAGTCGACACGCAACCGCTGCTAGCCCATCCGGGAAGCTGACCTGAAAAGTAATTGGTGCGACAGGATTCAAACCTGCGACATTGCTCCGAAAACCGACGCTCTAACAAGCTGGGCCACGCCCAGAGGCGATGACCCGTTTTTCGTGCGCCGGCTGAAGATTGTCAACTGCGCCAGTTGATTTCCACCCTTGCACCATTGTGGATAATTGATTGCGGGAGGGATCAGCCGTTCAAAATCGCTGCACCAAAAGGAATATCACAATCGTTTATGAAGGGTCCGCCGATTGTAAATCTCGTGCCTGCGTTCGCACCCCCGTTTCCATTTCGAACGATTTACTCAACTCATTTGACAAATGAATATAATGATGTCCATCGGCGCACACGATGTCATCGTCGCCAGGCAATGGCTTGGCTTCCCGTGATTCGATACCGGACAAAAGACTCAGATATTTCGAGCGCTGGACGCGAGCCCTGATACGCTTTTGCATTTTTTCCTCAAAGATGTGATGCGGTAATCTTACGCGCGCTTCGCGATTTTCGCCACGAAATCCGCAGGAATTGCAACATTAAATGAACTTCGGAGCCGCAGTTTTTTGAGGACTTTTTGAGAGGCGCCAGCCTATATTCGTGACATGGCTTTGCTCGAACTCCCTCACACGGCCGGTTGCGTAGTCTGCGGGAAGGACAATCCGCACAGCCTGGGATTGAATCTGAAGGTTGATCCGCAATCAGGCGTGATCAGCGTCAAATATTTATCGCAGCCGAAGCACATCGGATTTGTCGACATCATTCACGGCGGCATCCAGGGGCTGATTCTTGACGAAGCGATGGTCTGGGCTGCGACGTGGTCCGGAAAGCGCTTTTGCGTCTGCGGGGAAATGGTCGTGCGCTATCGCCGAAGCGTGCCGGTGGGACATCAATTGCATATTGAAGCCAGCGTGTCGGCGGTGCGCTCGCGCCTCATCGAAACGCAAAGCAGCATCCGGGATGCCGAGGGTACGCTCTATACGACAGCGACCGGGAAATATGTTCCGCTTCCAACGGAGCAAAGTGAGAAATTTGCAAATTCGGTTTTGATCGAACCGGAGACGAGCGAAGCGCTGCATGCATTGCGGAGGGGGTTTGGGAGCTGAGTCTTCAAGAGGCTGCCGTAGCGAATTCTCCACCACAATAGAGATGACAACCGGCCCCAGTGGCGGTAGGAATGGTTCATGCTTTCCAAAGTTCTCGATGCCATCGAAGCGCGTCGGCAGCAATCCATTTCTGATTTGAAGGATTTTCTGCGAATTCCAAGCGTCAGCACCAAGCCGGATCATCGGCCGCGGATGGTGGAGTGCGCGCAGTGGTTGGCGGATAAGTTGAAGAGCGCGAGGCTGGATGCGCAGATTCGGCCAACGCCTGGTCATCCGATCGTGCTGGCAAAGAATCAGCACAAGCCCGGGCGGCCGACGATTCTCTTTTATGGGCATTACGATGTGCAGCCTCCAGAGCCTCTGGAGCAATGGGTGACGCCGGCGTTTGAGCCGACGATTCGCAAGACCGACGCGGGCACCGATGCGATTTATGCCCGCGGCGCGGTGGATGACAAGGGGCAGGTCTGGGCTCACGTCGAAGCGATCACGCAATGGCAGAAGCAGGGCGGCGTGCCGGTCAACCTCACAATGCTCATCGAAGGCGAAGAGGAAATCGGCGGCGAGCATCTGGAAGATTTCGTCACGGCCCATCGCGATGAGCTGAAGGCCGACGTCGCGGTCATCAGCGACACCGGCCAGTTCGCGCGAGGCGTGCCTGCCATCACTTATGGACTGCGCGGGTTGATCTACAGCGAAATCATCATCACCGGCCCCAGTCACGATCTGCACAGCGGAATGTACGGCGGCTCTGTCCCCAATCCCGCCAACATTCTCTGCGAGCTGCTGGCCACGCTGCATGATAAGGATGGCCGGGTGAACATCCCGGGCTTTTATGACGATGTCGTTCCGCTCAGTGCCGCTGAGCGAAAGGAATGGGCGAGTTTGCCCTTTGATGAGAAGCAGTTTTTTGCCGAGCTTCAACTTCAATCCGGCGTCGGCGAGAAGGATTACACCACGCTCGAACGGCGGTGGGGCCGACCGACCTGCGACATCAATGGTCTGACCAGCGGTTACCAGGGGCCGGGGGCAAAGACCATCATCCCCTCAACCGCATCGGCCAAAGTTTCGATGCGGCTCGTGCCCAACCAGGATGCGCAGAAACTCGTGCAGGCCTTTGAAGCGACGATGACGCAGCGCTGCCCGAAAAACGTGAAGATCGAATTCAAGCGACACGGCGCTTCGCCGGCCGTCGTCGTCGCGCGCGAAGGAAAAGCGATGCAGCTTGCGATCGAGGCAGTTCAGGATGGATTTGGCGTCCCGCCAAAGCTGATCCGCGAAGGCGGCAGCATTCCGGTCGTTGGCTTGATCAAGAAGACGCTCGGCATCGACACGCTGCTGGTTGGCTTTGGCCTGCCGGATGATCGTGTCCACTCACCCAATGAAAAATTCGACCTCGACGCCCTCCATCGCGGCACCCGCACCGCCGCCTGCCTGTATGACAAGCTCGCCAAGCTGAAAGCGTGATCAGGCTACGCCGAGATCTTTGGTCGTGAACAGCGATTCGTAGGCGTAACCCGCCGATTCGATATTCTGGCGCGCGCCTTCGAGACGATCGATCACAGCAATGATTTTTTCAATCTTTGCGCCGACGTTTTCAAGACTCTTAGCCGCTTCGAGAACCTGGCCGCCGGTGGTAAGCACATCTTCGACAATCAGAACTTTTTCGCCGGCCATGAGCGTGCCTTCGACGAGCTTGCTGGTGCCGTAATCTTTCTTCTGATTGCGGATGATCACGAAGGGCTTGCCACATTCCATCGCGGTCGCTGCTGCGAGAGCCACCGCGCCCAGTTCCGCGCCGGCGATGCGGTCGACGCCCGGCGTCACCTTCGCGGCAAAGAGTTTGCCCAGCTCACGAAGAATGTCCGGCTGCGTTTCAAAGAGGTATTTGTCGAGGTAATAGTTGCTTTTGCGCCCGCTCCGCAAGGTGAATTCGCCGCGCAGCAGGGCCACTTCCGCAATCCGCTTTCCAAGTGCTTCTCGTGTCATGCCGCCACTATCTATACCGTCGGCTCGACGTCAAATCATTGCCGGTTGTCTAGCTCGTGCGACTGTGGGAAGATATTTGAGGAGAATTCCTGACGATGAAATGGTTCGTGGAGGGCTGGCGGCGTTATGCGCCGCGGAAATTGCATCAGACGGCGCGACCGGCGCTTGAGCGGCTGGAAAATCGCCGCCTGCTGTCGGTCGTTTACAGCGTCGTCGATCTGGGCACGCTCGGCGGCTCCAGCAGCATGGCGACGGCGATTAACAACGCCGGTTTCATTGTCGGGCAGGCCGACACTTCATCCGGCGCATCGCATCCGTTTCTCTACAATCCCGCCACCGCGTCGATGCAGGATCTGGGGACGTTGGGCGGCGCAACAGGCAGTGCGACCTGCATCAACGCAGCAGGACAAGTCGTTGGCTGGGCCACGGCAGGTAATAACATCCCACGCCCGTTTCTCTGGACCAGCAATGGCATGGCTGATCTCACACCTGCAAGTGCAGTAGGCGGACAAGCGAATGGCATCAATGATTCTGGCGCGATCGCGATGACGCTAACGCTTACTGATGGCTCAAATAATGCGTATGTCGATGCCGCGGGACAGTACACGAATCTCAATTCGTTTATGGGAAGCACCAGTTCACTGGGCCAGGCGATCAACGCCAGCGGACAAGTGGCTGGAAATGTTTCCAGCGCAACCCTTCCGTTTGGCTGGTTCCTGGGCAACAGCGATAGCGCAAGTGTGCTGGGTGCACCGACCGGCAGCGATGGCGCGCTGTCCTTCAACGTGACTTCTATTAACGATGGCGGTCAGATCGTGGGCTATCGGGTCGATCGCTCGCCTGATCCGACTGAGCCGAATCTTCCCAGCGGCTGGCTTTATGCCGGTGGACAATTCAGCGCGAGCGCGATGCAGCAGCCGCAATGCATTGATAATGCTGGCGACATCGTCGGCGCATCATTCGTGATAGGCGGAGCAGACGAATTGGATGCTCATGCTTTTGTTACCATCGGAGGCGTAACCCAGGATCTGAACAATCTCATTGCCGCCGGCTCGGGTACCGGTTGGGTGCTTTCGCAAGCCAACTCGATTAACTCCGCAGGTCAGATCGTTGGCTGGGGATTGCTCAACGGCGCGCAGCATGCCTTTCTGCTGAATCCGCAAGTGTCATCTGGTCCGCCTGCCGCGACGGGGCAAATTGCCGGGACCGTCTTCGAAGACAGCAACAGTAATGGCCAGGTGGAAACCGGCGAGCCCGCTCTGGCCGGCTGGCAGGTTTATATCGACGCCAATAACAACGGCATTCTCGATCCCGGCGAACAGGTGGTGACGACCGATTCATTTGGCCATTACGCGCTTCCAGGATTGGCCGCTGGGACGTACGTCGTGCGCGAAGTGCAGCCGGGTGGATGGGCTTCCACGGTGCCGGCACCGGTGCCCGGGCAGGGGGCGTTTTATGATGTGACGCTTGAAAGCAATACGAGCATCGCCAGCGACGAGAATTTCGGGAACGTGCCGATCCATGTTTCCACAGGCTCGGGCCAGATCGTCGGCTCCGTCTACAACGACGCCAATGGCAATACAAAGCGTCAGAAAAATGAAAAACCGCTTGCGGGCGTGCAGGTGTTTGTGGATTTGAACAATGATGGATTGTTCGAATCGGGAGAGCCGACCGCCGCGACCGATGCTTCGGGGCATTATCTGATCGGCGGATTGGGGGCGGGCACGTACAACGTTGATGTCACGGCGCCGACTGGATGGGTCATGACGACTTCTGCCACCGGTTCCTTGTCGGCACAATTGGCCAGCGCGACGAGCGTGGTGAATGAGCCGGACATTGGATTGAATTTGGGCGCGACGGTAAGCGGGCAAGTGCTCAACGATGTCACGGGCAAAGGGCGAATCAATCGCAAATCGCCGCCGCTGGCGGGTTGGCGCGTTTTCATCGACACCAATAGCGACGGATCATGGCAGCCGGATGAGCCCTCATTAATCACGAACAGCGCCGGCCAGTTTACTCTCACCGGACTTCGGCCCGGCAAGTTCCTTCTTCGCGTCGTCCCCAAAACCGGCTGGCAGCAAACCAAACCCACGCGCAACGCGCCGCTTCGCATTCATCTGGCGTGGAAAAAGAAGCTCAAGACGCCGCTGTTTGGGGAGCATCAAACATAATCATTCACACGCGATCGGAACGTTCTTTCTCAAACGCTCGTTACTCTTAGGGTGCGACTGCGATCCGCGTCGCTGGACGCGCATCGCAAGTGGTAGCGGCTAAACGAGTGGGGGTGTGATCGCGTTTCCCTTGATGCGCAATTATGACCGCTGCCCATTGAGCATCCACAGCAGCAGATTCTGGACGAACTTTTCGGAGTAATCGTGGGAATAACCAATGATCCCGTAGGTGTCGGTTCCGAGAAGTCCGCTGCTGACGTCCAAAGGTGAAAAGATCACATGCCCTTTTCCGCTGCTGAGGATTTGCATCGTGGCGGCGTCGCCGCTGAAGCCTTTTTCAACCGCATAGCTTCGCAGGCGCGGCTTATTCAAGTCGTACATCCCGTCGAATTGGTCCGAGAGAAGCACCGGCGCATGAGTGATCGGCTGGAGTTGCGCCGACGGGAAGGCAGAAGTCATCATCCGCTGCATGGAAGATGCAAACTCTTTCGATCCGCCTGCGGCATCGATCAGCAGCACGCCGCCGTCTTCGACGAATTTGCGAATCGCCTGCTTGTCCTGGTCATCGAGGTCGATCGCTGTGGTGCCCGTCAGATGGGCAAAATGCATCTTGTCGAAAGATAGACCCTTTATCGCTATCGGCTTGATGTTGAGCGCAATTCCGGTGCGTTTTTCCAGCAGCCGACCATATCGCGGCCACGCGCCCGGCTCCGGGTCCCAGTTGCCGTTGTATTGCAGGCGGGCCACATCCAAGTTCATAAATGGGGCCCCAACCGGTTCAGGGATGTACGTCGTGTTGAGCTTATTTCGCAAATCGACTTTGCCCGTAGCGTAGACAAAGAGATTCGTCCCAAGCTGAAACGCCGCCTTATGAAGAGTCTTGTCGCGATGCTGCCAAAAAAGCGCAATATCGATGGGACAGTGGACCATCAAGAGTCTCGAGCCATTACTGACAGCCAGCAGCGGCGCGGACTGATCGAGCCGGTAATCTACCGAGTAAAGCGGATGATCGGCCGGCAGGGGAGCCAGCGGATACTGCGGAAAGAGCCGCTGAGCCAGTTCCTTCGCGAATGCGTTGAACTCCGCTGACTTTCCATCGGCCTGCGTGAAGATCATCCCACCTGCATCCACATATTCGCGCAGCTTTCGGCAATCGTCATCAGAGAATTTGAGAGCCTGATGACTGGCGATGTAGAGAATTGGCGCATCAGTCCAATCAGGCCAATCGCGCTGGAGCGAGACGATCTGCCAATTCAGCGGGCGCTCGAGTTCTCGGCTGGCCCATCGGGAAAGATGGGCCAAATCGCGCGGCCGATTGTCCCAGTAGTGATTGGGATCCTGCGGATCATCGGGATTATCAAACCGCAGCTTGTTCATCATGATCGGCGCTCGCGCCCGAGCGAGGAACAACAGCGCATAGGATGTATTGATCTCATCCCACCAACCGCCGTCCGACTGCTGGTTAGCAATGACGGGGCGAGCTAATTCTGAATACCAGTCATGCGTACCGAAGAATTTAAATCCGGAAGCCAGCCCGACGCGCGCGACGCCGTAGAGGCCATAGCCCCAGAAGGGCCCACGCGCATCGTGCGCCTCTGGAATCGAGATTGAGTAATCGCCGCTCTCCCAGACGTGCAGCGCCCTGCGCAAACCAATTGGAAAGGGCTCGCGCCCAACTTCGCCTTCAGCGTGAACCGGGTCGCTGTAATCATGCGCGACGAAGAGCGACGCGATGGCCGCCGCCGTCATTGTGGGCCGAGGCTCCTGGGCGCTTGGGCTGCGCGCGTTGGCCGACTGATAGCTCCACTGCCCATCGGGAAGCTGCGTGGTCGTCCAGTGCTTATCCACTTCCTGCCAATAGGTGATCGGCACTTCGACACCCGCATCGGCGGCCGACCAGACACCCATCAAACCATACTGACTGTTGGAGTTGTCCCACAGCATCGGGAAGTTGCGGGGCCCGCCGCGGAACTCTGGAAGAAGATCGTAGGTGTAAGCACCGCCGTGCTGCGCCTCCAGCAGATAATGGGCGTCGGCAACCAGCGCAGGCCAATCTTCCTTTCGCGCATAGACACTGAGGGCCGCGGCACGAATGGCGCGGGTGTAGACCGAATAGCCAGTGCGTGCCGGCAGCCCCTTCGTCCCATCGAGCAATTTCGCAGTCAACGGCGAATGCGGTCCGAGGCGCGCATCACCCACCGATCGGCCGGCCTCGATGATCGCGTAAACGCACAGCGCATCTTCGCCCGCTGACCAGTTGTGATAGTTGGCATCGAACCCGCTTTGCAGGCTGGCCAGGATGTAATTGGGCGCCGGAAGCTGATCGAGAAGATAGTCGATGCCATGCTGGATCGATTGACCGATGTCTTCGTCGGTCAGGGTTGCAGCCAGTGGAAGAGGATGAATCTGAATGCCCGGCTTTCGCGGCACGACGACAACCGGATTGGTCGCCGCGACAGGCTCTGTGGTGGGTTGGGTGCTGGCTACGAGAGGCTGCGTCGTCGGAGCGGGGACATTTTCGGTGACGTTGGCCGGCGAAGGCTGCGTCTGATCCGACTGGTCACTCGGATTCGTCGTTGGCGAAGTCGATGGGGTTAAAGGAGCGCTGGGTGGCGGCGCCGACTGCTGCGGCAAAGATCCGGTTGCGATGTTTGAAGCGACCGACGGTGCGGGACGCGAAGGACGGAGCCAGGGTTTGCGCAGAAACGCGATCCAGATCGTAACCAGAACCGCCGCCGCCACGATTAAGCCGACACCAAAGCCGCGCATCATCAATTGCAGGTCTTTGGGGGTCAGAGGTTCTTTTTTTGGTTCTGGAGAAGTCGCGTCAGGAGTTTGGGACGAGAGACCTGGCGTTGAGAAAACCTGCGCAACCGGCGTTGGTTCGTTAAATGGAATGACAAATCGGGTTCCGCATGCCAGGCACATCACGGATGCGCCCGGCTCGGCACCTTCAAAATTCAACAGCTTTCGGCAATTGGGGCAGCGATGTTGCGCCATAAATTGCTCCCCATTTCCCCCTTTTCTCCAGCCCACAGCTCACCAAGGCATACTAAAAAGTCTAATCAGGCTAACTTTGTGAGGCTTACAACTGTCGGGCATTGTGGTATTGTATGGCAACTAAAGTAAGGGCGGAAATCTGCATGTCAAAGTCACCAAGTAGTAACGGATCGACGGCTGGCTGCATTCATAATCTTCCACGGGCTCGCAACCTGTATTTCACCGGCCGAAGGCAAATCCTGGATGCCATCGCCAAATCGCGCACGGGCGACCATACCGTCGGACCGGTTCTGGCGGTATATGGCGCCGGCGGAATTGGAAAGACGGAACTCGCCCTCGAATATGCTTATGAGCATCAATCGAGCTATGGCCTGATCTGGTGGTTGCCCGCCGATGAACCCAGCACGCTGGCCTGGCACTATGCGAAGCTGGCCGACCGGCTCGGCATTCGAATGGGGTTTAGCGCAGATGCAACTGAAGCGCGCCGCGCCGTTCAGGAAGCTTTGTCGCAGCGGAGCGATTGGCTGCTGATTTTCGATAATGTCCCCAATGCCGCTGCGGTGCGCGATTATCTTCCGCGCGGCACCGGTCATGTCCTGATGACCAGCCGCGATTCGCATTGGCATGGCGTCGCCAAATCCTTTTGCCTGCGCGTTCTCGACCCCACTGAGGCGAGCGAATTTATTGCTCGTCGATCGGGCCGGGCGGCTGATCCAAATACTTCCACGCTGGCCCATGCACTGGGCAATCTTCCGATCGCGCTGGAGCAGGCGGCCGCAATGATTCGCGAGACCGAGCTATCCTGCTCCGATTATCTGCGACGATTTGAAGGCTACTGGGCCGAATTACTGCAATCGGGCCGATCCACCGGCGATTACCCCGATGCACTGGCGATGACTTGGGAGTTGGCCTGCCGCGAGGTTGAGCAAACCAATCTCGAAGCGTTGGCACTGTTGAAACTGCTCGTCTATCTCGCGCCTGCGGAGGTGCCGCAGTCGTTACTCCTTAAAGCGGCGGGGGCGCTGCCGGCGCCTCTGTCATCCACGTTGAGCACATCCCTGGGCCTGGGGCGCTTGATTGATGTGCTGCAAAGATTCGCGCTATTGAACGCCAGCGATGAAGCGATCTTCGTTCATCATTTCGTGGGCGCGATTACGCGCGACCGGCTGGCTGCCGATCAGCAGAATACCTGGCGCAACGCCGCTCTGGAGATGATGCAAATCAGCTTTGGCTTCGATCCGCATGCGCGGTCGACCTGGGCTGATGCTGCTCGCGCGATGCCGCATGCGTTAGCAGTGGTCGAGCATTCTGAGGCGGGGGGGCTCGAGCTGGGCACGTGCTCGAAAATCCTGAACATGATTGGCGAGTTCCTGCAGCAGGTGGGCCAATACGAACAAGCCCGCGTCGTGCTTGAACATGCCTTGGCGTTGTGCGACCGCGCTTATGGGCCAGAGAATCCGCGCCGATCGGCGATCGCCAACAATCTTGGCCGGGCCCTCAAGCGACTCGGTAATCTCACCGAAGCTCGAGCCTATTTCGAAGACGCGCTGGGACTGGATGAAGCGGTTTATGGCGCTTCACATCCACATGTAGCCGAAGTGGTCAACAATTACGGCACGGTTCTCTACGAAACCGGCGATGTCAATACGGCCATGCGACAGTTCGAGTTTGCTCTCGAAATTTGCCGCGCCCACTACGGCGCCAATCATCCTAAAGTAGCAACAGTGACCAACAACGTCGCCTATGCACGCGCTTATAACGGCGATCTCGATTCGGCCCTGGATTATTTCACCCAAGCACTTTCCAACGCCGAGGCGGCATGTGGCGCCGATCATCCGCTGGTGGCCAGCATCCGCACAAACCTGGGCATCACGCTTCGACTCAAAGGCCAGACCGATGCCGCCCGCGCCCAATTCGAGCGCGCGACCGCGATCAGTCAACAGACGCTGGGCGACAATCACAGCGAAATGGCTCGCGGCTTTGGGCACCTGGGCGCCGTCTATCTCGAGAGCGGCGAATACGCCAAAGCGCACAGTTACCTGAAGCGCGCCTTGGAAATCGACGAAAAGGCAACGGGCCCTTCAAATGTAGCGCTGGTCGGCCGGCTGAATGATCTTGGCAAATGCCTCAAGGCCATGGGCGATCTGGATGCCTCGACGGCCTGCTATCAGCGTGCCGCCGGGATCCTACGTGACAGCCGAGCGAAACAAAAGCTTCCACCCGGAGCGAGCGACGGCGAATCGGATCGGATGGAATTGCAGATGCTGTGATGAAGCGAGCTTAAGCAATGGCCAGTGGATGCCATTCGAATTTGCTCACGCCCCAAACCCGTTGTTTACCCCAGCACTTCCTTCATCATTATCACGGTTCAAGGCATTTGCTCGATAAAATAGTCATAGGTAGTTAAGGTGTAACGGTTATCGGACGGAATGGCGAGCCGAGCCATAGCCTCATCGGATGCACCGATCCTTTAATAGGGCATAATCGTATCAACCGCGACGGCCGTGTGCGCGCCGTCGGAATTTGTGCCTGGAGATCCGACTGATGGTCGTACTGGTCCTATTGCTGCTTTTCAATTCGCTCGCCGGGCTCAATGCGCTGATGGATTATCGATTCACGGTCGGTGGTCTGCCAATCAATATTCTGGACCTGCTGACATTCGTCGGTGCGGGACTCGCTTTGATTACCCGCCGCCGAGGGGAAAACGAGCAGACTCATCGGTTTTATGTTTTTATCCTGGCAATATTCTTTCTCTCAGCCTTCATCGGGATCGTCGGCGCGATGTCGAACGGAGCAATCTTAAGGTGGAGCGCGACGGCTCTTCGAAACCTGCTTACGATTCCTCTGGTCGCGATGATCGCATACCAGATTCCCTACAGCTATGGCCGCATCAAAGTCGTGTTCTACGTGTTGCTTTGGACGAGCATCATCAGCGCGATTGTCGCGATGGTGTTTATTTCGCACACGACCAGCGAAATCGCGATGAATGGCACTTTCAACGACTTTCGCTACACGAAGCTCGGCGGTGATTATGGGTGTTCCGCGGCAGCCACTCTGCTGTTTTCACTGGCCGCTGGAGTTTGGGCTTTCCCTCGCGTCATGACGATCCTGCTGATGATCGCCTGTGTGCTTGGGTCATTGGCGCTGCCGCATCGCAGCGAGTGGCTTTGCTCATTCGCGACATGCGCTTACGCCCTGTTTTTCCTGAATAGAAAAAACTTCGTCAGGACGTTCGTTGTGGCCGCGGTCGCATCGCTATTGGTGGGCGTTGCAGCAACCGTTTCAATTTCCGCAATCTCCAAGGCCACTGGGCACGATTACATGGGTTATGTTACGCAACGGGCATTGAGCTTTTTGCCCGGTCAGGACCTCAGCCCAAATACCAATAGGCCCTGGGAAACTCGAATGCCGGGCATCGAGCGAGAACTGGCGCTTTGGATGCAGAATCCTCTACTTGGCCGGGGTTTTGGAATACAGGAGGTCGATCAACTTTCCCACGCAGGAGCTTCTTATCATCACAATGTCTGGACTTCCTCGCTTGCCGAGGCCGGACCGGTTGAACTGGCGGCAATGTTGTGCCTCGTATTTGGGTTGATGGTCGTGGGACAGAAGGTCGTCTCAGCGGGAGTCGATCAGATTTACGTGCTGGTGGGCGCGATGGGATCGAGTATGGGCGTCTGGGGCTTTCTCATGTCGAGCACAACGCTGTCGCTGAACTGGCAATGCCCGGCAATCATCGTCGCCAGCATGCTGGGACTCTTACTTCGCGTTCGATCGCTTCAGCTCGCACAGCTTCGCTCGTTGGATTCAGACGCCGATTTCGCATATCAGAGCGATTCTGATCAATCGGATGCTCAACAGTGGGTTGAACACGAGATGAATTACTGATGCCCGTCGCGTCGGTCACGGGTCGGAGTAACAGCATGTCGGTCAAATTGAGCATCGTCACCCCCAGTTATAACCAGTGCGCCTTTCTGGAAGAGACGCTTCGCTCGGTGATTTCGCAGCGAGATCAGATCCACGAATATTTCGTTCTTGATGGGGGAAGCACAGACGGGTCAGTCGATCTGATTCGTTCCTACGATTCGTGGATCAATTATTGGGATTCCGGGCCGGACAAAGGCCAATCGGATGCCATTCATCGCGGATTCAAGCGATGCACCGGCGATTACATTTTCTGGCTTAACAGCGATGATCTACTTTTGCCTGGCGCCCTAGAGGAGGTGCACTATGCGCTGGAGCGAAATCCGCAGTGGGATGTTGTAACCGGCTATCACGTGAGCATGGACCAGGAAAGCCGAATAAAAAACGCGTATCGAATTCCTGGTGAAAGTCACGCCTGGGCGGCGGCGGGGATTCTGCATGTCTGCCAGCCGACCTGCTTTTTTCGTCGAAGCCTTTATGAAAAACTTGGGGGGCTGGATCATTCACTGCACTGCGTAATGGATACCGATCTCTGGCTGCGAATGCTCGATTCTGGCTCAAAATGGGGTCATATTCCAGAGTATCTGGCGGCTTTCAGAAAACATGCCGACGCAAAGGGCATCAGCCAGACTTGGGCAAAGCGATATCTTCAGGAAGGGCAAAACCTCTCGGAGAAATTCGGGTTTTGGGGAGCGACGTCAATCAAGCATCGCATGGGAAAGTTTCTCTACCGCGCCAGCCAAATCATCAGCGGCCGCTATCTCCGTGCGACGTTGGATACTGCCCGCTGGCGAGGGCGCAGGGTGCAGGAGGTTTTTGGGACTTTTGATATATCCGGGCCAATCCCCGACAAAGCCGGCGCAGATTCAACCGGCGGAGGGGCGCGTGTCGGATGAATTGATGCCTGATGCGACGGCTATCGCAGAGGCTGCGGGTGTCCCCGTCACCGAAGCAGCCGCCGAGGCCATTGACCTTCGTTTGTCGCATCGCGCCGAGCGGCAGCGCCGACTTGTTTTGTCGATCGGGAGCGCGCTGCTGACGCGTCCCTTGTCGCTGATGATCCCACTGATCACGCTTCCTCTTTTCCTGCGTTATCTCGGCAACGAAGGTTACGGTCTTTATGAGGCCCTGGGCGCGATGGCAATGTGGCTGGGGCAGTCAACGTTTGGCATCGGCATGGGCCTGATGAACAAACTGACCGCTTGCCACGTTAGCGGCGACAGGGCCGAGGCTCGCAGCTACGTCTCAACCGTCTTCTTTGCCGAAGTCTTCATTGCCTGCATCGGCATTTTGATCATCTGCGCCGCCGTGCCCTGGATTCCATGGAAATCCATATTTCCGGTCTCGAATTCCGCGCTGGCCGGCCAAATACAATGGGCTGCTCTGGCCATTGGCATCACGATGCTTGTCGGAGCAATGGTGGACACGCCCTCGGCGATTTACTGCGCCTATCAGGAACTCTACACCAATAACATCTGGGACGCAGCAATCCGAATTCTGATTCTCGTGTCGTCATTCGCGGTTGTGCATACGCGGTGGGGGATCGTTGGTGTTGTATTAGTCATCAATGGCGTTCCGATTCTTCTTCGAATCATCAACATGATCTGGCTGCTGGGTTGGCATAAACCCTGGTTGCGGCCGGCGATCTCACTGTTTCGGTGGTCATTTCTCAGCTCGACTCTCTCACAGGGCATTGTCTTCTTTTGCCTCAATGCATCGCTTCTGGCGATCTACCAATCCGACAAACTGGTCATTGGGCTCGTTTTGTCCGCATCTCAGGTCACCGCTTATGCCCTGCTGGGAAGGTTGTTCCTTGTCGCGTATGGCGTTTTGATGATGGTCCTTGCGCCACTTTGGCCCGCCTATGGCGAAGCAGTGCGACGCAGCGACCTCGCCTGGGTTCGCCGGCATGTCTCGCTCACACTGTTTCTGGGATTCGCTCTTATTCTCGGCTTTGGGGCATTAATGCTCCTGCGAGGGAACTGGATTGTCAGAGTCTGGACTCATGGCCAGCCGGTTGTCATTTCGAAGAGCCTTGTACTTGCATTTACCGCAATGTTCCTGGCGCGCGCATGGGTCGATTGCCGGTCGGCAGTGCTTAATTCCGCGGAAGTTCTCAAGCCACAGGTCTGGGTCTTCCTATTCCACGCGGTCCTAAACCTGGCGTTGGCAATTCCGATGGCGAAAATCTTTGGGGTCGAAGGGGTCGCCTGGTGCGCGCCCGCGACCGCGTTGTTAACGAGCTTTTGGGCATACCCATGGATGCTGCGAAAGTATGTGTATCACCGGCAAACCGAGTGATGCCTTTGCGACTTCATCAACTACTATTCCTTATATGCAAAATGCAACCGTTGAAAGAGACATTCGAGAACTCGATCGCCGAGCGCATTTGTTCCGCGCTTCCCGCCTGTCCAAGTTCTGCCGAATGCCGCGATCTCTCGCCCGTTCGAGCATAGCTCAATTCATGGCACTACGCCGCGAAGAGCCTATGATTCTGACGGCGCGCACTTTCTGGGGAGATCAGATGCGAGTTGTTCTCCCGGAAATGGTTTCATTTTCCATCTATCGCTACGGGTTCTTTGAGGAGGACCTGAGTCACGTTCTGCTAAAACATCTTAAGCCCGGGCAGACCTTTTTTGATGTCGGGGGGCATTTTGGGTATTTCAGCTTATTGGCATCACATGTATTGGGACGCGGCGGCGCCGTTCATTCGTTCGAGCCAACGAGGACAACGTTTGAGGTACTCAAGCACAACACTGCCCAGTGCGCGAACGTAAAGGTGAATAATGTTGCTCTACACGAGAGATCTGGCGTATTGCGCTTTCATGATTTCGGTCTGAGATTTGCCGCATACAACTCATTGGGAACCGGACGCCTGGGGCATGACGTCCAAACTCCAGCACCCTCGACCGAATACGACGTCAAGGCCATGTCATTGGACGAGTATCTGGGGCAGACGAGAGTAAAACCAGATTTTATCAAAATTGATGCTGAAAATGCGGAACTTGATATTTTGAAAGGCGCACGGGAAGCGCTTACAAAATATCATCCAATCATTTCCACCGAGGCGGGTGATGATGAATCAAATCCAGGCAGAACTCGACGTGTTGTGGACTATCTGATGCAACTCAGCTTTTGGCCCTACCTGTTCCAAAATGGCCGGCTGATTAAGCATGAGCCGCAGGAAACGTACGATTTCGCAAACCTGGTTTTCGTTGCTGAGGATCGCATTGACACGCTCAATACCTAGGCAATGCGCGTAGGAGCGGGCGCCTTATCGGCCCTTGCAGATCGCTCGCCCGAATCTGCTTCGCACGCCTCGCTTGAGAGCCTCCGTCTGCTTGCCGAAATACCTACAGGAGTGAGTCTAAACCCAGCCGGCGTGATGCGATAAAGGACGGTTGTTCGGTGGCGTCTATCCTCGTAGTCGATCCTTCCCCCTTTTGCCGGGTCATGATGGCCAGCGTGCTGGAGGGGCAGGGGTATCAGGTCTCGACGTGCGGACTGGAGGACGCGGCAACTGTCATCACCCGCGTCGATCCGGCGTTGCTCATCGTCGAGCTGGGACCGACTGAGCGCGATGGGCTGGTCTTTGTCGAATCGGTCCGCCGAACGCATCGCTGGAAAGATTTGCCGGTCATTGCCGTTACGGATCTGGCCAGCAAACCGGCTGTGCTTCAAGCCGGAAAACTTGGAATCCGCGATTACATGCTCAAATCGCGCTTTACGCTGGCCGAGCTGCTCAGCCGCGTGGGCAAACATATGGCTCGAAGCGCCGAACAGCGCGCCGTCGAAACAACGCCTGAAGCCGCCGTTCATCCGACCGGCTCCCCTACGCCCGAAGAAGATCGCGAAGCGATTCGCGAGGCTGCTTCCGCGATCGGCATTCCCGCGATGCGCAACACGCAAATGATGCAGCGGGTAGAAAAGATACGGCTCAAAGCGGTCCCCTCGGCCGTGGCCGACCTGATTGCGGTGATCGCCTCTCCACGAGGGAATTCGGTCGATCTGGTGGCGTTTCTCAAGCGCGATCCGGCCATTGCCAAGCGTGTGCTCGATCTGTCCAATGCGCCCGGCATAGGTGAGGAAGATGCTAAAAATGCGACGCTTGAAGATGCGATGAAGGCGCTGGGCCAGACCGCTTTTCGCAATCTGGCTATCAGCGCTGGAATCTTCGAAACATTCATCACCCCGATCACGAACGAGCAGACCGCCACCCTGGCGCGCTGCTGGGAGCATGCCCTGGCGGTGGGGATGCTGATGGAAAAGCTCACGCCCGACTGTGCCGAAGCCCCGCCGGGCACGGCCTTTGTCGTGGGGCTTTGTCACGATCTGGCTGATGTCGCGCTCCGTCAATATTTTGCACCGCAATTCGAATACGTCCTGACGCTCGCCGCAAAAACCGGTCGGCCGCAACGCCAGATCGAGACTGTCGTTTTCGGAATGCCTTATGACGAGCTGGCGTTGCTGCTGATGTCGAAGCTCGGGCTGCCGCCCGTCATCTCGGCCCCGATCCAGGAATTCTTTGAGCGCGCCGTCTATAAGCGCCCATCAGGTTCCGGAAGCGTGCTGGGGCGAACGTTGCGCATCACCAATGTCTATGCGCATGGCCTGCGATTCGAGGCTGGGGGCGATGAGCCGATCGTTCCGTTGAGCCATTTGGAATGTAACGCCACTTTCGGCGAATCGATGCCCAACATCGATGACGCGGCCCTGCGAGCACAGGTGCTGGCGATGTCTGCGGCGTTTTATCCTTCAGACGCGGCCAAGCCACCGCAGCTCCCTGCCAAGTCGGACCTCTCCATCGGCTACATCCGACACGCCGAATATGCCGTCCTCGATCCGCTTCACAGCCTGCTGACGCTGAGCGGGCCGAATGTCACATTGATCCACAGTTTCCCCTCGGATCTCAAGGCGCTCACCAGATTCCATGCACTGATCATTGCCGCGCCACGTTCAACTCCGCCGGCCGATGCGAGCCGACAAATCAAGGAGTTTGGCGACATTCTTGGCGGCGAATCAATCAACACGCTCTACCTCAGCGGCCTGGATGCCGACGGCGTCCTGGGATGCCCGCCCAACGTGTTGCCCCTTCGATTGCCAATTAACTGCCACCAGCTGGCGTCGTTCTTGGCAAAACCTGCAGCCCAGGCCCATGCCAAGGCGGCGTAGCGCGGCGTTCCCCATGAAACGCTCTGATGCCATCCGACAAACGCTCGAATCACAGGCGTTGTATTACGAGACATGACGACCCTGCGGCGCGGGAGCCTGGTAGCACGGAGGCATTTCTATTTCGCGCTCATGCTTGCTTTGTCTTTGGCGGGATGGAGCTTCGCTGACGACGCGCAGCCGCCGGCCACGCAACCCGCGCCAGGTAAACTTAGTCTCACTGTCTGGGCAAAAACTAGTTTCCTGAAAAATCCGACCGCACTTACCTTCGATCGATCCGGACACTGTTACGTCGCGCAAACGATGCGACGTGAGGGCGGCGAATTGGAATCCGAAAGAGATCTGTCGGCCCGACTACTGGTCGATCTGAACTTTACGTCTGTCGAAGACAAATACCGCTGGGCCGGTGACGGTGATCCTTCCTGGGCGACCCGACAAGGAGGGAAAAAGGAAATCATCACACGTCTGGAGGATTCGCATCACACAGGCCATGCTGACAAAGCGCAGACCTTTTATGAAGGCTTCGACGCTAACGGCAATGACATCCTCGCCGGCATTCTCTGGAACGATGGAAACATCTACGCGACGCTCGCGCCCAATCTCTGGCTGCTGAGCGATATCAACAACACCGGCTCCGCCGATGCGGTCCGATCGCTAAGTTACGGATATGCTGTGCACATGGGCGAGAAGGGGCACAACATGCACGGCCTGACGATGGGGCCTGATGGGAAGCTCTATTTCACCATCGGTGACAAAGGTCTGAACGTCACCACACGCGAAGGCCGGCACCTGGTCTTTCCCTGGTGCGGCTGCTGCCTGCGATGCAATCCGGATGGAAGCGATTTGGAAGTCTTCGCCTACGGGCTTCGCAATACCTTCGAAGTAGCCTTCGACAAATACGGCAACATGTTCGGCGTCGATAACGACGGCGATTTTCCCGGCGAGCGAGAACGGCTGGTTTACATCACCCAGGACAGCGACTCCGGCTGGCGATTCAATTGGCAATGGCGCAGCAAGGCGTTCGATGTCGACGACCCTCCCGAGAAGCGCCATGAGCGATATAACCCCTGGCTCGATGAGAAACTTTGGGTGCCTCATTTTCCCGGGCAGGCGGCTTATATCACGCCGCCATTGGCTAATTACACCGATGGTCCCTGTGGCTTCAAATATGCCACCGAAGGCTCGCTTGATGCCCAGTACGCGGGAGCGTTTTTTGTCGATGAATTTCCCAAGGCGACAATTCGCTCTTTTCGTGTGAAGCCAAACGGCGCCTCGTTTCTCATGGAAGATGACCAGGTGGTCAGCCGAGGCGTGCAATGCACCGGCCTGACGCTCGCGCCGGATGGCGCTATCTATGCGGCAGAGTGGGGCAAGACCGCCTTTAAGCTCGGAAACACCGGCAGCGTGATGAAGCTCGATGATCCGTCGGCTGTCGAAAGCTCGCTTCGCGTTGAAACGCGGACCCTGTTGGAAGAGGGACCGGCCGCGCGCACGAATGAAGAGCTGCTTCGTCTGCTGGGCCACGCCGACATGCGCGTCCGGCAGGATGCCCAGTTCGAGTTGGTCAAACGAAACCAGCAAGCGTCGCTTTTCGATACGGCGTTCTCGCGCTCCAGGAAACAGATGGCACGGATTCACGCGCTCTGGGGCCTTGGTCAGTTCGTATCCGCGCACAAGATCGACTCTGCCGCAACGGATCGCCTGCTCGACGATCTGGCGAAAAATCTCGATGACTCGGATGCGGAGATTCGCGCGCAATCGTTGAAACTCATCGGTGAGATCGCGGCAAAATATTCTTCGCCCTCGCGCATCGTCGAACCAGTCATCGCACGCCTCTCGGATCCAAGCCCACGCATCCGTTTTTTTGCTGGCATGGCGTTGGGCAAGCTGAAGGACCATCGCGCCTTCGAACCGTTGCTTCACCTGGCATCTCAGAACCAACCTGTGGATGCATTTCTTCGCCATGCGATTGTCATGGGACTGGTCGGCATCGGTGATGTCGATGGGTTGGCGCGCACGATTAACAACCCTTCAGTCGAAGTTCGTCTAGCTGCCGTCGTTGCCCTGCGCCGGCTGCGAAGCCCAGCGGTTGCGGTGTTCCTCAATGACAAAGACGAACAGGTTGCCACCGAAGCTGCACGGGCAATTCATGATGATGATTCGATCCTCGCGGCGCTACCACAATTGGCTGCCACGGCAGATCGAACGGGAATCACAAGCGAAGCCTTCGTTCGCCGCGCGCTCAATGCAAACCTGCGACTAGGCGGGCAGGAGCAGATCGATCGGCTCGTGCGCTATGCCGCTAATGAGCAAAGTCCTTCGGCGATGCGCGTTGAGGCTTTGGACATTCTCGCAAGCTGGGAATCGCCGGCGGTGACGGATCGCGTGGAAGGGCGGTATCGCATTTGGCCGGGGCGAAGCGGGTTTGCCGTCAACAGGGCGCTTGGCAACGAGGTGGCCGAGCTGCTCTCTTCATCCGATCAAGCGGTCGCGCAAGCGACAACCCGTGCGATCGAAGCACTGGGAATCAAAACCGATGAAAAAGTATTTGCCGAATGGGTAGCTGACCCGGCAAGGCCTGCCGGCGCGCGAGTGGCAGCCCTCGATCTCCTCGCGCGTCGCAAGGATGTCGATCTGTCTGCATCACTCGAAAAGGCACTGGCCAGCGATCAGCCGCTGCTTCGCATCGAAGCGATGCGGATCATCGCCGAGCAGGATCCGCCGCGGGCAATGAAACTGATCGGGCAAATGCTCGACACCGGTACAACCATCGAAAAGCAATCTGCGTTTCGATTACTGGGCACACTCCGCACACCCGATGCCATCCCAGAACTTGACCGTTGGCTCGACCAATTGGTCGCGGACAAGTTACCACAAGAGGTTCAACTCGATTTGGTCGAAGCCATCGAGCAATCACGCAACCCAACTTTGCGCAGAAAGCTCAAGCAGTGGCAAGCGGCGCAGGCCAGTAAGGACCCGCTGGCGATCTACGATCCGGAATTGAGTGGGGGAGACGCGCAGCGCGGCCTGGGCGTCTTCACAAGCCACGCCGATGTTGCGTGCATTCGTTGCCATTCGAACCGCGCCGACGGCTCAGGCAGCAGCGTCGGCCCGAATCTCGCCGGCATCGGAGCTAGACCCGATAAGCCCCCGCGATATCTTCTGCACTCCCTGATCGATCCCAACGCCTACATCGTCCCCGGCTTTGGCACCGCATCGTTCACTCTCAAAGACGGCACAACGATCGCCGCCACCGTCAAATCGGAAGATGCCACGACCGTTCATCTTCTCGATCTCGAAGGTCATGCTTCGACGCTGCGCAAAGCAGACATTGCCTCGCGAACGCCGGCCGTTTCCATGATGCCCGCCATGGGCGCTATCCTGTCGCGCGATGAGATTCGAGATGTGGTCGCCTATCTAAGGTCGCTGCGGTGAAGAATGGGCGGAACCCAGCCAATTTTTATCTGAGGCAGAGAATCACTTGCCAAAAGGCCCCACTGTACGTATCATGTACGTACAGTGAGCGCGTCACTGATGTCGCTGATGTCACTGAGTGACCGGATGCACTCCTATGGAGAGCCTATGTTTTTTAAGAAACTTACCCGGCAGGGAAATTCCACGGCCCTCATCATCGACCGCCAGTTGATGGAGCTGATGGGCATTGAACGCGATGCCGTGGTCAAGATTAGCGTTCAGGGGCGCAAGCTTCTGATCGAACCGCTCAGCGAAAAAGATCGCACTGCGAAGGTCAGGGAGATTCAACAAAAAACGCTGAAGAAGAACGCAGAGTTGTTTCGTCGATTAGCCAAGTGAAGCATGAACGAACCCCTGTTTCTCACGCTCGACGATGTCCTGCAATTCCACGCCGATCAGATTGAGTTGGCAGGCGGGGATGGGGCAATTCTCGACATCGGCAAGATCGAATCAGCCATCGCTCAACCAAAAGCGACGTGGGACGGGCAATTCCTCCACGAAGATTTGGCCGCAATGGCGGCAGCTTACCTGTTTCACCTCGTGCAGGACCATGGATTTGCCGACGGCAACAAACGCACGGGTGTAAACGCCGCGATCGTCTTTCTCGAACTCAATGGATATGCACTTGATTGGCCCGTGGATGAATCCGAACAAATCGTGCTCGGCGTAGCAAAGGGGGAGCTCTCGAAAAACGAAGTCGCAGAATTCATCCGCCGGCTCATTTCCGAGCAAGGCGGGTCAGGTATTTAGCTCACCTCGGAATTATGGCAGCCAAAGCCGCATTTCAAATCTTCCCCCAATCCAGCGTAATTCCATTTGACGCCAGCTTCTGTTCAAGCAGATATAGCCGCTGGAGAAAGAAGACCGTGCGTTCATGTTTCGCCCGACCGACAGCGGCACCGAGCAAGCGCGGTATCGCTTTGCGCCGATTCAACACCGGCAGAAAATCGCGGCGGGGCAAGCGCATAAGCATCTGCCGCGCCCAGCGGGGGGTGCATCGGCTGATGGGTCTGAATTTCGGCTGGCGATCGGGGAGCCGGCCGGCGTGGGGAATGGCTGCGATATCCGGGAAGTGCCGCTGGAACAGCAATTCGTAGGTTTCCCATGTAAAGCAGTCGTAGTCGTTGACAAAACGCGACAGTATCAGGTCCCACGTGTAAAAGGGCACAATCGCTTCGGCCACATCCAGATGCTCGAACATGTTGTTGGACATGAAATAGCGATGTCGGCCGAATGTCCCATCGTAAAGAAAAGGCCGTCCCCACGGGCGGCCGCATTCGTGCAGCTTCCGAGCCGCGGCCTGTGCGCGTACTTCGATCCGTGGCAAAAGCGAAGGGGGCTCCAGTAAATCAAAACGCTGCCCCTCCATTCGACGGCGTCGCACGAGAGCCGGCGTCAGCTCGTCAAGTGGCTTGAACTCCAGATCGCGATCGCTCTTGTTGCCGCTCACGCGTACGAGGATGTCGCCCATCCAACCGTTGAGCTGCGGTCGGCCCGGATACTTTCGTGCCACCGGATCGCTGAATTGCCGTGTGATCGGCATCCCCTCGGGCAGCGAAAGAAATGGCTCGTGGAAAATGTTCCACAGTGAGCCATCGGTCGGCATGATCTCGTGCGAAAGCTTGAGCGCATCTGCCACCGCGATTGCGATCGCTGTTTCTTCGCCTTCATCGATGGTGACCGCCTGAAGGTCAAGCTTTTTCCGCGCCGCGATTGCCGCCGCGAGTCGGCTGTCATACCCGCCACTCAGCGGCACGATGATTTTTCCATCCCGCGGGCAAAGCCGATCGATGACCATTGACACTTGATCGTGTACGTGATCGGCAATCTGCTCTTGTGGGACCCGTCGATTGTCGCCTTGCAGTGGCGCAAATTCCCGCTGGCTCAAAATCCCGTCGCGCAGCGAAAGCACATATCGAGCCGGCAGTCTTCGACAGTCTTCAAACAAAGAGCCGCCGGTGACGCAGTAGCCAAAATAAAGCCACGAGCCGATCGAAGTGTAATCGAGCGAGGGTCCGCACAAACCGGCTTCGCGAATCGGCCAGACGCTGCTGCCGCAGGTGAGGTGCGTGCCATCCGTCGCGACAAACCAAGGTCGCACGCCCATCACATCGCTGAACATGTGAATCGCGCCGGCCCGCCGATCATCGATGAGCAGGACGAACATCCCGATCAACTTCGAAAGCGACCGAAGATCGCCGCTATCGACTATCTCTGCGATCCAGCGCAGCAAATCATCCCCCGACCGCTGTGGATGCGCCATCCGGCCCCAGACATAAATCGCCTTGTCCTGCTCTGGTAATTGGAGTGTGGATAGCGTCGCGTTCTGCCCCGCAAAAACGTCAAGTCCGATTGGAAACGAAGATTTCGGCAGCGTGACTTGCCGCGTCCCCGAAAACGGATTGTCGCTCGCGCCCCGGCCCGTCACCGCGTATAGCGCGTTACTCGATTCCCACTTCAAGTTGTGCCCGTCTCCCACGTGCAAAACGATGCGTGCAGTCCGTTCAACAATGAATATCGTCAATGATCGGAGCATGCAAACGCATTTCGTTGCCGAATCGAACAACCTCCATCAGCCATTGGCGGTTTTTCTTGGCGGCGCGCAACTGGCACCTTGAGTGAGTGCGTGTGAAGACCGATCACTGGAAATTTGAATTGTCAATTTAGGTTGCGCGTCGGGGGCGGAAAGGCAAGAACATGAAGAAGATGGCTCATGCGGTTGTGCTGGCGGTTGTGGCGTCGGCGGGAAGTGTGCTGGCGGCCGATCCGGATTTGAGCAAGCTGCCGCCGGTTTCTCCTCGGCAGGATGTCACCTATGAGAAGGACATTCGGCCGATTTTTGAAGCCTCCTGCTTCCGCTGCCATGGCGATGAAGGCCGACCGCGGGGCGGATTGCGGCTCGATACGCTCGAAGCCGTATTGAAAGGAAGCGAAGACGGCAAGGTTCTTTCGCGCGGGCATAGCGATCGCAGTCCGCTGGTGATCGCGGTGGCGCAGCTTGATGATGAAACCGCGATGCCGCCCAAGCCCGTGACGCCTGGCTCGATGTTGGCGAGGCAGATGATGTCGCAGGGGGACAAGGACAAAGATCACAAGCTTTCGAAGCCGGAGATGACGGCATTGGCCGACGCCTGGTTCGAAAAGATGGACAGCGATCACGCCGGTAAGCTCGATCAGCAGACATTTGCGCAGCGATTTTCCGCGGTCATGCCGCAACAGAGGCGCGGCGGGCCGCGAGGGAATTTCGGTCCCGGCGGCGGAGGGCGTCAGGGTGGACCTCCCGGTGGTGGTGGAGCAGGCGGCGGCGGATTTGGTGGGCCGCCAGGCGATCAGGGTCCGCAAGGTGGCGGTCCGCAGGGCGGTGGACCTGAGGGCGGGCGACCCAATGGTGGACCTCCCGGCGGCGGGGCCGGTAGTGGCGGTGGATTTGGCGGCGGCGGCCAGGGTGGTCCCGGCGGTGGTGGTTTCGGCGGCGGGCCCGGTGGGCGAGGTCGTGGCGGAATGGGCCCCGGCTTCATCGCGCAGCGTCTCTTCACGGCAGCTGATACCGATCATGATGGAAACCTCACTAAAGAAGAATGGCACTCTGCCTTTTCAAACTGGTTCGATCAGTGGGATAAGCAAAAGGCCGGCTCGCTCGCGCAATCCGATATCACAACCGGCTTGAATGCGATTATCCCACAACCGAATTTTGGCGGCCGACCCGGTGGCCCACAGGGGGGGCCGGGCGGCGGCTTTGGTGGCGGAGCCGGCGGACCTGGCGGCCCCGGTGGCGGCCAAGGCCCCCGACGAGGAGGCGCTGGTGGCGGCGGCGGGTTTGGTCCGCGCGGCGGCGGTGGATTTGGTGGCGGGGGACCAGCTCCCAAGCCGCTCACTGCCGATCAGGTTTCACTGATTCGCGCCTGGATCGATCAAGGCGCCAAGTAACGCGCGCTCTACGTCATTTGCTTCTTCTCAGCGCATCACCAATGAAAAACCCGCCCGGAAATATCCCGGCGGGTTTTTCATTTTCTTAGCCGATTGTTCGACCAATTTAAGGCGCGGAAACAAGCCGGCGAACTTTCGTCGCCTTGAGTCCCTTTGGAGACTCTTCCGCATCAAATTCGACGGTTTCATTTTCCGCAAGTGTCTTGAATCCATCGCCCTCAATGACGGAATGATGCACGAAAATGTCCCGGTTTCCCTGCTCCGCGCAGACGAGAAAACCGAACCCCTTCTGGTCGTTAAACCACTTAACCTTCCCTGTGGCCATGGAAAGCCACTCCTTTCCGACGTGTGTCACCGGCAAGGCCGATGCGATGCGGCACATACTAATTCCCGCACGTCCGGCCCATTTGGCCAAGGCGGAAAGCGACCCCCTGTGCCCAGGGACGCAACATGCATTGGAATTGCAGGATACCAAGCCAATCAAATCTTTGCCAAAAAATTATTTTTGTGTGTCAACGCCAAAAATCTTTGCGCGCAACCGGCAGGTTATCCACAATGACGCTCCGCCTTCGCCGAATCGTTCTCCTTTATCCCTAGGGGATTTCTCCTATGTGTTGCTTTGGTGCCACACGCGCTGACACCAAAAATCTACCGTGCGGTGTTTCGTTCATAATTGCCGAACCTGAAAGTAGATGCCAGACGTATCAATGTGAGCATTTGTGGCAGATACCGTAAATTCCTCGTGAATAACGCAAAAAGGTGGCAAATCGGACGAGATTTCCCGATGTTTTTCGTGTGTCGCGCCGACTTCATTCACAGGTTATCCACATCGAATGCGCCGCCTTGCTTTCGATCCTCAGGCAGCCGAAGATAACCGCGCTGGCCCCTCGGCCGACGGAGTTTCATGAATCTTCTGGAAACAACCAGGCTTTGCAAAAGTTATAGCGGCCGCACGGTCGTCAATAACGTCAGCTTTGTCTTGTCCCAGCAGGAAATCGTCGGGCTTTTGGGACGCAACGGCGCCGGCAAAACGACCACCTTCCGAATGATCCTGGGCATGATCGTGCCCGAGAGCGGCGCGGTCGCATTCGACGGTCACGACATCACGCAGCTCCCGATGTACAAGCGCGCGTTGCGCGGCATCGGCTATTTGCCGCAGGAGCGCAGCGATTTTCGCCGACTCACCGTCTGGCAGAATCTCCAGGCGATTCTCGAAACTTTGCCCATCGGCCGCGTCGAGCGCAACAAGCGCGCCAATCAGTTGCTCGATCAATATGGGCTTCTGAAAAATCGCAATCAGCGCGCTGAAACGCTCAGCGGTGGCGAACGCCGAAAGCTGGAGATCTCTCGAGCGCTTGTGACCGATCCCAAGCTGATTCTTCTCGATGAGCCATTCAGTGGCGTCGATCCGATTGCCGTCGAAGATCTTCAAACCGAAGTCCGCCGGCTCAAGAATGAGTTCGGCAAAAGCGTGCTAATCACCGACCACAACGTCGCGCAGACGCTCAAAGTCTGCGATCGTGCACTGATCATCAATGAAGGCAAAGTCTTCAAGGAAGGCACGCCGCGCGAAATCATCAACGACAACGCGGTTCGGCAGGCCTACATCGGCAACCTCTTCCGCGGCGACGAATTTGACGATATCGAAGCCGACCGTCCGCTGACTGCCCGCGCGGCCCGCCCACATAATGGCCATGCCCTCGACAGCGAGCCGACGCTCGCGCAGCCGCCGCGCAGGCTCTAAGGTTTTTGACAATATGATCCCGCATCGCCGCAGGAACCATCCCGGCCTACAATAGCAACTAACGCGGTTGGTATTCTTTGCCCGGCAATTTGCATCCCTCGAACGGATGGAGGCCTTATGATGTTGCGAAACTGGATACGCGCGGTCGCGTCTGCGGCAATTGTGCTTGGATCGACGGCCCTCTATGCCGACGACGCTCCGAAGGCAGCGGCCGCCGCGCCGGCAACCCAGCCCGCGGCACAAAAGGCTGCCACCGTTTCTTCCGATGCGCAGAAGCTGATTGACCAAGTCTCGTCGGCCTACAGCGGCCTCAAGTCGCTGGACCTCAAGGGCACGCTCAACACCAACATTGATGCCGGCGGCAAAAAGCAAAATGAAACGATGAACTTCACGGCCGCTTATCGTGCGCCCAATGAGTTCCGTCACACCATGCAGGGCGATGTCACCTGCGGCTCGACCGGATCCAAGGCCTACGCTTTTGCCGAGTCGCGCAACATCTATCGCATGGATGATGCCCCCAAAACTAAAGTCGCGGTTGATGATCTTCCCGGTCCATTGAAGATGATTCTTCCGGCGCAGAACCCGTCGCTCACCTTGGCGATTGCAGCCGACCCGGCCAAGACATTGCTGGCCAGCAGCACCGATGTCGCCACCGGCGATGCCGTGAAGCTTGGCGACGCCTCCTATCCCACGTTGCGTATGACGGGGCAGGACAAGACCGTCACCACCATGGCTTTCGATCCAAGCACTCATCTGCTTCGCCAGGCCGTGATGGATCTGAAGGCGATGGCCGAAGGACGGGGCGTGCCGGACGTGAAGAATGCAGTGATTACCATCGACTACACGGCGACGACCACCAACACGCCGATGACCGACGAGCAGTTCGCCTGGGCTCCGCCCGCCGGCGCCAAGGATGCCTCCAAGATGGCCGCCGAACAGCAGGGGCAGGATGCGACCGCGCTGGTCGGCAAGCCGGCGCCGACATTTAAGATCAAGAGCCTCGAAGGCAAAGACGTGGCGCTTGCCGACTACAAGGGCAAAGTGGTTCTGCTCGACTTCTGGGCCACCTGGTGCGGCCCATGCCGAATGTCGTTGCCTCACATCCAGGAAATTTATGAATCGCATAAGAAGGATGGCTTGATTGGTTATGCGGTCGATCTTGCCGAAGAAAAGCCGCTGGTCGAGAAGTTTGTCACGACCGCCAAGATGACCATTCCCGTACTGCTCGACACCGAAGGAAAGACCGGCGAAGCCTATTCCGCCGACGCCATTCCCGAAACAGTCCTCATCGGCAAGGATGGGAAGATCAAGAACGTCTGGATCGGCGTGACTGAGCCCTCGGTTATCACCAAAGCAGTCGAAGAAGCGCTGCACGGCTGATCGCCCCGCGCCGGCGATGTAACGCGATGCAACAAAATGCAACATTTTTGGCGATTTGCCGGATGTTGCATGGCGAGGGAGGCCTGTCACGCGCCGGAATCAGTAAGTGCTACCAGAGCCGCCGCCGATGAGCGGGATCGGGGTGGCGTCGGCAGGGACCTTCCTTCAGAGGCCAGAGCCCGGCGGGTGCGGGCGAGGAGCTTATTGAGCGAGTCTCGACGGATCCCCAGCGCCTCGGCTAAATCGCGCTGCACGGTCGGCATGCTGTGCCGGGCGCGATATTCCAACATTTGCAGAAGGCGAGCCTGTTGAGTGGTGAGCATAAGTGGGTCCTCCACATATAGGCGCGCTGGTTGTGGTCATCGCGCCATTTTTTTAATTGGTCATTGAGAAGAGCTTTCGAAAGCCCTCAACGGCTGAATCGACTAGGGGCCGTGCGGGTTCTCCGCCGGCGCAGTCGGATCCGTCCCTCACGGATTGCCCGAAGGGCGATTCCACTGGGTGAGGAGGGCAATTCCGCAGCCTGCTCATCGGGCAGAGATTCCAGGTAGCACTCGTATGAAAGGAATTTGATTGGCGCGCCATTTCGCGGCCATCTGCATGGCGGCGCGGAATAGTGCGCTGGCCACAGCCGACCGCTCGATTTGCATCTCTCGCATCCACAGGCACGCATGGGGGTGGTCTGGGCCGCCGGAGGGAACGACTCTCCGCTCTCCCAGCAATTTGAAAACCATGTTGCCGAGCAGGCGCGCTGTTCCAAGCTGCGGCGAAGCGTCTGAATCTCACTGGTGATCCGGTTCCGCTGCTGCTCACCTAAAGCGCCATTTGATTCGCTGGCGCGAAGCATTCGCTCAAGCGACGCAGGGGTTGGACGCTTGGGACGATGGTGCGGGATGAGGCGATCGGAATCGGGCATTGTGGTCATTTATAGGTCTCGCGCGGCGCGCGACACTTGCGCGCCGCGCGCCCTGCTTAGGAGGCCCATCAGTCGTAATCCATTGGCCATACATGGCTTGCGATTCTGTCTCGCGCGCGGCGCGCGACGCTCGCGCGACACCAGCGCCGCGCAACGATTGTCAATCGATTTTTCACATTTATCTACGTCCATGGTTCTTTCCGCCTCCCCATTTGAAGGAGCCGCGAAGTAAGCGGTCGGAACAGCGCCCGACAAGCAGGTTCGACAAGCTCACTGCAGGCCGGGCGGTTAAACTGGGCGGGGGCTGTCCGTTATAGGTGATAAACTTTCGCTGACCCCACACTTCGCTTCTGCCCAACTATCAGGATCGGCCCACATTCCCGGACTTTCCGCTGCCGTTGCCAAACTCCAGCATTCATCAGACCGATAGGCATGATGTGGGTTTATGGTTCGGACGCCATAACCTCTGGGAATGCCACGATGAACGAGCAACTCGCAGAACGAATTCGGCAGTGCCCCAATCTTCCGTCGCTGCCAGCCATCGCCGTCCAGGTGCTCGACCTGGTCCATCAGCCTGATGTTGACCTGGCGGAAATCGCTCGGACGATTTCCAAGGACTCGGCCCTGACATCCAAGATCCTGCGCACGGTCAATTCCAGCTTTTATGCTCGCAGCCATGCCGTCAGCACCATCAGTCATGCCCTGGTGATTCTCGGCCTCCAATCGGTCAAGACGTTGGTGCTGGGTTTTACCCTCGTGGCGAATTTGCGCGAGAAGGGTTTCAAGCATATGGATTACTGGCGGCGCAGCATTTATGCCGCCACCGCTTCGCGCAGTCTGGCCGCCAAGGTGGGCATCGTCCAGCAGGAAGAAGCTTTTCTTGCCGGGCTGCTTGCGGACGTGGGAATGCTCGTGCTCGACTGGGTGATGGGCGAAGAGTACAGCCGAGTGTATGGCGCGCTTCCATCGCATGATGGACTTGTCGCCGGCGAGCGCGCCTGCTTTGGGATGGATCACAGCGACGCGTCGGCGATTCTCGCGGGCCAATGGAAGCTGCCTCCGGTGCTGGCTGTTCCGATGGGTGCGCACCATGATCCGTCGAAGCTGCCCGATCCCGGGCTCAAAAGGCTCGCGGAGGTGGTCTGCGTCGCCAGCCGATGCGCCGACGTCTTTGTCGATGCGGAGCCGGCCGAGGCGATTGCGGACGTGCGGCGACTGTGCAAGGACACCTTCAACCTTGCCGAGGGCGACTGCGACACGCTGATGAACGAAGTCGGCACGCGCGCGAAAGAGATCGCGCCGCTGTTTGAGATCTCGATGGGCGCGTCCGCCAGCTACGACGACATCCTCAAGCGCGCCAACGAAACGATGGTCGAGCTGGAAAAGAAGGGGAAGGCGGCGGCGTCTGCGTCGGCCGCCCCGGGAACGAGCACCAATACTGCCGCGCCGGAAGCTCCCGATGTACTGGCGCGACTCGCTAATCGCGAGCGGTTCGATGCGTTTCTTGCGGAGCGACTGGCTGCCGCGACCAAGTCCGCCAACGATCTTTCGCTGCTTCTGATCGACCTGGACAACTTCAAGGAAATGGTTGATCAACACAGCCCGACGGTTGGCGAGGGCCTGCTCCGTGCGGTGGCTGCCATCGTCAGCTCGACTGCCCGACCCGAAGACCTGGCAGCACGATACAGCGGCGAGCAGATTGCGCTGGTGCTGACCGACATGAACCGAGCTGCCGCCATCACGATTGCCGAGCAGCTTCGCCGGTGCATTGTCGCCAAGCCATTGCCCGGCTCGGCGTCGGTTTCGCTTCCGATCACGGTGAGCATCGGCGTGGCCAACTTTGAACCCGGTGGGGCGCTGAAGACTCGGGCGCATCTGACCAAGGCGGTGGAGTTGGCGCTTCATGCCGCCAAACAATCGGGTCGGAACTGCGTGCGCGTCTTCAAGCTTCCCCGCTCGCCCGCCGCGGCGGCGTAAGCAGTTTTCAAAACTACAAATCGCGTTCGATCGCCCGTTTAGCGGTCGCGCTTGCGCGACATCGGCCGCGCCTTGAATTGCAGCGCGCAACGGCTCGCAAGCGGGCCCGCTAAACGTGGTATACGAGCGGCGTGCGCGAAGAGCTGTTCGAGTATCCGATGTGGATCGGCATTTCCTGTGCGCGCGACGCTGCCGTACACTTCTGCTCCTCAAATGAGCGCGCTTCCTGACCAGCTTTCGCTTCAACGTCCCGTGGTCATCGGCCATCGCGGCGCCTGTGGCTACCGTCCCGAGCACACGCTGGCTTCTTACGAGCTGGCTGTTCGCATGGGCGCGGACTTCATCGAGACCGACATCGTCCCGACGCGGGATGGCATCCTGATCTGCCGGCATGAGAGCGAGCTTTCGCGCAGCACGAACGCGCTCGACTTCACTGATCTGGCCCATCAACACCGTCGCAAAATCATCGAGGGCGTCGAGTTTTCCGGCATCTTCAGCGAGGACCTGACCTTTGCTCAGATCCAGCGCCTCCGCGCCCGGGAGCCGATGGATCTGCGCAGTCACGACTACGACGATCAGTTTCCGATTGCTTCGCTGGAAGATCTGCTCAACGCGTTTTCGCATTGGCGGGCGAACCTCAATCCCCGGCTCGGGCTGATCATCGAAATCAAACATCCAACTTATTTCGCATCCCTTGGCCTGGACATCGGGCAGAACCTGCACGCGACGCTCGAGCGGGCCGGCTTGCTCGGAGACGACTCGCCCGTGGTGGCCGAATCGTTTGAAACGTCGATTCTTCAACGACTTCACCAGCGCAGCGGCCTGCGCATCATTCAATTGCTGGATGCGCCGCAGATGTCGCCCGCCGACCGCGCGGCTTCGGAAGATCACTGCACGTACGCGGATCTCATGACGCCTGCGGGGCTTGCGGCGATCCGCGAGTATGCGTTTGCGATCGGCCCGTGGAAGCGGCTGATCGTTCCGCAGCGGCAAGTGGCAGGGGAGATGGGCGACCGCGGGCCGAGCGTCCGGCTCGATGCGCCGACTTCGTTGATTGCCGATGCACATGCTGCTGGATTGCAGGTTCATTCGTGGACCTTTCGCAATGAGGCGGGGTTTTTGGCTGAGGAATATGCGGGTGATCCGCTGCGCGAATACGAGCAGTTTCTTTCGCTGGGATTGGATGGATTCATTACCGATTTTCCGGATGCGGCGGTGAAGGCGCGCGATGCCTTTGAGAAGAAAAATTAGCCACAGATAGACACAGATGAACACAGATTGGAATGCAATTATGGAAATTACAACTACTTCGCTGAGTCGCACGATGGGCGCGCTGGCGCCAGTTTCCAATGCATTGAATCTGTGTGCATCTGTGTTCATCTGTGGCTAATTCCTTTCTCCGGATCGCCGACAACTTTGAACCACCGTTCATCCGCGGCCGATCCTTCTTGCCCGATTAGCCCTGTGGTTCTTTGTGTCGCGGCGCTGAACTTGGGCGGTTCGCAATCTTGGCGATCGGCTGATCCGCCAGCGATAGCCGGCGCATCGGCCACCGGTTTCGACCGCGCGACGGATGTTGGCGGCCGTGCGATGCGTGAAGCGCGCGGCCTCGTGCATAGAATCAAAACGTTGCCGCAGGCCCCAGCAGTAAACGGGGCTGCGCTTGCCCGGGCACGGCGGGTACGTCGGCGCCAGATGCATCTGAATGCGCACGCGATGGGCCTCGACCCGAGCGGCCCGCTCTTTCCACCATTCCTGCTGCAGCACCGATCCCAGCTCGCACATTCGCCCGCTCTGTCGCATCCGCCTTCCGCCCAACCCAATGCGTCGCCGCATGACTGCACCTCCTTAAAAATCACAAAATCCTCTTTACCCATACAATACCCTAATTGTCTTCCCTAAGATAGCGGCGTAATATTAGGAGTCAAGTAGAAACTGGAAATTTTGTTGTGGAAAAGTTAGGCTGAATTTGTTAATCCTTATTCCATAGGAGCTTGAACTATGGGCACTAGAGTGCTGATCCAGGGAAAGAAACTGTCGGACATCCGCAAAGAGCGATACATGACGCAGGAGGAGTTCGCTGAGGAGCTGGAAATGTCACCAGCTAACGTTCGCCGACTTGAGCAGTCACCGATCACCGGCGTACATTACAAGAACTTCCGCAGGCTCGCCCAATTGCTGAAGTTAGGCCCCAGCGAGCTGGAAGAACGCATTGGCGTGGACGAAAACAACCCCGCCGAGATTGCGGAAATTGCCGAAGCATTTAATTCCAAGACCAGCTTGGCGCTGAAGGATCTTCCTGCGGGTATGCGGGCGGGGTCGCGGCAGAACGTCAGCCAGATGGCGCATTACCATGGCGTGTCCGCGGCCACCGTTGAAGACCGGCCTCCGACACAGCGCGACAACCTTCCCGTGCCGGTCGGGATGAAAAGGCCCTTTGCCGTCACGGTCGATGGCGATTGCATGGCGCCGGTCTACATGGACGGAGACATGGTGATCTTTTCCATCGAGAAGGCCGAGCGCGAAGGCATCATCGATGGGAAGAATTACTTCGTTCAGCTTTTTGATGGCAACAACACCTTCAAGCGCGTTTTCCTCGATCCGGAAAACCGCGATGTGCTGATCCTGCGCTGCTGGAACGAAAAGTATCCGGAGCGCGTCATCGAGCGGGCGTCGGTGAAGGTGCTGGCACGGGCCATCTACAAGCTGTCTCCCGATGAATGATCATTCGTCAAGCCATTTTGTCAGTTGGCTGATCCATCGCCAGGCGCTGCTGGGGATGGAAGGGGCCGACGCGCTGGCCGATTCGGCGGGAGTGTCGAACGCGGTCATCGAGAAGATGCTGGGCACGGGAAGCCTCCGCGGCATCGGACGCAGCGCCCGATCGGCCCTCGCCCGCTCGCTCCGCATCACTGTCCGCGAGCTCGAAAGCATCGCATCGGGCGAGATCGAATGGATCAATGATGCGCAACAGGTGGACTGGGATCGTCACACACCCGATTCGATGCGTGCCGTGCGACCCGCGTCACAAGCGCTCAGCTATGAAGCGCGCTGGTGCAAGCCCGCGCATGGTGTGCCGGTGGTGGGGAGTCTGGTCGAAGGTGGCCTGGCGCGGTTTTATGAATCGAATCCCTCCGACGCTGCCGAGCGCCTGCCCGTCCGCTATTCCGGTGCGCCGGACGCCTTCGCTTTGATGGCAACCTGTCCCATTGAACCCTATCCCGCGGGCGCTGCGCTGGTCTTCCGCGGTCTTCCCCCCGGACAGCTCGAAAGCGGGCAAATGGCTCTGATCTGCGGCGCGGAGGTCGTCGAAGGGATGGTCTGTCAGGTAATCGAGCGCCAGCAGCAAAACTTGAAAATCAAATCAACGGAAAATGCGGAGATCGATGTCCCGCTGGAAACGGTGCTGCGGGCGGCAGTCGTTCTCGCGGCTCATTTGAGCGGGGCGGAACGCGCGGATGCGTGAGTTGGCGCTTGAACCATTGCATTGCATTTCATTTCGTCATCCCTAAAGTATCCCCCCGATGAGTGCTATCCTGACTGGCGGTGCTTCGATTCTCGCGGAACTGGGCGCGGACCCGAACGGGTCCTGGGCGCCGATTGTGCTGTTGCTCATCATCGCGATCCTCTTTGCGGTGGTGAACGTGGCGGCTTCGGTCATTCTGGGGCCTTCGCGCACCGGGCCGGGCAAGGAAGAGACTTACGAAAGCGGCATGGTGCCGATCGGCGACACGCGCAAGCGATTTAACGTGCGCTTTTATATCGTCGCGATGGTGTTCCTCGTGTTCGACGTCGAAATCGTCTTCCTCTATCCGTGGGCGACGATTTATTCAGCCAACGTGCATCTCGGCAAAGCCGGCATCGGGGGATTGCTGCTGGGGGAGATGATCGTCTTTGTGATCATCCTGCTGGTGGCGTATTTCTACGCGTGGGGCAAGGGCATCTTTAAGTGGGATTGAGCGAGCGCTCGGGCTTCCACGCGAGTGAACGCGCCCCGCAGGCGGGGCGGCTAAAAGTAAGAGGGACGATCCGCTTCTCTCTTAAGCGCGCGATTCCAATTTTCTGGGCAACTCAATGTAGAACGTAGACCCTTTTCCCACGGTTGATTCGGCCCACAATTTCGCATTCAGATAATTTGCAGCTTGGCGCGCGATGGATAAACCCAATCCGACGCCCGGTTGCCCATACGTTTCGCCGCGCTCGAAGGGGGCGAAGAGCTGGTTCAACTTATCGGGGGCGATGCCCGGGCCGCTGTCTTTGACCCATACCTTACAGGTATCCGTCGCCATTGAGCTGCCGATCTCGACACGCCCGTGTTGCGAATATTTGATCGCGTTGGAAACCAGATTCTGAACGATCAGCGAAAGCAGTTCGCGATCGGAGATGATTTCGCAATCGGCCGGCACCTCGACATGCAGCTCCAGCTCCTTGTCGCGCGCCTGATACGAAAACTGCGCGGTGATATCGGACAGCAGATTCTTGAGCCGGATCGGCGCCGGGCGGACCTGCACCTTGCCCTTGCGGAAGCGCTCGGCATGGAGGAAGCGGTCCATGGTGCCGACCGTTTCCAGCAGCGAGCGGCGCATGACATCGAGATCCTGCACGGTTTCGGCTAAACGCTCTTCGCCCGACAACTCGCGCTTGAGGACTTCGATCATCAGGAACACGCCATTGAGTCCGCCGCGCAGATCGTGCGAGAGGAAGGAAAGATATTTGCTTTGCGCCTCGGTGGCGGCCTGGAGCTGTTTTTCCTGATGGCTGGTAAAAGCGACGACCGCGCGGCGCACGGCAACATCAAGTCCCACATTCAGTGCCGCGACTTCTTCGATGCTCATCGATCGCTTCATCGCAGAGCCGACTTCCTGGAACATCACTGCGCGCAGCAGGACATATTCCTGCAGGACTTCGGCAAGATTGAACTGCTGATTGAATCGCACGACGCCATGCTCGGCGGTGATGTCCCCCAGGAATCGCACGCCTGGCGCCTGTTCCGATTCCAGCGCCCGCGCGATCTGCTCCAGCACCTGCGGCAGGCTGTCGCGCACTTCGGCGAAAGTCATCTCATCGCACTTGGGCAGCGCATCGCGAACCATCGCCACCCAATGCTGGACGATTGCGTCCGAAGCCTTGCGCAACCCGGCCGCCAAATCGGGAAAGCTCTGAGATGTCAGCAAATCGAGGGGAGGACGCGTCATGAAGCCAAACTCCAGCGATCATGCCCGGGCCAGGCTGGGCAAACAGAAACTGCCGTGAACCGAATTGTTCTCTAGCGTTGAAGAAAATCAAGGAGTTACGCATCGGGCTTTCCGGTAATTACAATCTACGTGATCCACGCCATGCCGCTGACCACAAGGCGCAGGCGCAGCAGCCGCTAGATCGGAAAGACTATGAAACGCTCACGGCAAACGAAGGATTTGACGGGTCAGGCTTTCGAGGCACTGACCGAGGCGGAAAAACGAAAGATCATTGATGATCTTGAGCATCACCGTGAGAAGTTCCGCCCGCCGACGCGGGCAGAGCTGGCGGAATTGGAGCCGCTCATCAAAAGGGCAGCGGGCAGGCCGAAGATCGGCAAAGGAACAAAGGCAGTAACGGTGACAATCGAGCGCAGTCTTTTGAGACGCGCCGACGCGTTGGCGCGCGCGGCGGGCATGAAGCGTTCGGAACTGTTCACTCAGGGTTTGCAGTATTTGCTAGCTCGGAAGAGCGCGTGAGCGAGCAGCCAAAAACTGAGCGCATCGACGTGGCAAGTTGCCTTGACAGTGCAAGTGCGATCCCGTATTTCTCTCACATGGAACACTCCAAGATCGTCAGTGACGCGATTACGTTTGATGACGTGCTGCTGATTCCCGCCCGCAGCGATTTTGTTCCCGCTGATGCCGACACCCGTTCCCGCCTGACTCGCGCGATCGATCTGAATATTCCGATGATCTCCGCGCCGATGGATACCGTCACCGAGGCGGCCTTGGCCATCGCGCTGGCGCAGGAGGGGGGCATCGGGATCGTTCATAAGAATTTGTCGGTGGCGAATCAGGCGCGCGAAGTGGAGAAGGTCAAGCGCAGCGAAAATGGCGTTATTGTCGATCCAATCACTTTGCCGCCCGCCGCGACGATCGGCCAGGCCCGGCGAGTGATGCGCGAGTACAACGTCAGCGGCATTCCCATCGTCGATGATGCGACGATTCCCGAAGGTGATCCGGCACAGCCCACGCATCGCATGCGTAACAACGGCAAGCCGCCCCGGCTGCTGGGCATCATGACCCGGCGCGATCTGAAATTTCAGGAAGACGACAATCGCAAAGTCGGCGAAGTGATGACCCGCGAGAATCTGGTCACCGCGCCGGAAAACACCACGCTGGAGGAAGCGGAGCGGATTCTTTACATCGCCAAGGTCGAGAAGCTGCTGCTGGTTGATAAGGAAAACCGCCTGGCAGGGCTGATCACCATGCGGGACATTGACAAGCTCCACCAGTTCCCCAACGCCTGCAAAGACAAGCGCGGCCGGTTACGCGTGGGGGCGGCAACGGGCGTGAAGGATTTTAATCGCGTTGAGGCGCTGATTCGGGCGGATGTCGACGTGGTCGTCGTGGACACGGCTCATGGCCACAGTCGAAACGTCATCGACACCGTCCGCGAGATCAAGAAGAACTGGGACATTCAGGTGATCGCGGGCAACATCGCGACGGCAGAAGGCGCGCGCGATTTGATCGAAGCGGGCGTCGATGCGGTAAAGGTCGGCATCGGCCCAGGCGCGATCTGCACGACGCGAATCATCAGCGGCGTGGGCGTGCCTCAGGTGACGGCGATCTTCAATGCCGTCGGCGTCGCAGAGCCGGCCGGAGTTCCCGTGATTGCCGATGGTGGCATCCGCCATAGCGGCGACATCACCAAAGCGATCGCGGCGGGGGCGTCATCGGTCATGATGGGCAGCCTGTTCGCGGGGCTCGATGAATCGCCGGGCGAAACGATCATTCACCAGGGGCGTCGATACAAGACCTATCGCGGCATGGGCAGCATGGGCGCGATGATCGCCGGCTCCAGCGACCGCTACGGACAAGCCGGCGTCAAAGAGCGCGGCAAGCTCGTCCCCGAGGGCGTCGAAGGGCGCGTGCCTTATCGCGGGCCGCTGGGCGATTTCGTCTATCAGCTCGTCGGCGGATTGCGAGCGGGCATGGGCTATTGCGGAACGCGAAACATCGAGCAACTTCGCAAGCAAGCCAAGTTCTGCCGAATCTCCGCGGCAAGCATGGCCGAGAGCCATCCACACGATATTGCCATCACCCGCGAAGCGCCCAATTACAGCGTGGAATTCGCGGAGAAGGGGGAATAGACCATCGCCCGATAACGGTCAACAAACGTTGCCGATGCGCGTTTTCTTATAGATGGGCGCGAAGGAGGACCGGCCAAGTTGTGTGGCCGGGAGGGAATCTTTATCGAAATGCGCGTGAATCGGCGGCAAATCCTTATTAACTAATCCCTGATCGATTGGAAGGATTATTTGAGTTTTCCGCCGCCTGTGCGCATGATGTAGGTTCGAATATCTATCCCATCCATCTGTTTTCCTCATTCTTGGCGGAGGTCTGATATGGCGGAATTGTCGTATGCGGGGGGCATCCCCGAACCGGGGCTTAGTCCACGCGCCCAGCGCAGCATCTTTATTGCCAGCTTCATGACGCTGATCGCCGTCGGAATCGGCTTTGCCATCCGCGCGGGCGTTCTTGGCGACTGGGGCGTGCAGTATGGCTTCACCAAGAGCGAGCTGGGTCAGATCGCCGGCGCCGGCCTGGCAGGGTTTGGCTTCACCATCATCTTCTTCTCCTTTTTTGCTGACACCGTCGGCTATCGTGCGTTGCTCCTGCTGGCCTTCGCACTGCTCTTGATTTCTGAAGTCGTGACGATGATGGCAGGGCCCATTTACCATTCACAGGGCCAGAAGGCAGCCTACTGGACGCTTTACAGCGGCACCTTCATCTTCTCGCTCGCGCAAGGCCTATGCGAAGCGGCCATCAATCCATTGACGGCGACGCTCTATCCGAAAAACAAAACGCACTACCTGAACATCCTGCACGCCGGCTGGCCCGGCGGCTTGATGATCGGCGGCGTGATCTGCTACCTGTTCACCGGGCAGCAGCCGGCCATCACGCACGTTCGCTGGGAAATTCTCGCTTCAGTTTATCTGATCCCGACGCTCTACTTTGGATTTGTAACACTCAAGGAAAAGTTCCCGATTTCGGAAGCCAAGGCGGCAGGCGTCTCGCTCGGGCAGATGATCATGGCGGTGTTCGCCCCGATGCTGATTTTCCTCTTCATCATTCATGCGATGATCGGCTACGTCGAGCTGGGCACCGATAGCTGGATTCAGAACATTCTAAACAACACGCTCAAGAGCCGGGCGAGCCTGCTGTTCACCTACTGCTCGATCATCATGATCATCCTGCGGTTCTGCGCGGGGCCGATCGTGCACAAGATCAATCCGCTGGGGTTGCTGTTCATTGCGGCCTGCTGCGGTGCGACCGGCTTATACTTCCTGGGCTATCCCAGCACAGGCGCGATCATCTGGGTTGCTGCAACCGTCTTTGCCATTGGAAAGAGCTTCTATTGGCCGACCATGTTGGGTGTCATCGGCGAGCGCTTCCCCAAAGGCGGGGCGTTAGCGATGGGCCTCTCAGGCGGCATCGGAATGCTTTCGGCCGGTTTCTTGGGCGGCCCGGGAATCGGCTATACCTATGACCGCAATGCATCGGCAAATCTGGTTCAGACCGATGATGCGGCCTACAACCGCGTGAAGTCGGCGGATGCAAATCAATTCGCCTTTTTCAAGCCGGTGCAGGGACTCGACAGCCAGAAGCTGGCGGTCATCGACGATGCCGGCGCCCAATTGACCAGCGATCTCCAGAAGAAGCCGGATGACAAGAGCTTGCTTGCGCTGGATCACTGGTTCAATACCGTCGAGAAGCCGCACCTCGAGTCGGA
>Ga0207695_10000226_pt1 | contig 150570 bp, 95 predicted proteins | sample KBSC54metaG_FD_184354 | JGI IMG/M metagenome (GOLD analysis project Ga0207695, IMG submission 184354) | Corn rhizosphere microbial communities from Kellogg Biological Station, Michigan, USA - KBS C5-4 metaG (SPAdes) (version 2) | ecosystem: Host-associated > Plants > Roots > Rhizosphere > Soil... | reverse complement strand
GGAGCGGACCGGGTGCCATTCTGGTATCCAGGTTTGATCAGATCATCTCAGCCTGGGTCGGGTTACCCGGCCCGCCGCCATTTCAGGTGGACGGGCTAATTTAGCACGTCAATCAACACACAAGCCTGGGGCGATAGCCCCAGGAATCGACCAAAATAGATGGAGGGCTGAAGGCCCGACGCCATTTCCCAACACACAATTGCTCGATGCTCCATGGGACGGGCCTTCAGCCCTCGAACTCATTGATGTGCACAACCTGGGGCTGTCGCCCCAGGCTGGTATCGGGTCGCGCCGTTGGCGCTGCAAAACTCCTCGACTCCATAATCCGTTTTCAGGTTGAAGCAACATCAAGGCACTAACTGCCGCCCCAGCCAGTCGGACAGTTGTTTCAGGAAGCGTTCGCGATGGCTGAACACCAGAAAGTGATCGGCGCCCGCATAAGTACTCATTTCGACCCGCGCGCCCGCACTTTTCATCAGCTCGGCGCAGCTCTCCACATACGGCAGCGGCACCCGGTCGTCGCTCTGTCCGGTGATGATCAGCACCGGTTTGTCCCGCCACTGGCTCGAAAATTTCTCCGAACTCAACGCGTCCTCATTACACACGGGCGACAGGAAAATGAGGGATCGGAATCGGCGGCCTGCTTCCGAAGCGGCCACGTGACTGACCCCAAGCCCGCCATTCGACAGGCCCGCCAAGTGCACCTGATTCAGGTCCAACGGCATGGCCCTGGCCGCATCCTCGAGCGCCGCCATCACCACCGGCTCGCTGCGTTGTAGGTCCCAGTTTCCCATGCCGAAAGTGGGCGCGATGAGCACCATCCCGCGCTCCTCCGCCACCTTCGACAGCAGCCACGTGTAGGCCTTGAAATTGCCCCCGCTCCCGTGGAGGAAGACGAGTGTGGGCGCGGGGATCTTCCGATCCAGGCGCGGAGGAATGTAGAGGAAGTAATGGCCGTGATTGAAACGCTGGCCCCAAATCTCGTTGTACGCTTCCGGCAGGACGGAGCCCAGCGCGCGGAAGTCCTCGTCTGCTTCCAACTCTGCGTAAATGCTTCGCGTCAGGCCGGAGAGCTCCCCCGACTGTTTCATCGTGAAAAGCGAATCCGCCATGGGCATCAACTTGAAGCCGAGGAGGAGTTGATCGATTTCCGGCAGCAGTGCTCCCAGTGTGAACCGTGGGTAATGCCAGCCGCCATCGGAGTAGCGGTTCTGCACGCGTGCGTTTTTTTGTGGTGCACCGTTGGGTGAAACCAGGATGAGCCCCAGTGCGACCAGGAGCCACAACGCGAACGTAACCACGCCCGCACGCCGGAGCCCTCGCCTCCCCGGTTGCAGCCAGACCAAGGCCGGCGAGACGCCTAGCAGCAGCGCGGCGATGGCAAACATCATTCCCTGCCTCGTGGCGGCGGTCAGCAACAGCAACGCCGAAATGGGACAGACCACCACGGCCCATCCCAGGCTGAAAACGCGAAGGAGCATTCCCTGTCTCTCAGCTAGTTTCGGGTGCCATCGTCCACCGAGGTGTTAAAGAGCGGCTGGTGCGGGAGGGCGAGGAAGGGGAAGGTGCTCGGGATCGTGGAGTCGTTGCCGTTGACGTTGTCGGTGAGAGTAGTTCCGCTGTTGAGAAAGGTGAGGATGATGTCCATGGCATCATCCGTGATTCGCCGGCCGTGTGGATAGATGGCTTGGGCGTTGCTGCCCGTGTTTAGGATCGATGTATCCAGTTGCACGAGATCGCCGTGGTCGATGAGCAGGCTCCGGATGGCGGCGTAGTGGGAATTGGTCGCGCCGATGCCGAGCTCGGAGAGCGTTTCGGTGATGGGATTCGCGAACTGGAGGGTGACGTCGCTGCGCACCGTTGCGGCGTTGTAGCGGTCGCGCAGATCGTAAGGGATGAGGACCTGGCTGAGGATGGGGTTCCCCATGCGGCTGACCGTGTGGTAGGCGCCGTTGCCTTTCGAGCCGGCGGCACCGAGCATTTCCGTGGCGTGGCGCTGGGCGAGGAGATCGACGCCGATGATGTCGCCCGCCGGGCCGGTGAGCAGGGCCGCGGGGAGGCGCACGGCCACGGCCAGGATGTTATAGCCGGCAAAAGTATCGCGTCCTCGAGAGAGAGGGGCGGTGCTGGGCGAGTTGATTCGAAAGCTATCGAGGTAGTTGGAAAAGGCGGGCACGTCGGCGAAGAAGGGATCGTCTACTTCGCCGGCGAAAACGCGGATATCGTTTCCCGGAGTCACGTCCGGGATCTCGTAGACGAACAGCGGCGAGGCTGCGGCGGTGGCGCGAAAAGGCGTGACGGTGGGGCCGGGAAAGATTCCGTGATCCCGGATGCCGGCAAAGCCTCCCAGCGTGACGGTGGCGATTTGGTCTTTGGGCCGGCGCAAATTGGTCGGAATGGGATTGCCATTGGTGGACTGCGTCTGCGGCTCGTCGCCAACCTCGCGTTTGGTGAAGGTGAAATCGATGGTGTGATTGGGCACGACGCGCTTGAGGTAGGCGGCCTTTTGCGCGGCGGTCGCGCCATTGGTGACGTAGGGGGAAGGCGAGTTGACGTGGTCGTTATAAATCTCGAAGCGGTAGCGGATGTTTTCGTCGAAGACAGCGGCTTCGTTGACTTCACCCGAGACGAGGAAACTGTGGAAGGTGGCGATCAGGACGACCTTCGTGTTGTCGTTTGGATCGAGAAAGGCGTAGAGGTCGCCAAGGTCGGCGGCGGCATCTTGCGCGATGCTCGGAGCGGCTCCGAGATTGCCCGCGAGAAGATGGTTTGGTGTCGCCAACGTGAGGGCCGCCGTGAGAGCGAGGGCCAGGGCTGAAGAGAGCTTTTTCATCGCGTGAAAATGGGGAATAGCCATGGGTTAGTTAGTTACGCGTGCCGTCATCGGTCGCCGTGTCGTAGCGAGGTTGATTTGGATGCCCGAGATAGGGGAAAAAGGTGACCGGGGTCGATCTGCTGGCGTTGACGCCATCACCGAGTGTGGTGCCGTGATTCAGGGAGGTGAGGATGATATCGACAGAATCATCGGTCGTGCGTCGCCCATTAGGATAGGAGGCCTGCAGATTAGTGCCGGTATTGGTGATGCTCGTGTCGAGGAGGAGCAGGTCGCCATTGGCCACGAACCGATCGAGCAATGAGGTGAATTCGACCTCCGCGGTGGACAAGCCAAATTCGGTCAGGGATTCCGCGATCTCATCAGCGAAGTCGAGCCGGACGTCGCGAGCCGGGGAGGAGGAGGCGTAGGCGTTCCGCGAATCGTACGGGATGAGCAAGGTGGTGACCAGGGGATGGCCCATGCGGTCGAGAGTCCTGAAGGCTCCGGTGTAGTGCGAGCCCGTCGCGGTGGCGAGTTTGGCGGCCTTGCGCTGGGTGAGGAAATCGACGCCGATTTTTGTCCCGGAAGGGCCGGCGAGCAGAGCGGTCGGAATTTGGATGGCGATGGCCAGGACATTGTATCCGGAGAAGGAGTCGCGGGCACGGGAGAAGACAGCCGTGGAAGGGGTGCCGCTGCGGAGCGAATCGAGATAAGCGGAGAGCGCCGGGAGATCGCAGAAAAAAGGGTCTGCGGTGACGCCGGCAAAGAAGGTGAGGGAATTTCCCGCGGTGACATCGCTGACCGTCTGCGTGGTGAAATTGACCGGATTGGCGCCGAGGTTGAGTGAGTTGACGGTGAGTTTGGCGTCCGCGCTGTCCGTGGTGTAGATGCCCTTGTTTCGCAGACCCGTGAAGCCGCCGAGCGTGAGAGTGGCGGTCTGGGGGAGTGGCAGACGGAGATTGGCCGGGACAGTGGGTTGAGTGGAGCCGTCGCCGACCTGGCGGGGGGAAAAGGTGATGTCGATGGTGCGGTTCGGCTTGACCCGTTTGAGAAAGGCGGCTTTGGCGGAGGCGGAGGCGCCGGGGGTGAGCACTGGCGAGGTTTGATCGACGTGATCGTTGTAGACTTCGAAGCGAAAGCGAATCGCGGGATCGAAGACCGCCTGGTTGAGTGCTTCTCCCGGGATCAGATAAGGGTGCACCGTGGCGATCAAATCGGTCAGGGTGTTATTACCTGGATCTTGAAAGATGAAGACGTCACCGATGGCTGCTCCCGGGTACTGAGCGATGGCGGGTGCATCGGTGTGGCCACCGGCCCAGGCGAAGGGAGAGAGGATGGCGGAGAATAGGAGCGGGAGGAGCTTTTGAAGCATTTTCATCGGTGAAGAAGGAGGCCGCGAAAGGTGCGGATTGATTGACGCAGCGCAGCCATAACACTGAGGAGCCGGGCGCGTCGAGCGAACGCGCAAGTCGTTGCACTGGTGGGCAGGAGTTTCTCTCACAACCGGAGAGACGGTCGGGCGAAGCCTGCCCTGCATCTTGATTGTCGCCACACGCGTCGCACGGTCGAATGATCCATTGGATCGAGTCTTCTCATAAGACCAAGGTCCGATGCGCGGCGACCGATGCGGTAGTGCAGTATCCCTCCGCACATGGACCTCCAGTTTATCTTAGAATTCCTGGTCATCCTTGGTGCACTGGCCATGGGTGCCCGTGCGGGTGGTGTGGGCCTTGGTTTGTGGGGCGCTGTCGGGTTGCTCGTCCTCGTGGCGGGCTTCGGCATCGTCCCGGCTTCCATTCCCGGTGAAGTGCTGCTCATCGTCCTGACCGTCATCATGGCCGCCTCTGCCATGGAAGTAGCGGGCGGCATCGATTTTCTCGTCCGCGTCGCGGAAAAGATCATCCGGAAAAATCCCAAGCAGGTCACCATTGTCGCCCCGTTGGTTACCTACGGCTTTACCTTCGCTGCCGGCACCGGGCATATCGTCTATCCCTTACTACCCGTGATCTACGAGGTGGCTCACGAGAACGGTATCCGGCCGGAGCGCCCCATGGCCGTAGCCACGATCGCGTCGCAGCAAGCCATCACCGCCAGTCCAGTCTCGGCGGCCACCGCGGCGATGATCGGACTGCTCGCCCCGCACCACGTCGGCTTGATTCAGATCCTTCTCATCTGCGTTCCGTCCACGTTGCTCGCCGTCTTGCTTGCCGCGATCACCCAACTTCGCGTTGGCCCGGAATTGAAAGACGATCCGGAGTATCAGCGCTTGCTCGCCTCCGGCGAACTCGTGCCGCCCGGCAAAGCTTCCGGCGCCGAACCGAAGCCGTTGAAAAAGGGCGCGAAAGCCAGCGCCGTCATCTTCCTCCTCGGCGTCGCGGTCGTTGTGCTGGCCGGCATCTTTCCCGCCTTGCGCACCGTCGGTGAAGCCAACGCCAAACCCACGGTGCTCACCATGCCGATCGCCATCGCCATCGTGATGCTCGCCGTCGCCGCCTTGATCCTCACCTTTACCAAGGCGCCTGTGGCCGAAGTCCCTAAGTGCAAGACCTGCCAGTCCGGTGTTACCGCCATCGTCGGCATCCTCGGCCTCGCCTGGTTGGGCGATACCTTCATCAACGCCAACCGCGATTTCATCATCGGCGGTTTGAGTAACATGGCCAAAGCCGCCCCATGGACTTTTGCCATCGGCCTTTTCCTCGCCTCGATGCTCCTCTACAGCCAGGCGGCCACCACCCGCGCGCTCATGCCGCTGGGACTTTCCCTCGGCATCCCGGCGCCGTTCCTCATCGGCATGTTTCCGGCGGTCAATGGTTACTTCTTCATCCCCAACTACGGGACGCTCATCGCCGCCATGCAGTTTGATCGCTCGCACACCACCCGCATCGGCAAATACCTGCTCAACCACTCCTTCATGTTACCCGGGCTGATCTGCACCGTGGGCGCGGTTGCCATCGGTCTGCTGATCGGCACGCTCATGCCCAAATAACCCTGGAATTCCTATGGTATCTCTTCCCGATAACATTGCCGCAGCGGCCCATCGCATCGGCATCTCCACTGAGGATTTTTCCGCTCTCGTCCAGCAAGGCAGTTCCGTGACTTATCAAGCTGGCGAGTATCTTTTCCATGAAAGCACTCCCCGTCTCTGGCTCGGCGTCGTGCTCTCGGGTGAAATTGAAATCATTCGCGGGGCCCAGGCGCGTCGCTTCAACGTGGCGACGCTCACCCCAGGCGCGGTCATTAGCGAATCCGTATTGCTCGACGATTCGCCGCACGCCACCAGTGCCGTGACCCGCGAAGGCGCCACGCTCTGGCAAATCTCGCGCGCGGCCCTGGAACAGCAGCGCACCGACAAACCCGATGTCTTTTATCGGATCGTTGGCCGCGTCGCCGCGCGATTGAGCGAACGCCTGCGCCGGGCCACGGAGCGAATCGCCGGCGAGACCGGCCAGACCGTCCTTTCCGCGGTGCGCCAGGAGCATGATTCGCTCGGGCACCGGGAGATCTCCGATCACATGTATTATGGCGTCCAGACGATGCGTGGGATGGAGAACTTCGCGCTCTCCGGCATCCGGTTGTATCATTTCGAGCATTTCATCCGCGCCTTCGCGTTTGTGAAAAAGGCCGCCGCGCTTGCCAATAGCGAACTCGGTGTCCTCGACGCCACCAGGGCCGGCGCCATCGTCAAAGCCTGCGACGAAATCTCCGCGGGCGCACTGCACGATCACTTCGTCATCGACATGTTTCAAGGTGGTGCAGGCACGTCGACAAACATGAATGCGAATGAGGTCATCGCCAATCGCGCCCTCGAAATCCTCGGCCATCGCAAAGGGCAGTACGAGCACCTTCACCCGAACGACCACGTCAATTGTTCGCAATCGACCAACGACGCCTACCCGACGGCCATCAAACTCGGCGTCATCCTCACCTTGCACGACACGCTCTCGGCACTGCGCGACTTGCGCACCGCTCTCGACGCAAAGGCCCGCGAGTTTGCCGACGTCCTCAAAATGGGCCGCACGGAAAATCAGGATGCGGTACCGATGACCCTTGGCCAGGAATTCAGCGCCTATGCCGTGATGATCGGCGATGGGCTCCGTCATCTCCGGAATGCCGAGCAGGAGTTTCTGGCGGTTAACATGGGAGCGACGGCCATCGGCACCGGCCTGAATAGCCCTCCCGGTTACGCCGCGCTCTGTACCGAGCGCCTCGCCAAGGTCAGCGGCATCCCGGTCATTCTGGCGGAGAATCTCGTCGAGGCGACCCAGGATTCCGGCGAATTCGCGCTCATGAGCAGCGCGATGAAAACGACCGCGGTGCAACTCTCCAAGATCTGCAACGACCTGCGCTGGATGTCTTCCGGCCCACGCTGCGGGCTCTACGAGATTCGCCTGCCAGCCATGCAACCTGGCTCCTCCATCATGCCCGGCAAAGTCAATCCGGTGATTCCCGAAGTAGTCAGCCAGATCTGTTTCCAAATCATTGGAGCCGACGTCACCGTCTCGATGGCCGCCGAGGCCAGTGAGTTGGAATTGAACATGGCCGAGCCGGTCATCGCCTTTAATCTGCTCTTTGGTCTCACCCTGCTGCGCAACGCCGCGATCATTTTGCACAGCCGGTGCATTGCCGGGATCGAGGCCAACCGTGAACGTTGCCTCGAATATGTCCGCCACTCCATCGGCCTCGTGACTGCGCTCAATCCCGTGCTCGGCTACGAGCGAAGCGCAGCCATCGCGAAGGAGGCGCTCAAGACCGGCGGCAGCGTCTACGACCTCGTGTTGCAGAAGGGCTGGTTGACTCGCGAGACTCTCGATGACCTGCTGAGGCCCGAAAACATGACCCATCCACGGAAGCTTCCCCAATCCTGAATGCCCGGGACATCGCCTCTTTAAAAGCGAGGGCTTACTCATCGTTGCCATTGGTGAGCTCCTCGCGACGCACGGCATTGTGAAGATGCTTCGAACTTTGGCGCAGAACGCTGTACACGTAACGGCGCGCGAAGAAAATCACTCCAAGAATACCGCGCCTCGACGGGTGAGGCATTTATTGTTACACCGCGTTTAGACACGCTGCAGACGCCACGCAATCAGAGAGTTACAAAGCGAGCCGGCAATCGGGTTCGAACCGATGACCTGCTGATTACAAATCAGCTGCTCTACCAACTGAGCTATGCCGGCATTTCCCGCGAAGCAGGGCCGGTACTATGCACGCGTTTTCCCAAACGGCAAAAAGAAATTCGGAAGTTCCACTGAGGTACGGGCTTCTTCGGAGAAAATCAGCGAAGGCCATCGTGCTTTTGCCGCGATCGAGAACGGCGCAGCTCTTCGTGAAAGAGACGGTTTCGTTTTAACGCAAAGGCTGCGAAGAAACGCGAAGACGCGCAAAGATTATGAACACTTTCGCTGAATTCCCTCTCAACTCTGAGTGATGGATCGCAGGACAGCGAAGTTCGGAGCGCAGGCCTGAGCACAATCTCCCGAGACCAGTTCATTTTGTAAAAAAATGTGGGAGCTATCGGCTTGGAAGGTGCTATAAATAGCTCGTGGCTGTGCGGGGCCGGACCTCGGGGTGGGGTCTGGTCCTGTGCGTGGCTAGCATAGGCGCGAGCGGCGCGATTTTGGAGTGCCGCGTTAAGCCTCGGGCGCAACACCGCTTTTGGAAGGGGATGCTCGCGGCGGGCTCAGGCGTTGCTATTTCAAGGGGCAACGCAAATTCACTGTTCCTGACATCGCGCGAAATCCCACCGTGACCTGCCCTCGGACGTTTCCTCTCCGAAAGCGGCGTTGCGCCCGAGGCTTAACGCGCGCACCCCAAAATCGCGCCGCTCGCGAATACCTCGACTCGAAATACCCCGGCAAGTCGAAGTATCACGAATGAAACCCGGTTCCATGAATCGGCGGATCCTGGAGACCGGGAAATCGCTTTTCGTGTCGCGCTTCATGCGCGCGCGATCTGAATCAGGCCGTCACTGCGCCAGCCAGCCACCATCCACCTTGAGCGAGGTGCCCGTGGTGAATTTCGCGGCATCGGAGCACAGGTAGAGTACGGCAGCGGCGATCTCTTCGCTCTTACCAAGGCGGCCGACCGGGTGCATGGCGGTAAGTCCGTCGCGGACGGCTCCCTCCTTGCCGGCGAAGCGGTCGATCATGTCCGTGGCGATTGCCGCCGGGGCGACGGTATTGATGCGGATATTTTGTCGCGCGAATTCGAGCGCGGCGCATTTGCTCATACCCTCGACGGCGTGTTTCGCGCCGACATAGAGGGCACCCTGCGCAATGCCCACGTGACCGAAGATGCTCGAGGTATTCACGATGGCGCCACCGCCAGTTTTCAGCATGGCCGCGATCTCGTGTTTCATGGCGCTAAGCACGCCCCAGACATTGATATCGAAGATCGTGCGATACTGTTCCTCGGTGATTTCCGTCAGCGGCACCATGGATTCGACGCCTGCATTATTGAAGGCGACATCGAGACGACCATAAGTCGCGACGACGAAATCGACGGAGGCTTTGACCTCCGCTTCCTTGGTAATGTCGGCCTGGAAAAATGCCGCCGTGCCGCCGTCGCGTTTGATTTCCTCGACGACTTCTTTTCCTTCCTTCTCACGACGGCCCGTCAGGACGACATTGGCGCCCGCAGCCGCGAAGGCGATGGCCGTGGCTTTGCCAATGCCGGAGGTGCCGCCAGTGACGAGCGCGACTTTGCCGGTATAAGTATTCTTATACATGGAAGTTATTGGAGATCGTTTTCCAGGACGATGCGGTAGCGAGCCTTGCCGGAGCGCAGACGCTCAAACGCTTCGTTGACCTTCGACATGGGGAACATCTCCGTGACTGGAGCCACGCCGTGGCGCGCGCTGAAGGTGAGCATGTGATCGATGGCGACGGGGCCTCCGGTGGGCGAACCGGAGACCGACTTCGCACCCATGATGAGGCCGAAAGCGGGCACGGGCAATGGCTCCAGCACGGCGCCGACGACGTGGAGGATGCCCTTTGGAGACAGCGCATCGAGCAGGCCGGGGACATCCAGTGGCACATTGATCGTAGAGATGATGAGATCGAGGCTGCCCGCGATCTTTTTCAGCTCTCCGTCGCGTTTCGTATTGTGCACGTAGTGAGCGCCGAGCTCGTGCGCTTCCTTCTCCTTGCTGTCACTCGTGGTGAAGGCGTGCACTTCGCAGCCCCACTTATTGGCAAACTGCAGGGCCATGTGACCGAGTCCGCCGATGCCGATCACGCCAACGCGCGCGGTAGAGGGGACATTGTGCTGGAGCAGCGGCTGGAAAACGGTGATGCCGCCGCAAAGCAGCGGGCCGATCTTTGCCGAGTCGAGTCCTTCGGGTATGGGACGCGCCCAGGGCCACTGGACACGCACGCGGTCGGCAAAGGCGCCGTGCCGGCCCACGATCGTGCCCACATTCTGCGCACAGAGATTGTGATCACCGGAGAGACATTGCTGGCAGGAGAGACAGCTTGCAGCCGACCAGCCGACGCCGACGCGCTGGCCGATCTTCAAGCCCTTGGCTTCTTCACCCAGGGCGACCACCGTGCCAACCGCTTCGTGACCTGGCACGAACGGGTACTTGGACATGCCCCATTCGTTGTCGAGCATGGAGACATCGGAGTGACAAATGCCGCAGTGTGTCACCTTGATTTCCACCTCTTCCGGACCCAGCTCGCCGGGGTTGAAACTGAAGGGTTCCAGGGCGCCGTGCGGCTTGGAGGCGGCGTAAGCGTGAAACGTCGTAGTCATAGGTTTGAGTTGGTTTCTGAGAATCGTTCGGCAGACAGCGTTGCTACCCCAACGGGAGAGGGATAGTGAGTGTCACCATGTGCTTTTCCCGCGCGGGATGTCGATCGAACATACGGGAGAGATTCGCCATAAATGGGCAGCCAAAAGCGGCGAAATCCGCATCGCCTGATTCGGCGATCGTGTGCGCCTTGGCCGGAATTAAATCTGCCTGCGATGAGAATGATATCTCATGGCTGCAGGCGTATTGTCTGGCCGTGACCAGAGGAAGCCTTTCTTGAATGGACGGCCTGTCCTTCATACGTGGTTCGAGATAGGCGGAGCCCATGAAATTGGCCATTTGCGGTCCTTCCTTCTACGCGGAACCGAGGAATCCTGAAAACGCAGCGCAGGCGTTTTCAGCTTTCGCGCACTTGCCGATTTCACCGTGGATCTCCCGGGAGATTGGACCTCAGAACGGCGCGCAATTCTTTTGCGGCCAAACCCTCGATGCCGCTCGATCTATGAGTCTGCCATGACTCATCGGCAGAAGCCAACCGCCATCGTTACCGGAGCTTCGAGCGGGATAGGATTGGGTATTGCGAAAGCTCTCTCAGGGTGCGGATACCGTGTTGTCGGGACTTCCCGAAATATCACAAAATCCGGTGAAGTGGAGGCATCGGCTGATCTCCTTCTGATCGATGGAGATATCGGCAAAAAGGAGACGGCACTGAAGGTGGTGGATGCTGCAGTTCGAACGTTTGGCCGCATTGATCTTCTCGTCAATAACGCGGGCATTTTCATTCCGAAGCCATTCACTGAGTACACCGAGGAGGATTACAACCTGGTGATGAACACCAATGTGGCCAGTTACTTTTACATGACCCAGGCGGTAATCCCTCAGATGAAAGCGCAGAAATCCGGGCATGTGGTATTCGTTTCAGCGGTTTTGGCGGATCAGCCGAGCCGCAACGCTCCGGCGCTGCTGGCGGTTTTGTCGAAGTCGACCATGCCGGCGGTGAGCAAGGCGCTGGCGCTCGAATACGCTTCGGACCAGATCCGTTTCAACACGGTTTCGCCAGGAGTGGTGAATACTCCCATGCATGCGAATGATGATCACTCGGCTCTGGCGAAGTTTCATCCGTTGGATCGGCTGGCCGAGGTATCCGACATCGTCGATGCGGTGCTCTATCTGCAATCGGCGACCTTTGTGACGGGTGAAAACATTCGAGTGGATGGAGGTGTTCATGCCGGACGCTGACGAGGCTGGTAAAGGAGCCAGGGCTTGCAGCCCGGAATGGCTTGGGTCGCACAGGGTGGTTGGGTCAATTGATTTGCGGGCCCATTTGGGGTTGTCGCCAGTCACTGCGGGCTGCAGGCCCGCTCTCCTTTCCGTCAGCGATTTCTCGGACTGTGCCGGTAATTCCGGGAACCATTTTCATCAAGAGGCAAGTCCGGCGTAGTAAGACGTGGAAGATAGCTTCATCTCAAATCTGCGCGGCAATCGCGCCAACTAACCACTGAACCAAACAAATCCGCCATGAGTGCAACCAACACGCTCGAAGAGAAGAACCAAGCGGCCCAAGCCGCGAAAGTGCTATATACAGCCAAGGCTCATACCACGGGTGGCCGGGAAGGTGGCGCCTCCCGTACGTCCGATGGCCGCCTCGATGTGAAGTTTTCCCTGCCTGGTGCGCCGGGCAACGGCACGAATCCTGAGCAACTATTCGCCACGGGTTGGTCGGCATGCTTCCTCTCGGCGATGGGACTCGCCGCCCGTAAAATGAAAGTTGCACTTCCGACAGACACGGCGATCGATGCCGAGGTGGACTTACTCATGCATGAAGGTGAGTACTCTCTGCGCGCCCGCCTCAACATCAGTCTGCCGGGGCTGGAGCACGAAGTCGCCCGGAGTATCGCCGACGCCGCGGAACAGTTGTGCCCGTATTCCAAAGCCACGCGCGGCAATATCGACGTCGAGATCAACGTCGTCTAAGCGCGGCAAAGAATCGTTGGCCCATCAGCCGCGACAGAGCGCGTCGGCGCATTCTCCTCGTTACCCCACTCCGTGGGGTAATGCCCTTTCGGCGACACTCCTGTGTCGGTGGCGGGGCGAAGGGCGCTGGTTGTACATATGGACGAATCTATCAAAAGCTTTGGCTTGATCCAGCCGATACACACCATGGCTCGATCGAGCGGAGCGTCTCGTCCCACCGCCCGACACGGGAGTGTCGCCAAAGGTGCGTACCCCCACAGGAGTGGGGGCACGAGGGTAGCTGAGGATATAATGTTCGGTCGTGGTTGATAGCGGAAGCGGTGCCCCGCTGCTTGAAGGACGCTGAGTGCGAGTGCCCCACCGATCTTATTTTCCCCGCCGAAAACACTCAGCATTCGACGGATTTGCAGTTCCGCGCTCTATCTAATCGGTAAGTGGATGGGCGGAATCAGTGTCGCGTGTCGCACCGCACCAAGGCACGCTTTCTTTCGATTAGCGTGCCGCAATGAAAACGCAACACGTGCCGTACGCCGGTGCGCGCGACAAGCCGATTCCGCACTTGCCCCGTGCTGAGAGGATCACTTTTCTAACCTATTAAATCGTAGATATAAAGAGCCAACACTGCTCCCAAAATGGAAAGCAGCAGTCCGGCCGGATGAAATAACTTGCCGTCCGCCGGTTTGGAAAACAGCCGTGCAATCAGCCCGCCAATGACGGAACCGATGATTCCGAGTAATGTAGTGGCCACAAACCCAAAGTGTGCACCCATCAGGTGCTTGGCCACGAAGCCCGCGATGAAACCGAGGATAATGGACCAAATTATATGCAGCATACAGAGATGCTTCGAAGGCGGGATGTAAAACGGTTGGAAACATTTTGATGATATTTTCGGTGCCCGGTAGCGACTTACTCTGCTCGACTAATTCGCATATGTCATAAGTCGGTTGTTTTTCGATGATGGGTGGTGACGCGTGCCCAAACAGGCCGGAGTATCGGAAGCTGCCCGCGAAAATAGTTCGCCGCCCCGGCCATCCTGGCGTAAACCCCCATGGCAGCTTCGCTCCGCGGAGTCCGTGCCGAAGTGGCGGCGGGCGCGGAGCCGCACACCGAATGCCACCTCTCCAGCCAATCCATCTCGCCATCGGGGCGCTGATTCTCCTCGCTCTGCTCGCCCAATTGCTGAAAGAGCGCGAGCCGGCGTTCCCGTACGATCCGGCGGAGGCCCTGCTCACCGCAGCCGAACGCGCTTTTTACGAGGTGCTCATCGATGCAATCGGCGATGATTTCGATATCCTGTGCAAAGTGCGGCTCGCCGACGTCATCGTCGTCCGACCCGGGCTTTCGCAGCGTTTCCGGATGCGGGCCTTCAACCGGATCAGCGCGAAGCATCTCGATTTCGTCATCTGCGATCCGGAATCTTACGTCGTAATCGGCGTGATCGAACTCGATGATCGTTCCCATCTGCGGGAAGATCGGCGGGAGCGTGACGAATTCATCGATGGCGCGCTCGAAGCCGCGGGGATCTCCATTCTGCACATGCCGGCGCAGCGCCGTTACTCGGCCTTAAAACTGCGGGATCAGGTGCTCGATTCGCTGGAGCAGGCTGGACCGACCATTGCGGATCGGCATTAGTTGGTCCTTTTTATTCGCATGGACGCCGCAGCTTCCGAATCGCTTCACTATCCGCCCGATCTGGCGGCGCATACGCTCGAGCGGTGGTCCGGGGTGCACGCGAAGGCGGAAGGGCTGCCTGGGTTGCGCGAACTTTCGGAACTGATGGGGCACGCATTCTATGCGAGCTGCCTTTCGGAAGAGGGGCGCGCTGTACGTTGCCGGATCATTCTCGCGGAGCCCGAGGATTTCGAAAATCAGGAGGGACCGCCCGTGGGGTTCCACATTTTGGCCTTCGATCCGCCGAAACCGCTCACACCTCATGAGATCGGCAAGATTGCCTTTGCCGCGCATTACTACCGGTCGCTCATTGCCGTGAGGCTCACGCCTGCCGGCAGCTTTGAGGTCTGGGGCATGGTTGATTCCGGACCGCGGTGGGTAAGCAAGACCGATGGCGGGCGGACGGAAGGCACTCCGTTGCCCGTGCGGCTGGTCGTGGAAGTCCTCGCTCCCGGTGAAATCTCGGCTGCGTGTGGATATCGCCGGGTCGCGCAGCTAAAGGGCGGCCGCATCGCGCAGGACGGAATGGATCCGTTTCGTTCTCAATGGTTGCCCGATATGTTCCAGCCGTTTCGCTGCGAGATCCTGCGGCGATTCGAGGGGGAGGGCATACAGGGTGCAGCGGTGGATGAGCAATTTATCGGGTTGCTTTCACAAAATGTCATCCGCCGGACGCTGAGCCTCGTTCGCAATGCGCGACACGGCGGCATGCTGGTCATTTTGCCGCCGGACTCGACGGCTTTCGCGCCGGAATCGGGCATTCTGCGCATTGGCTATCCCTTCGAATCCGCACCGGCCCGGGCGCGGTATTCCCGGCTCATGCTGACCGCCGTGCGCGAACTGGCGTTGGCGGGGTCGAAACGCGGGCTGGAGCGGGTGAATTGGGCGGAATACCAGCAATTCTCCGAAGACGGGCTGGCCAATGTGGATGAGGCGATCTTTGAAATGGCGCATCTCTTCGCTGATCTCATGTCGGTGGATGGCGCACTGCTCCTCAGCCAGCGCTTCGATCTGATCGGTTTTGGCGTGGAAATCACCGCTTCTGCCGCCGTCGAGTGTGTCTATGCGGCGCTGGACCTGGAAGCCACGCAATCGCGCCGCGAGAGCGTGAACCTTGCGGGCACGCGGCACCGTGCTGCCTATCGGCTCTGTTGCACCTGCCGGCAGGCGCTGGCTACCGTCATCTCGCAGGATGGCGGCGTGCGGTTCGTACGGAATTTCAATGGCCGGATCACCTACTGGGATTATACCGCCTAGCCTGCGACAAAGGTCCTATGCCGGTTTTTTAAGACAGTCCGTGACGAACACCGGACGACGTGTTTGATCATTACCGTGACCTCGCCACAACCAACAAACGTACCGATCCGGCCTGAACTTGAAGGGGAACGGGAGCCCACGCCGTCCTCCGGACCCGGGCCAATGGCACTGCAACTTGGCCCGGTGACAGCCGTTTTGATCGGAATTTGCGCCGCGGTGGCTCTTCTTTCGAGGCTGGGAGAAAACAATGACGTGCTCGACAAGCTTTTCATTTCGATTAACCCCGAAAGTAAGGCGCTACCGGAAGTCATGCATGGTGAAGTGTGGAGGCTGGCGACACCGTTATTCCTCCATTTCGGATGGATCCACCTGATCTTCAACATGATGTGGTTGAAGGACCTCGGCAGCGCGATCGAACGGGTATTTGGCCGCACGACATTGCTCCTGCAGGTATTCGGCATCGGGATCCTCTCCAATCTGGGAGAGTACTTTTTCTCGAGGCCGTTCTTCGGAGGAATGTCCGGTGTCGTCTACGGCATGCTCGGCTTTTTGTGGATGAAATCGAAGTTCGATCCAGGTTGCGGACTGCGCCTGTCAAAGCAGACGATCGTGATGATGATTGCCTGGTTCTTCATTTGCATGACTGGAGCCCTGGGTGATATCGCCAATTACGCACACGGATTTGGCCTCGCGCTCGGAATGGCGTGGGGATATCTGGCGCCGAAGACGGTGAGGCAGGGGATGTGAAGAAGGTTGGCCTGTCGGGATTAGATGTGTTGGTAGATAATCCTTATTGGACAACCAAGGATCTCTTCAAATTGAGCAATCTGATCCGCACTTAAAGTTCCGATATTTGGGTTCATGGCATCTAGGATGAAGCGCGAGAACCCTTGATCGAAATCGTATTTTAACGCGTTGAGCGATGCCGCGGAATGCCCGCACGGTAGGTCTAGAGGATCAAGATCGAAGCCATTGTCCCAATTGTCCTGATCGCCCATTTGTTCCAGCCACCAATCCATCGAGATTTCCACGTTGCAACTCGGACAGTGGATGGTTTGCAGTTTTCACCGCAGTCGTGAAAGTGGGCCTTTTTATACACGCGACTGGGGATTTCTTCCGCTTCCGACGCGATTTCAGCCATGTATGCTTCGGCGCCGTCGATTGCCGGAGGAATGGGGATATAATAAGGATCGAGTGGGATGATTCCGATCCAATGGTCAGACATGACTGCAGGTATGATCAGCATTCCGGGGGATCGAACTCACCTCCGAGTCATCTCATCCACCCGCCGCTTCACCGCCGGATCCATCTTCAATAACTCCGGCCATTCGCGCGTATAACCTTCACCGGACAATTTGCGCGTTGCGTCAAACCCCATGTGTGAGCCGATGTTTGCTATCGTTGGCGCGTGATCGAGTGCATCGCACGGGCTTTTGACAAAGGTGGAGTCGCGCTGCGGATCGGTGTTTGCGCAGAGCCGGAAGAGCACTTCGCTGGTGTTATGCACATCGCAGTCGGCATCGACCACCACGATGTATTTGGAAAACATCATCTGCCCCATGCCCCAAAGGCCATGCATGATCTTGTAGGCCTGCCAGGGGTATTGCTTCCGGATCGAGACAAAGACGAGGTTGTGAAAGACGCCTTCCGCGGGCAGGGCGATGTCCGCGATTTCCGGAAAGTTCATCCGGAAGATCGGGAGGAAGATGCGGACGCTTGCCGTTCCCATATAGAAATCTTCCATCGGCGGGATGCCGACAATCGTGCAGGGATAGACGGCGTCCTTGCGATGGGTGATCGCGGTAAGATGAAAGACCGGGTAGTCATCGATCGCCGTATAAAAGCCGGTGTGATCGCCGAAGGGGCCTTCCGGTCTCATCTCGCCGGGCTGCACATAACCTTCCAAAACAAAGTCGACGTCCGCCGGCACTTCAAGCGGAACGGTCTCGCATTTCACTAACTCAACCGATTTCTTCCGGATAAATCCGGCAAAGAGAATTTCGTCCAGCCCATCGGGCAGGGGAGCGGTTGCGGCGAAGGTGTAGGCCGGATCGCCGCCGATGGTGACAGCGACCGGCATCGGTTCGCCGCGTTCGTAATAACGTTTGCCGTGGCGGGCTCCGACTTTGTGGACCTGCCAGTGCATGCCAGTCGTCTGGCGATCATAGACCTGGATCCGGTACATGCCGAGATTGCGCTCGCCGGTATCGGGATCCTTCGTATGCACGCAAGGGAAGGTGATGAAGCGGCCGCCGTCGTTCGGCCAGCACTTGAGAATGGGTAGATCGAGCAGCGTCGCGAGGTTAGTGGCGGCGTCTTCAGGCGTGGTGGCAACCGGCGGTACAGTTGCGCCGCCCTGGTTGAAAGGCGAAGGCGCAAAGTGCCGAACAACCTCCTTGCAAGGGCCATCGGTGACATGGCGCGGCTTGGCATGAAGCAGATCGAGCCCCTGGAGAGCGAGGTTCCATGCGGATCGGATATCGGTCGGCGGCTTCGCCTTCAGGATCAGCTCCATCTGCCGGGCAAGCTCGTCGATATTCTCCAGCCCCAAAGCGAGGGCCATCCGCCTGCGCGACCCCATCGTATTGATGGCGACCGGGAAACGGGAGCGCTCGCCATTGACCGTTGGCTGCTCGAAAAGCAACGCCTTTCCGCCTCCGGGCGCTTTCATTTCGCGATCCGCGAATTCCGTGATTTCCAGCTCGGTGGCGACCGGGAAACGGATGCGCTGGAGTTCGCCGGCACTCTCGAGCGCGGCGAGGAAATCGGAATAGGAGCGGTAAGCCATGGCGAAAGCCCCGAGAGGGTAGGCTGATGTGGGGGAGGTTCAACGCTCAATCGAAGGGGGAAACGTTCAACGTCCAACTTTAGACGTTCAACATTCAAAGATTCGGCGGCAAACACCCGGAAGTTATGACACCGCACTTCCGTGGACGTCGCTGAAAGTTGGATGTCGAAAGTTGAGCGTTGAACGTTTTAAAAATAGGAGCAGGGCCAGGAATGACAAAAATGCGCAGTAATGCACACGAACCTTTGTCAGGCATTTGACAGAAAGCTCCTCGCTGCCTACCCTTGCCGGCTTCCTCCACCCAGTCGTAATGCCTGCTGCCGTTTCACCGATCACCAGACAGACCGTTGGCAAGACGTTCATCGTCGCGATCAGCGTTTTGGGCGCGGGCGCGACGGCACAACTCATGGCCGTCGGGTGGCTTTTCTTCGCACGCTTCAAGGTGACGGTGCCTTCGGAAAATGCTCCCAATTCGGCGCTTGCGGCGTCTGGAATGCAGGGGAGGGAGTTTTCCGATCCCTTTGCCGATGCCTCCTTGCCATCGGCTACGGCCTCACCGGCGCCCACGCCCGCACCCGTTGCCACTCCGCCACCGGCGCCACCGCGGCCTTCTCCCATTTCGCCGCAGGCATTCCAGCATAACAATGTCGCGACGAGCGATCCGACCCAGGAAGACCGGTTCAATGAACTGATCGACCAGGGCCGTCTCTTGCGCGACCGGGGCGATACCTATGCCGCGGTGACGAAGCTGCGCGAAGCCCAGGTGCTGGATGCAAAGAACCCGGTGGCCCTGGCCGAACTGGCGATCACCTACGAGAAAATGGGCTTTGCGGAAAAGGCGGCGGAATACTGGAAGCGCATCTATGACATGGGCGAGACGGCGGGCGTGTACTACCAGGCGGCCAAGGGCAAACTCGATGCCGCCAAGGCGCAGACCATGCTGGAGACGCGGAATAACCCGGCCAAAGAGAAAGTGGGGCTCACGGTGGATTCAAAATTTGGCCTCGGTGAAATCACGCGCACGGAGGAAAACGACCCGAATGCCATGGAGAAATTCGTTCTCCATATACCAGTCAAAGCCAAGCCAAGGGTACGTCTCGATGTGGCGGACCTGACGGTGAAGGTCGATTTCTATGACGTCGTGAACACTGCCACCGGGCAGGTTCTTGATCACACGAAGGCAAATGTTGAGTATCACTGGGCTTCGACCCCGCCGGACTGGATGAATGGGGACGTGGAAATGCTCGATGTCATCTATACTCTTTTGAGGCCACCACAGGGAGAACCGCTGGAAGATCGGAAATATTATGGCCACATCACGAGTGTGTATTATAAGAACGCGCTCCAAGATTACCGGGCCGATCCCGCGCGTCTGGCGCAACAAGCCCCCCCACCACATTCCCTCTCCCAAGAAGCCGCCCAATGAGAATCCTTCTCGTCGATGATGATACGACCGTACTGCGAGCAATGCTCACAGTAGTCCGAAGCCTGCCCGGTCATACAGTGGTGGCTGCGAGTTCCGCGGATGAAGCCATGGAAACCGCGGCATCCTCAGGAGTCGACCTGCTCATCACCGATGTGGTGATGGAGCCGACGGATGGTTTTTCCCTCAATGAGCAGATGCAGGCGCTCTATCCGGGGATGCGGACGATTTTTTTGAGCGGATACGATTTGAGCGATTATGCGGAGCGGATTGGTTCCTGGCAGGTGCTCATGAAGCCGGTGGATTATCAGACGATCGCCGGTGCCGTGGAGCGGGAAGCAACTGCACTTCGGGCCGCAGCCGCGCCCAAAGTAGCTGTCCCTGTTGCGCGTCCAGCCGCAGTGGCCCAGCCCGCCGCCGCGCCTCGTGCTGTTGCAGCTCGGCCGACAGCGGTTGCTGCCCCGAAAGCCGTAGCCGTTCCACGCGCTCAGCCTGCTGCAGCACCACGCGCTGCTGCTCCCGTGGCGCAACCTCGTGCCGCGGCACCTGCGGTGGCCCAGCCCCGTGCCGCCGCGCCGACGGCAGTCCCCGCTCAACCGCGCGTGGCAGCTCCGACGGTTCCTGCTCAACCCCGGCCGGTAGCACAGCCGCAGGCGGTGCCGCAACCTCAGGCTCGTGCGGTCGCGCCGGCTCCTGTTGCTGCCGCTCCAGAACCATCTCTCGAAGCCCAGTCTGGTGTTGAGACCCAATATGGCGCGATGGATCGCGATACGAGCGCGGGTTTGATCGGCCAGATGATCGGTGGCTATCAGATCGTGAGCCAGCTTGGTGAAGGCCGATGGGGAACCGTCTACGCCGCGGTCCAGACGGCGATCAATCGTCCCGTAGGTCTGAAAGTGCTCGATCCCGTTCGGGCGCGCGAGGAAACGCAGACCCAGCGCTTTATTGCCGATGCGCGTGCCAAAGCGCACGTCCAGCATCCGTCGATCCTTTCCGTGTATGAGGCCGGCTCCGCGGATGGCTGGATCTTCTACACCCACGAGTACGTCGATGGGCAGAATCTGACCGAGATGTATTCGTCGGGCCGGACGATCGATGAAATCACGGCGCTCAAAGTCCTCAAAGTCGTGGCAGAAGGACTGCTCTATCTCAATCGGAACAACGTCCCTCACGCCGCTCTGCAGGCCGGGGATATCTATCTCGGCATCGACGGCCATCCACGCCTTTCGAATCTCGCCGCCCAGTCGTCAGACCAGCAGCTTTCCGTAGATCAGGAGATCGAAGTCCTGGGGCAGGCGGTGTGGCCTGTGCTCCAGCAGCCGGTATCCCAGGGATTGCAGATGCTGCTCTCCCGCACCCAACCGGGAAATCCCGGCGCAATCACTGCATGGGGAGCACTACTTCAGGGCATCAAGGCGCTCGAGCCGAAGATCGTTCCCGTGGAAGCGGAAAAGATCAGCGCCCAGGAACGTGCTGCTGCCGCTGCCGCGGATAAAGCGCGCAAAGCTCAAAAACGAGCCTTTTATCTCAATCTGGTCAGCATGACCACGCTCACGATAGTGGCTGGGTGGGCGGTCTGGTATTATGTGCTCCGTTCCAACGAACGTATTCTCGACGAGCAAGTGCACATACCGGCGGGAGAATTTGTTTTTGGCGAAGGGCGGAATGCGCAGAATCCGGAATTCTGGGTCGATAAATACGAGGTGACGATCGGCCAGTACGCCAAGTTCGTGGAGTGGATCAATGCCAACCCGGGCGAAGAACATGCTTACGACCACGAGCGGCAACCCAAGCAGCTTTCACACGTTCCACAGTACTGGGAGATCTATTATCTCAATGCCAAGGCCGGCAAGGCGGCGCACAGCACACCGATCGATCTGAACTGTCCTGTGATGACCGTAACCTGGTGGGATGCCTATGCTTATGCCAAGTGGAAGGGGCGCCAGCTTCCGACTGAGCAGGAATGGGAGCGTGCCGCCCGAGGCAAGGATGGGCGAGCTTTCCCGTGGGGTGAGGATGGCGATATCAAGAAGGCTAACTCCAGCTCCGACTACCAGCCAAATAGCCCCGGCGCGATCGGGACGGTGGATGGGTTCAATCTTTGGGGACCTGTCGATCAGCAGAAATATGACAAGAGCCCCGATGGCGTGATCGGGATGGCTGGCAACGTAAGCGAGTGGACGGGCACGTGGACCCCGGATAACACCAAGCCGATCGTCAAGGGCGGCAACTTTTCCATCCCGCTGATGAAACTCAGCGGACGCCTGCCAATGGAGCCAGGAAAGAAAGAGGAATTCATCGGCTTCCGTACGGTCAGTCACAAGGCACCGGAAAAATAACGACCTTCCTTCCCTCAAGTTCTCCCTCCTACCCGGAACTCCCCCGGAACCATCAGAAAACCATGACGTTTCAACATCACTCGCGCTCGCTGCGCTCCGCTTTTTTCATTTCGGCTGCCCTATTCCTCTGGGCGCTCGCCTGCATTCCAGCGCATGCGCAATTGCAGGTCGGGATCCAGATCAAGCGGAGCGTGTTTATGCTGCATGAGCCGGTTATCGCCACCGTGACGGTGACGAATAATGCCGGCCGCGACGTGATGCTCGACGAAACCGAAGATGGTGGCCAGTGGTTCTCCTTCCAGATCACCAATTCGGAGAGCAAGGTCATCCCTCCCCGGAATCTCAATTACCAGTTGGAGCCGCTCCAGATTCCCGCCGGGCAGACCGTGAAGAGAACGGTGAATTTGAACGAACTTTATATGCTCGACGATTACGGGCTCTATAAGGTTCGCGCCTCGATTTACTTTCCGCCGATGAAGAAATTCTTCTCGTCGAAATATCTCCCGATGAATCTGACGGAAGGCAAAAAAATTTGGCAACGGACGGTCGGCGTGCCGGGAAATGAGAGCGCCTACCGTAACTTTGTCCTTCTCACGATGGAGCATGACAAAGGAATGTCGCTCTATGTGCGGATCGAGGGGCAGGACGACGGCGCGATTTATGGATGCTATGATCTCGGTCCTCTCGTAGCCGAGGTTCAACCCGACATCCAGTTCGACAGTGGTAACAATCTCTGGATCCTTCAGCTTGTTGGCCAAAAGACTTTTTTCCTGAGCCGTATTGGGATCAATGGCGATTTCCAGGGTCAAAGCACTTATGTGACGCCGAAGAACATTCCACGGCTGCGCAAGCTGGCGGATGGTACCTTGCAACTGGTTGGCGCCTATAAGCAGGATCGCGTGGCGCAGCAGGGGCCTGTGGAAGAAGCGCCGCGCCTCTCTGCCCGTCCGGCTGGCCTGCCCAGGTAAGTTCATAGTGGAAGCGGCGTCCCGCCCGCTTGAAACGCGTGGAAACCAGGAAATGCGTAGATCTTCAGATTAGCGCAGTTCTTTCATGCCCGCTCGCCGGACGCTATATTGCCCGACACTGCCACTTTGGTGCGTATTGCGTAGCGCATTTTCTCCCTTCTTCCGCACGAACCGCTTGCCCCTGAAGCACGGATGGCTTTCTTCAGGTGAATGAACCTTTCCCACCGTCCCCGCCGTCTGCGGTCATCCGCGGCATTGCGCTCGATCGTCCGCGAGATTTCGCTACAGCCGGATGACTTCATTCTTCCGCTCTTTGTAAGCGAAAAGATCACCTCGCGTGTACCGGTCGCGAGCATGCCGGGGGTCTTTCAGTTGACGGAACAGGAATTGGTCGAAGAAGCTGCGGCTGCTCATCGCGCGGGGATTTCCAGCGTCCTGATCTTCGGAATCCCAGCACACAAGGATGAGCAGGCGTCGCAGGCCTACGCGGAAGACGGAGTGGTCCAGAGAACCGTGCGGGCGCTCAAGCGGGTGCTTCCCGAATTGATCGTCATCACCGATGTGTGCCTGTGCGAATTCATGAGCCATGGCCATTGCGGGATCGCCGAGTTCCACGGCGACCATGTCCATGTCGACAATGACGCTTCGGTGGAACTTCTCGTAAAGACCGCCGTCTCCCACGCTGCAGCCGGTGCGGACATCGTCGCCCCAAGCGATATGATGGATGGCCGGATCGGCGCGATGCGTTCGGGTCTCGACGCCGCGGGATTTCAGGAAACGGTGATCATGAGTTATGCGGCCAAGTTTGCCTCCGCCTTTTACGGCCCCTTCCGCGATGCCGCCGAAAGCACTCCAAAAGCCGGTGACCGGCGCACTTACCAGATGGACTCCGCGAATGCGCGCGAGGCGATTCGTGAAGTGGCCCTGGATATCGAGGAAGGCGCCGACATGGTCATGATCAAGCCGGGTTTGCCTTATCTCGACCTCGTCTGGCGGGTGAAGGAAAAGTTCGGATTGCCGACCGCCGTCTATAACGTTTCAGGCGAGTACGCCATGATCAAAGCCGCGGCGGAGCGCGGCTGGCTCGACGAGCGCGCCACCGTGATGGAGCAGATGCTGGCTTTCAAACGCGCCGGCGCGGATCTCATTATCACTTACTGGGCGCGGCAAGTTGTCGAGTGGCTGCGAGGGTAAAGTGGGCATCCGTTTCGCTTTTAGCATTCCATAGCCGTTTTAACCGATTTAGCCCGGCAGGGTTGATGGAATATAGCCGGGGACAAGATAGTTGGGAATGCACCCCGGCGAGTTAATGGCGCTTAAATGAGCGATTGCTTTGCCTGATTTCAGGCCCGGAGGGCCGCTGGACAGTAGCTCCGGGTGATAGCCCGGAGATCGGTCGGCTGCGGGCCAGCCCTGGAGGGGCGTCGGAACACCGGACGCAGCAAAAAAACGCGCGGGTGATGTTTGGCGAAGAAACAGCCTGCATAGTTACGAGCGCACAGGAGTCCGACGCCCCATCCGGGGCTGGCCGACCGTCTTCGGTTCTCCGGCTATCGCCCGGAGCTACTGTCCGACGGCCCTCCGGGCCTTATATCGTGCGGAAGATCCTTATCTACTAAGCGCCATTACTCCAGTGGGTGCCAAAAACATCCTTTTGCGATCACTGCGCCGCCGGCTCGAGTACGGCAGTGCCGTTGTGATGGGCGTCACCGACTAACATCGTAATTGGCAAGGAGGTATGTGGGGCCAGGCTCCCGTTTTGGAGTAAATGCAATTGATCGAGTTGATCGACCCACTCCTTCCCCTTGAGCATCAGATCGAAGCGCAGGATCCCGCCGGTGACGGTCCCATTGCCATATTGTGAGGCATTCTTGACCAGCAAAAGTCCTTCCGGTCCGGCTGAGACACCACTTGCATCGAGAGAGAATGAAAGGCTCTTGGTTCCGATCTGAACGACGACCTGGTTGCGTGTGATTGGAAGGGGATCGACGACGGAGACTTGGCCGGAAAAGTTGAGCTCGGAGGATTCCGGCTTTTCCGCATTCAAAGCATAGTCCGCACTCTGGAATTGCAGCGTCTGCAGGGATTGGGGCATGCCGAAGAATGCCGCGGTAGCCTCGCGGCTCGCCGACGGATGGTCTGAAGGATAAACCGAAAAGCGGGCAAACATCCCGGACTCCATATGTTCCGCGACATGGCAGTGGAGCAGCCAGTCGCCGGGATCATCGGCCAACATATCAGCGACTTTCATCGAGGCGGGCAGCAATTCCACGACGTCCGTACGGCGCCGGCCGTCTTCGATCACCCGCTGACCATGCCAATGGGCTGTGTGGAAATCTTTCTCCGAGCCGATCCCGAAGAGATACCAGCGCACGTGTTCCCCTTCGTTCATCTCCAGGCCAGGGAGATTTCCGAACGTTCGGCCATTGATCGTATGCCGCTCGCCTTCTTCGGCGAACTGCTGCGCTTCCGCCCAGGTGAAAGTTACAGGACCTGTCGGCGCATTGACTGGCCGTTCGTCGGGCTCTTCATTGTCTTCACTGGGCGCGGCGCTTTCGTCGAAGATATTGAAAACCGCCGCCATCTCGCGATCGACGTCGCGCGGGGTGCCATCGGGACGGGCGCGCGCCCGGTCTGTGACGACCACGAAACCGAACAGGCCCAGGTTCATGTCTTGATCGCCTTCGACGTGGCTATGATAGAGCCAGGCCTTCGAGCTGGGTTCGGACGGAAGGGGGCTCGAGGCCTCATCGAGATGCCACACGTAGGTAAACTTCGCGCCAGGGGCAATGGCCGCACCGAGGCCGGGGTTCGGCTTGTAGTAGGAGCCTTCGCTGTCTTTGTCGTAGCGCAGCCCATGCGGATGCATCGAGATCGGCCGCCACGACCGGTTCAGCAGCGTGATGGCCAGGTATTCGCCGGTCGTGCCCCGCAGGACCGGACCGAGGATGCCGAGGCGCTCCGCTGGAAGCACTCGCGCGGTAAAGTTCGCGTCCGCGTACTGGACATATCGGATCTTCCAGGAAACGCGATTGAGGAGCAGGGAGGCCGGAAACGTTTTCCCACAAATCGGGTCCGCGCCTTGCGGGGCGAAATTCCAAAGCTCCGGTTCTGCCGCGATGTAATAGTGGCGCGTCTTCGCCGGGTCCGGAATTTTGCCGAAGAATTTGCCGCCCGGATCCCCCATTTCGACAGTTACCGTAGGTTGCGGGACGATAGCCGCCCCCGCGTCAGTGGGCGTATCTCCACGGAGATGCGATAACTGCGCAAACAGGAGGAGTGAAGCAACGAAAATCAGAGATCGGGTCATCGAGTAGCCGGAGTCGGTGGCCGGTTCCTCAAAGGCCGATCCCGTCCGAAGGCAAGTCACGATGGTGTGACAAAAACATGAGTACGTTTCATAACTCGTGGCACAGCGAATCCCGCGAGTAAGTCGAGGGAAGTGAGTCATGAGGCCGGAAAGTGGACGTCACACGTTTGACGCGAAGATGTCACGTCAATGACTCCTGTCCGAAGCGAGTTTGTTGCAATTGCACTCTAAACCATGCGCCGGTTCCGACTGCCTGGCCGCCGCGATGCCATCCTCCGAGGTGTCCCGAGCAGATCCTTTGCAAGACGATCCCTTCACACACTCAGCACCACTCATGAAACACTCGCAAAATCAGCGCTCCAAGCGCCCGGCGATCCTCGCCGCGGGCGCAGCGATCCTGCTCTCCGCGTCGCTCTATACCCCGGCGAATGCGGCAGTCACTTACATCGGCGACGCGATTATTCCCGGAAACGGGACTGACCTGTCCGGCTTGCCTGCCACCATCCTCGAAGACGGTGTCTCTCCGGAGAATGCTCTCAACGGAATCGGTTCCGGCCTGGGCTATGCCGGCGGCAATCTCTTTTACTGTCTCGAAGACCGCGGTCCGAACAAGGTCGCTTACACGAATGGTGCCGCGGTTGATAACACGACCAGTTATCCGAATCGCTTCCAGCAATTCACCATCACTGCGACGCCCGTGGGCAGCCAGGACATCAATGGCCACTACGCTTCCTACACGATCAATGCGACGAACGTCGGAACATCGCTGCTCAAGAATGCCAGCGGGGCGCAGTACCTTGGAATCAGCACGGGTTTCACGAATAACACGCGTCTCGATCCCGAAACCATCCGTGTCGCTCCGGACGGTACGGTCTGGATCTCGGATGAATACGGTCCGTTCATCCTCCATTTCAATAAGCTCGGCCAGCAGATCGGATCTTTGCCTCTGCCTCCCGGCTTCCAGATTGCGAATCCCGCTGCAACCGGAACGGCGGAAGCTGCGACCAATACCAGCGGTCGTGTGACGAACAAGGGAATGGAGGGCCTCGCCATCTCGCCGGACGGCAAGACGTTGGTCGGAATGATGCAGGATTCGTTGATCCAGGACGGCGGCGCCAATGGAACGAACGTGCGGGTGGTAGTCTATGATCTCACCAATCCGAGCGCTGCTCCGAAGCAATACGCCTATACCATCGACTCCACTGCGATGGGCATCAGCGAACTCCTCGCGGTTAATAACCACAAGTTCCTCGTCGACGAACGCAATGGAACCGCCGGTACTGGCGGTATCAAGAAGCTGTACGCTTTCGATCTGAATCAGGCGACGGCTCCGACGGATCTTGCCACGACGGCTTACAGCGGCAGCACCGCGAGCAATGGTCTTCCGGCCACCGGTCTTCCGGTTGGCGTCGTTGGACTGCAGAAGACACTCTTCGCTGATATCGGACAGATTTTGAATACGGCCAGCCCGAGTCCGTTCTCTGCTGTCGATGGCAAGAACGATCTTCCGGACAAGATCGAAGGTTATGCCTGGGGACCTGACCTCCCGGATGGCCGCCATCTTCTGTTGGCCACCAATGACAACGATTTCGTGCAGCCCGGCGGAGCGGCCGGCGCAGGTTATCCGAACTACATCTTCGCTTTTGCCGTTGATCAGACGGATGTGCCGGATTTCCAGCAGGAATCGTTCGACACGGATGCCGTCAATGACATCCAGCACATCGTCGTCGTCTACCAGGAAAACTGGACGTTCGACGGCCTCTACGGAAGCTTCCCGGGCGCGAACGGCTTCGCAAACGCGACGACTGCTTCGCTGACCCAGGTCGACCGTTTGACGAATGCCGCCCTCTCCACGGAGGCGAGCAATAGCTACAACAACCCGGCATTCGCCAGCCTCACGATCAATCCTCCTCCGCCACTGACGACTGATTCTGCCGCCGGCGTTGCAGATACGCGCGTGCCGTCCAATACCAACACGCTCCTGCCGTACGCTCTGGCCAGCTTCATCAGCCCCACGCTGACGACCGGCGATATCTACCATCGCTACTGGCAGGAACAGTTCCAGATCTTCGGCGCCATCACCGATCCGGTGAATGGTTACTCCGAAACGGGTAACAACCAGGGATTCGTGAGCTGGAGCGATAACCCGGGCTTGGTGATGAGTCACTACGATGCGACGAATCTCCCGGAAGGTCTGCTCGCTCAGCAGTACACGATCTGCGATAACTTCTTCCACTCGGCATTCGGCGGTTCCTTCCTGAATCACCAATTCCTCATCGCGGCTGCGGCGCCTGTCTACAACAGCATGCCGACGGCGAACAACGGCAATATCGCCTACCTCGATTCGAACGGTGTGTTCATCATGAATACCAGCGGTAGCGCCAATGGCCGCTATGTTCGGGACGGCAGCATCACGCCGGTGGTGGGTGATCAGTTGACCGTCACGCAGAATGGCTCGTCCACCTCGGTCACGGTCGGAGCGGGCAATGTCGAAGCGTTCGCCGGAAACCCCGGTACGACGTTCGACAAGCACTACGTCGTGAACACGACGCGGTCCCTCAACCTCGCGGGTAACGGCGAAAACGGCACAGTCCAGCCGTATCTGGTGTCGCTCCTGCCGTCGCAAAACGACAGCAACCCGACGAATGCCAACGGCGATACCCGTCCGTATATCCCGACGATCGGCGATCAGTTGAGCGCGGCCGACGTGAGCTGGAAGTGGTACTCGGGCAAGTGGAGCGAGATCCTCGCGTACAGCGGATCCAATCCCAGCCCGACGACTAATCCTAGCTACGCGAGCGAGAACACCCTGAATCAGTTCCAGTATCATCACCAGCCATTCGCTTACTACGACAACTACGCCCCATTCGATAACACGAACACCGTTCCGTCGCAGTATGTCGGTGGTTTCGCCGGAACCGGCACCAACGGCCTCATCAAGGGCCAGAGCGGTGTGACCCGGGCTCAGAACTCGGCGGCCCACTTGCAGGATGAGCAGAACTTCTTCACGGACGTGACGAACGGTACGCTGCCGGCAGTCAGCTTCATCAAGCCCGTTGGCATCAATAACGAACACCCTGGCTACGCTGCGCTGCAGACCGGCCAGGCTCACGTTGCCTCGATCGTCCAGGCGGTGCAGGCCAATCCGAGCCTTTGGGCTCACACGGCAATCATCGTCACCTATGACGAGCACGGTGGCCGTTGGGATCACGTCACTCCTCCGGCCCGCGACATCTGGGGCCCAGGCGTCCGCGTGCCCTGTATCATCATCTCGCCGCTGGCGAAGAAAGGCTATGTCGACCATACGTCGCACGATACATCGTCCATCCTGGCGACCATCGAGCAGCGCTTCGGCGTGCCTTCGCTCAATCAACGCGACGGCAGTGCGACCAACCTGTTCGATAACTTCAGCTCACTCGACATCGCCCGTGGCGGCTATGTGGTGAACCGGCGCATCAACAAGATCACCCAGACGGTGACGATCACAAACAACAGCTCCACCGCCGTCAATGGACCGGTGGAGCTCGTGCTCGACGGCTTGTCTGCGAATACCGCCCTGGCTAACGCCAATGGCGTGACGTCCAACAATGCACCGGCGGGCAGCCCATACATCACTGTCTCTACCGGCAGCATCGCTCCCGGAGCGTCTGTGACGGTGACCCTGCAGTTCAATATCCCGACGAGTGGCGGCGTCAGCTACACCACCCGGACGATCTCCGGAACGACGGCTCCGTAACTCGAATTGATGCCTTGCGGCCGCGTCGGCGCTGATGCCGGCGCGGTCCTTCAATCCTTCACACCCGATCTAAAATGAAACTCAATCGCACTCTTAAGTTTACCAAGTACGCTTTCCTGTTGGCCGCTTTCGCTGCTCCCGTGGCCGAGGCTGACACGTTCAACTTCCATCTCGATATCAACGTCGCAAACCTCGTCGGCGCGCCGAATGGCCCGTTCTACCTGGACTTCCAGCTGAACGAAGGCAACGGCACGACGCCGTCGAACACCATCACCCTGAGCGGCTTCACCTTCACCGGCGGCAGCGCAGCCGGTAGCGCAACTGTGCTCAACGGTACGGCCTCCGGCAACTTCGGGTCGTCCATCATCCTGAGCGATAGCTCGTCGAGCCAGTTCAACGAAATCTTCCAGGGTTTCTCCAGCGGCACGACGGACATTCAGTTCAATGTCTCGATCAGCCAGAACTCGTTCGCTGTGGCGCCGGATAACTTCCTGGTGACTATTCTCGATAACGAGAACCCTAACCAGCCGATCTTCACGGATGCCCCGGATACGCTGTCGCTCGTCAGTGTCAATCTCAGCAGCGCAAATACGCTCGCTGACGTCGACACTTACTCCAGCACCGATCCGACTCCGACGGGTGTGACGGCGACGGCGACGGCCGTGCCGGAACCGACCAGTCTGATGGCGCTGCTTGGCGGCGCCGGCGTCCTCTGGTCGTTCCGCCGCAGCCGCGCCGCGGCCCGGTAGAGGTTATTCAAAAAAGTAGTTTAATATGTCCCGCTGCTACCTTCGGGTGGCAGCGGGCGCTTTTTTAAGGCAGGAAATGATGATGACTTTGCGGCGGATCGCGGACCTGCTATCGATGGGTTCATGGACATGCGTCTCGAATCTCTTCCGCGTTGCCGCTTTTTAATGATTCGGGATCATACGGATACGAACTTGCAGATCAGTTGAAAAGGGATGGATTTGTCCATATTCTACAACTGGCGTTTCCGGGCATCGAGGATACCTTCGAGGGCAGCTGGATCTTTGGCGAGCATGTGTTTCATTTGTATTGTGCCGAGCATAAATCGGGTCTTCAATTTAAGTATCTATGGGACTAAATTCCCGATCCGTTTGATGGTGCTGCTTCAATTGATTCTCCATAAGGAAATATGATGCGCAATTACTATTCGAGCTGTCGCCCGATTCGTATTTTGGATCGAGATTCAGATATCGGACACAGGATTGGCGGGAATCCGCCAATTGGTATTGTGCCTGAGCATATATTCTATTGCACGGAGTATTTTGCAACATTTGTGATCGATGAAGGGAGTCAACGAGAAATCTCAATATTTAATTCGTTTGAAATGAGGGTCTTTTCGGATAGATCCTTTTTGAATAATGAGTATATAATATTTCCGTCGGACCAAGTATGGTTTATGCAGTTTGTTATTCATGATGCGACTGCTAGGATGAGCAAAGCGTCAGACCTGTCGTCCTCGCTTTCCTCGCGAGCTCTTCTTCTGGATCCCGAAGAACCGGATTATGAAGGATGGCTGGATTCCAATATTTATCAGGGAACTAAAATGGGAGGGTACCCACTATACTGGCAAAATAAACAGTCGATGGTGGGCCAGGGTAAAGCATTGCTCGATCAAGGCTTTGTTCACCTCTTCCAATTCGCTTTTCCGGATGATCGTGATTCCCTGATCGAAGGAAGCTGGCCATATGGACGTCATGTCGCACATGTATTTGTCGATGACCCAAAGAATCCGACTGATATTCGATACGGTTGGGGTTAGAGCAATCGCCATATGTGGACGCTCGAAAAATAAGGGTTTACGCTGATCCCGGATCTGATCCTTTTGGGATTTATTTATGCAACACGCGCACTTTGTCGAAGGGCTTGCCGATTTAGGTCTGGGTGTGATTTATATAGTTGTGTATCTTATTGGGGAGCGGCTCCTGGGGTCTTGTCCGGGGCGCCGGAAAATCGTTGGTTCCATATTTTGTCTGGGGTTTATTTTCACCCTGCAATTTATTGGAGCAATGTTCTTTGACCAATGGCTGTCCCGGAAATTTGGCACGAAGTTCGAGCCCGGAATGTGGATATGGTTTTATGCCCAGTTCTTCGGAGTCATGTTCTTTCTCCTCGGGGTGAACGAACGGATGGGGCTACGGCAAAGACGAGCAGGACAAAAAATTCTGGAGGCGGGAAGAAGGCTGCGAGCAATTGTGTTTCGGATATGACGCGAAAAGCTATTTGGTGAAGCAGCGGTACTGTCGGGATGAAAACGAATGCGAAGGGTGAGCGTCGTATAATTTGAAGTGTTGACGACGGTGTCACTGCGGGATTTGTGGCAACGAGACAGGTTGTGTGCCGTTCAGATCCCGAGGCGCAACGTTTTATTCGGCTCGGCTTCCCATGCCTGATTGCGATCGAGGAAGCTTCCAAAAGCTTGCGCTTCGCTTCCGACCACGCCAACTGTTGCACTCCGCCCCGTGCTCTTTCATTCCCACGTTTTCCTTTTCCTTTTTCTACCCCTGACGCTCCTTGGCTTTTTTGCCATCGGCGCTACCGGGCGGCATCGTGCCGCCGGGCTTTGGCTGACGGCGGCGTCATTGTTCTTCTATGGCTGGTGGAATCCGCGTTACCTGCCGATCATTATCGGGTCGATACTTTTCAACTACCTGGCCGGCGCCGGTATCGGCCACGCGGTGGAGGCGGGGCGAACCAGGAAGGCGCGGAGCCTTCTCACGTTTGGCGTTATCGGGAATCTCGGGCTGCTTGGGTATTTCAAATACGCAAATTTCTTCGTCGCCAACGTCGCGGTGCTAACTGGACTGCACTGGCAGATCGGGATGATTGCGCTGCCGCTGGCCATCTCATTTTTCACCTTCACGCAGATCGCCTACCTCGTCGATGCCTGGCACGGCCGGACGCGGGATTACGATTTGCTGCACTACTCGCTCTTCGTCACCTTTTTCCCGCATCTCATCGCCGGACCGATCGTCCTCTATCGCAGCCTCATGCCGCAGTTCGCCCGCGCAGAGACCTATCGGTTTCAGGCGGAGAACTTTGCGGCTGGGCTGACGCTGCTCATTTGCGGCCTGGCGAAGAAGGTCATCTTTGCTGATGGCGTTTCGCCGGTGGCCAATGCGGTTTTTAATGGCGCGGCACAGGGTCATGCGCCGGGTGCGGCGGCGGCGTGGATTGGAGCGATTGCCTATTCTCTGCAGCTCTATTTTGATTTCTCCGGATACTCGGACATGGCGATCGGCATTGCCCGCATGTTCAACGCGCGGTTCCCGCTGAATTTCGATTCCCCGTATCAGGCCCGCGATATCATCGATTTCTGGCGGCGCTGGCACATCACGCTCTCCACCTTCCTGCGGGATCATCTCTACATTCCGCTCGGCGGAAATCGGAAGGGGCCGATCCGGCGTTATCTCAATCTTTTCATCACGATGTTACTGGGCGGGCTTTGGCATGGGGCGGGGTGGACGTTTGTGATGTGGGGTGGGCTCCACGGGGCTTACCTGTGCGTGAATCATGGCTGGCTTCGAATCACGGAGGGCAAGGCCTGGGCGAATGGCAAACCGGCGCGTCTGGCCGGTTGGCTCGTGACGTTGCTGGCAATCGTTGTGGGCTGGGTCTTTTTCCGGGCGGCATCATTTGCCACGGCACTCTCGATGCTCAAGGGGATGGCCGGACTCCGTGGGTTTGGCGGGAGCCTGCCGGCAAAAACGGGTGAGCTCGCGCTGATCGTCGGAACGGCCCTGGTGGCGCTCTTTGCGCCCAATAGCCAGCGCCTCTTTGGCGTTGCTCTGCCGCCGAAAGAGACGGCGGTGGAACGTCCGGCGCTCTGGCGCTGGACCCCGCCGGCAGCAATCGCCGCGACCCTGGTCTTTGTGGCCTCGGTGCTGCATCTGTCGCGGATCTCGGATTTCCTCTATTTCCAATTCTAAATGAAATCCGCCGCCTCGCGCTATCTGGCCGTTTTTGCGGTTGCGACGATCCTGCTGATGGCGGGGATTGCCGCGATCAATTGGAAGGTGGATCCGCTGCAATTCTATCGTCGCGCGACTTACGCACCTGAGTTTGCCGACCAGGCGCGTTATCAGAATCCGGGACTCGCGCGGAATTATCCATATGACTCCGTGGTTGCTGGCACGTCGGTCTCGCTGGGATTCGACATGGCGGTGTTGCAGAAGCGATTGGGTTGGAACGCGCTGACCCTCGCCATGTCTGGCGCTTCGGCGCATGAACAGAGCCTGATCATGGAAGTCGCGCTACGCACCGGGCGGGTGCGGCACGTGTTGTGGGATTTGAATTTCGAGTATCTCCGCGGCGAGCCCGATTGGGTTTCGGACTATGACGGAGCCTTTCCTGCTTATTTCTACGACACGAACCCGTGGAACGAGATTCCCAACTACCTGCTTAATATTGATACGAGCAAAGCGTCGCTGCGCGTGCTGCTTCAGCGAGCCGGGCTGCATCTTTATCGGCCGCGCTCGGTAATCGAGTTGGGGCGCCTTTCCGGGAATCACACGCCGGGTCGAGCTGTCGTTTGGACTTCATTCGAACGGGCGCACGGAACGAAATCCATTTTCCAACAGGAACCCAAAGCCTTCGATGCGGCGAAGCTGTCGGCCAGCTTTGAGATTAACTATCTCCGATTGATCCGGGCACATCCGGAAGTGACCTTTGATCTCTGGTTCCCGCCGTTTTCCATCGCGCGGCATGCGTTGCTTGCTGAGACGGCACCGCACGTTTGGGACGAGATGTTTCGTTGGAAACACGAGGTGCTGTCCGCTGTGGCAACGTTGCCGAATGTACGGGTGCACGACTTTCAGGGAGATCCGGTCGTGGCGAACCTCGATCACTATGTGGATACGGTTCACTTCGATGACACGGTCCGGGGGCAGATTGTCGAGGCGGTTGCGCAGGGAAGCGGAGCAATGATAGTGACGGCGGCTTCCCTGGATGAGGTCGAGGCGACTTTGCGGCGTGAGGTGAATCAATTTCTGGGCGAGCGGGCTGCGGAGAAACGCGCCGAATCGGCTAATGTGAGATAAAGGTAGCGAACGGTTTCGAGATCAGCGTTTGAATGCGACGGTTCCGGCACCCTTCCAGGGTGCATTGCTATGAAGTGCAAAACCGGGGATGTTATCCCCGGCTACTTTCCGGCAGCCCTCCGGGCTGCACTTGCTGGCATAAGCGCGTTGTTGCTACGCACGCTCTACAGCCCCCCTCGTTACCCACTCCCGTGGGGTAATGGGCTTTCGGCGACACTCCTGTGTCGGGCGGTGGGAACTGCGTCGACTGCCACTTGTGTCTCCATTTATATTCCCGCGAATTCGACAGAAGACTGAAGCTTGGCATCCGCCGTCTGATCCAAGCGCTTCGCCCCGCCACCTGACACGGGAGTGTCAGCCATTCGTGCATTACCCCACGAGAGTGGGGTAACGAGGAAATGAGGCGCTCCCTAATCATCATCATCCACCTTCGTCACCGCCCACAGCGGATACGGCACGCCAGTCCCTTTCATAGCCCGCCAGAGGATGCGGTTGAGCGCGTCTTCCGGGCAGCGGTCGGCGTCTTTCAGGGGCAGGCGCGCGGATGTGATCGCGTCCTTCTTCAACTGCGGATCCTGGATCTTTTTGATCTCGGGGCCAAGTTGATCGAGCGGTTGCTGCGCGGGGACGGCGAGAAACGGCGCCAGATCCGGGCTATCGGCGAAACAGTCCGACATGGGCGTGGCGCTGGCATCGAGGATATTCATCGGTGGCAGCCCGAGGATCAGCTCGATCGTGTGGACGACACTCGTCGTATTATATTGCGTGCCAATGACCGCGTTGCGTTTGACGTATCCACCCGCCACGTAGCAAGTCGTGCGATAGCCCGAGACATGATCCCATCCGGCTTGCGGATCGTCTTCGATGGCGAAGATGACTGTATCCTGCCAGAATCTGCTGTGGGAGACAGCATCGACAATCTTTCCCATGGCCAGATCATTGTCGGCGACCTGTGCGGCTGGCGTGGGTTTGCCCGGAGCGTTGCCGCCAGTGTGATCGTTCGGCAGCGCCATGACGATCAACTGCGGCATCTCGCCCTTTTGCTGCCAGGCGTGGAGTTCATCGATGAATCTTGCCGCGCGCAGGACATCCGGCACATTCAGATCCCACCCGACCGTATCGAGTTTCGAGATAGGGGTAAGGCTGGCAATGCCGGTTTTGCAATGCAGATCCGTCTGATGACCTCCAGTCACATAGTCGAGATAGAAGTCTTTCCAACTCGGCTTCCCTTTCTTCGACTTATCAGTCCACGAACAGTCGGAGACGCAGGCTTCCCCAAAGTTGCGGATCGAGACCTTGTGGGCGATGCAGTTATCCCAAAGGAAGCCCGCGGGTGAATAGGCCAGGGCATCCATGGCGTCGATTGTCTTCAGGTTCGGATAAGAACGTGGCCAGCCGGCGTGCTCCCTTTCCACATAGTCTGTGGTCATGGCGCTGTCTGTCCACTGATGGCCGTCTGCGCTTTGAATTCCCGAGCAGTAAGTATTATCGAGCAGGACGAAATCGTGAACGAGCTTGTGTTGATTGGGCGTGAACTTCTCGCCGAAGGTGCAGAGGTGCTCCGAACCGTTGCCGGCCTTCACGTCGCCCAGCATCTGGTCGTAAGTGCGGTTTTCCTTGATGATATAAATAACGTGCTTGATCGGGCTCGGTTCTCCGGCGCGCTCCGGGACTGGCCGCGGAGCCTGATCTGCCCGGGGAGGAAGGCGCGCTGCTTCGATGGCGGCGTAGCGGGTATTGACCCGCACCATATTAGTGAAATCGGTGAGTTCCTTTTCGCCGGGCACGGGTACCAGTGAAAGCGTTCCAAAGTAATCTTTGGAGCTGTGCCCGTTTTCCGACGGCTTGCGCGGTTTGTCGTCCAGCTTGGGAACCCGGTGGGATCCTATGCCCTTGATATTTGCCACGCAGAGGGACTTTGTTGCGGAATCAAACGCAATCGCGCCGGGAAACCAACCCACCGGGATCATCCCCAGCATCTTCGATTCGCGATCCGCCGGGTCGAACTGGATGACTGCCACCGCATTCAGCGTGGCATTGCAGACGTAGAGATGCTTGCCGCTCTTATCGAATGCCAGCGCATCCGGCGTTGCGGAAAAGAGATCGGCCGGATTGTCGCGGGTCCAGATCTTTTCGGCGATCGTGTCGGTTTTCGTATCGATCACACTCAGCGTATCGCTATTGGCATTTGCCACGACGACATACTTGCCATTTGGCGAAACGGCGAGGGCCGAGGCGTGCATTTCGGCGAGGATTTCTCCCATGATATGGCCGGTCTTCAAATCGATTACCGTGACGGACCCTTCATTTGCGATGTTGCGGACTGGGTCGACGCGTACGGTAGTGCCGCGTCCGGCCGGACCGGTGAGATCGTTCGCACCCGGCCGCCGCCCGCCCCAATTGCTCACATACGCTTTGCCTTCGGCCAGGACGACATCGTAGGGGGCCACCCCCACGTCCCACATCCGCACGACCTTGTTTGTCTCGGTGTCGATCTCCGCGAGACGATTTCCGAGATTCAGTGTGACGTAGAGGTGCTTCGCATTCTCGGACATGGCGAGGCCAGCGGGGATTTCCGCTTTGCGTTTAGCTACCTTGCTTTCAGGAAGCGGAATGGTCTTCAGCGGCGAGACCACATGATTACGTTCCACGGTGAAGACTTTGATGTCGCCGTTAACATTCGAGACATAGATACGTGTCCCGTCGGCGGAAAAAATGAGGCCGGTAAACGAAAGCTGGGCGCCGGTGTCGGGCTTGATCTGCGTGCCGGCCGGTTCGCCGGTTTTTTCTTCCGTTTCCGTCGTGGAAGCCGCGTCGGCTGGCTTGGGCTTTGGAGGCGCTGCGCTGGCCGGGAACGGTACCTTTTGCAAAAGCTTCCCCGTCTTTGGTTCCAGCACCACGATTTCGCTCGTTTTCCCGGAGGTGACGAGGATTTGGCCGTCAGGACTAAGGGCGATGGCCTGGGGGCGCATGCCCGGCAGTTCGACCTGAATGCCGGTTGGGGTCAGGATTTGGTTTGCTGGCGTCGCGTAGCGATTTGCCGCGAGCTGGCCGACATGGCTCTTATCGGCCGTGACGGCGTTCTGTCCTGACGCAGCAATCGCGAGGATGAAGAGAAAAATTCCGGCGAACCGGTAGGGAGTGGGAAGCATCAGAAGAAGGGAGAACTGCAAGTTGCGTAGACTTCGCAAAAGTCAACCCCGGCAATCTCCGAGGGCAGTGAATGCTTAGAGGAAAGGTGGCTGCTCTTAATATTAATCTAATCTTAATCTTAATCGAAGCCGTGAGTCTGTATAAGCGACTTTCGCAGAAGGATTAAGATTACGATTACGAGTAAGATTAAGAGCTGCCTCCACCCTGGGAAACGCACTCGCGCACTTTGAAGATTTCTGGAACCATCCCACCTCCCCCAGAAAATGCCCCCTCGCATCCAGAACATCATCGTCCTCGGTGGTGGCAGCGCCGGTCTGCTCGCTGCCCTCACCCTGAAACGCCGTCTTCCCTCGCTCAATGTCCGTGTCGTGCGCAGTCCCGACATCGGTGTGATCGGCGTGGGCGAAGGAACCACCCAGCTCTTTCCCCGCTTTTTCTTCGAGTACCTGCGGCTGAAACCGGCCCAGCTTTACGCGAAAGCACAGCCGACCTGGAAACTCGGCATCCGCTTCATCTGGGGAGAACGCCCATATTTTCACTACACCTTCAGTCCGATGATCGATGTCCGTTGGCCCGAACTGCCGAAGGGAAACGGATTCTATTGCGATGAGGACTTTGAGAATCTCGATCTCTGGTCGGCCCTCATGGGCTGTGGCAAGGCCTTCCCGCGCGGGAAAGATCAGCGCCCGGATTTTTTGGGGCATCAACACGTCGGCTTCCATATCGAGAACCAGAAACTTGTGAGTTACCTCGAGGCGCGTTGCCGCGACTTTGGCGTGGCCATTCAGGATGATACCGTGCAGTCGGTCGAAACCGACGAGACCGGAATCCGCTCCCTGCAACTGGCGAGCGGTGCGCAGCTCACAGCGGATCTCTTCATCGACGCTTCCGGATTCCGTTCTGAACTGCTCGGCCGCGCCTTAAAAGTGCCGTTTTCATCGTACGACCGCACCCTCTTTTGCGACCGTGCGGTAATCGGCGGCTGGCCGCGCACGGATGAGCCAATTCTCTCGTTCACCACGGCGGAAACCATGGACGCCGGCTGGTCCTGGCAGATCGAGCACGAGAATTGGATCAATCGCGGATACGTCTACTCGTCCCGCTTCATTTCCGATGACGACGCACGGCGGGAACTGCTCGCGAAAAATCCGAAGATCACGGGCGAGCCGCGCACCGTGAAATTCCGCACCGGTCGCTACCAGACGATGTGGGTGGGGAATACCGTGGGAATCGGCAATGCCTCCGGATTCGTCGAACCCCTCGAAGCTTCCGCGCTGCAGGTGATCATCGTCCAGTGCCGCACGCTGGCCGACCTGCTCTACGATTCCGATTTCGCGCCGCCGCCGACCGCGGTGAAGCTTTACAACACCTTCATCGGCCAGCTCTGGGACGACGTGCGCGATTTTCTCGCCGTTCATTACCGCTTCAATACCCGCGCGAAGACACCCTTCTGGGACGCGGCGTGCGCCGAGGTGGATCTCGCGGGTGCGGAACCGCTCGTGGAATTCTATCGGGAAAACGGTCCGAGCTCACTCGGAAAGACGACCCTCCTGAATGCGAACAATCCCTACGGGCTCGAAGGCTATTTTGCCCTGCTCGTCGGCCAGAAAGTGCCACATGCCAAGCCGTATGCGGCGCCCGCCGCGGAAGCCCGAAGCATGGAGGGACATCGGCGCGATTTCCTCACTCGGGCAAAGCTCGGCCTTGATGTGCGGCAGACGCTCGACTGGATTCGACGTCCAGGCTGGACGTGGTGAGCGAAAAATCATCCCATTCGTTTTTGCAGCCGCCCATTGCTCATGGGCGTCCCCTCTGCTAGACACTTCGCGCTTTTGCCTTTTCGGGGTCGCCGTCTCTGTTTGGGAGATCCGGCGGGTCCGGCCCATACACATGCCTCGCGACAATTCCATCCACAAAATTCTTCTCATCGGCTCCGGTCCCATCGTCATTGGCCAGGGGTGCGAATTCGACTATTCCGGCGTCCAGGCCTGCAAGGCGCTGAAGGAGGAAGGCTATGAGGTGGTGCTCGTGAACTCGAATCCGGCAACGATCATGACGGATCCGGAGTTTGCGCACCGCACCTACATCGAGCCGATCACCCCGCAGGTGGTGGAGAAGATCATCGAGAAGGAGAAGCCGGATGCGCTGCTGCCCACGCTGGGCGGCCAGACGGCACTGAATTGTGCGATGAAGCTTTATGAATCCGGCGTGCTCGAGAAGCACAATGTCCGGATGATCGGCGCCAAAGCCGAAGCCATTCACAAAGGCGAAGACCGCCAGGCTTTCAAGGAGGCGATGCTCAAGATCGGCCTCGACATGCCGCAGTCCGGTACCGCGCATACCATCGAAGAAGCGCGCAAAGTGGCGGCGGATATCGGCCGTTACCCGCTCATCATCCGCCCCGCCTTCACGCTCGGTGGAACGGGCGGTGGCATCGCGTACAATCGCGAGGAATTTGAGGAGATCGTCGCGCGCGGGCTCGATCTTTCGCCGGTGAGCGAAATCCTCGTCGAGGAATCGCTCCTCGGCTGGAAGGAATTCGAAATGGAGGTGATGCGCGACAAGGCAGATAATTGCGTGATCATTTGCTCGATCGAGAACGTCGACCCCATGGGCGTGCACACGGGCGATAGCATCACGGTCGCTCCTGCTCAGACACTCACGGACAAGGAATACCAGATCATGCGCGATGCCTCCTTCGCGGTGATTCGCGAGATCGGCGTTGAGACGGGCGGCTCGAACATCCAGTTTGCCGTGAATCCGGACAATGGCCGGATGATTGTCATCGAGATGAATCCGCGCGTTTCGCGTTCCTCCGCGCTCGCGTCGAAGGCGACCGGTTTCCCGATCGCCAAGATCGCCGCGAAACTTGCGGTGGGTTACACGCTGGATGAGGTGAAGAACGATATCACCCGTGAGACGCCGGCGAGCTTTGAACCAACGATCGATTACGTCGTGGTGAAGGTGCCGCGGTTCACGTTCGAAAAATTCCCGCAGGCCGATGCCACGCTCACCACCCAGATGAAGAGCGTGGGCGAAGCCATGGCCATTGGCCGCACATTTAAGGAGGCGCTGCAGAAGGCGCTGCGGAGTCTGGAGATCAAGCGGTTCGGCCTCGTTGGCGATGGCGCGGAGAAGGAAGTGGACGACGAGACGCTGCGCCGGAAGCTCAGCGTGCCAAATGCCGAGCGGATTTTCTTCCTCGGGCAGGCACTCAAGAAGGGGATGACGGTCGAGGAGATCTTCGAGATTACGAAGATCGATCGGTGGTTTTTGGAGAATCTGCGCGAAATCGTGGAGGCTGCTCCGACGGAGCATACGAATGACTTTTCCGCCGCATCGTTAAGAAAGCTGAAAAAGTTCGGATTCTCTGATCGCCAGCTCGCGACGAATGGAACGGCGTCTCTCGCCGAAATCCGAAAACTGCGTTCGGCGGCTGGAGTCACGCCCACCTACCGCCTGGTCGACACCTGCGCCGCGGAATTCGAGGCCTACACGCCCTACTATTACTCCACCTACGGCGTCGAAAACGAACGGCGCGAGAGCGGGAAGAAAAAAGTCATTATCCTCGGCGGCGGACCGAACCGCATCGGGCAGGGGATCGAGTTCGATTACTGCTGCGTGCACGCGGCTTTCGCGCTGAAGGAACTCGGTTTCGAGACCATTATGGTCAACTCGAATCCCGAGACCGTCTCCACCGACTACGACACGAGCGACAAGCTCTACTTCGAGCCGCTCACCCTCGAAGACGTGCTAAATATCTGCGAACAGGAGAGTGAGAATCTCTTCGGTGTGATCGTGCAGTTTGGTGGGCAGACTCCGCTGAATCTCGCCAATGGCCTCGCCGAAGCCGGCGTGCCAATTATCGGCACTTCGCCGAAGAGCATCGAGATCGCAGAAGATCGCAAGCTTTTCGCGGCCATGCTCGACAAGCTCGGCATTCGCCAGACGCCCGGCGACACGGCGACGAATGAAGAGGAAGCGGTCGCGGTCGCGGCGAAGATTGGTTATCCGGTTCTTGTGCGTCCGTCGTTCGTCCTTGGTGGGCGCGCGATGGAACTCGTTCACAATGAAACGGATCTGCGCCGTTATATCCGCACGGCGGTCGAAGCCAGCCCCGAGCGGCCGGTGCTCGTCGATCGTTTCCTGGAAGACGCCACGGAAGTCGACGTCGATTGTATCTCCGATGGCGAGACCGTCGTCATTGGTGCGATCATGGAACACATCGAGGAAGCGGGCATTCACTCGGGTGATAGCGCCTGTGTCATTCCGCCCTTCTCACTCTCGGACGAAGTGAAGGCAGAAATCGCCAAGGCGACGAAAGCCATGGCCCGTGACTTGAAAGTGATCGGTCTGATGAATGTCCAGTTCGCCGTGAAGGATGAGCAAGTTTATGTCATTGAGGTAAATCCACGCGCGAGCCGGACGGCCCCATTCGTTTCCAAGGCCATCGGCATCGCGCTACCCAAGCTGGCCGCAAAGATCATGGCGGGGATGAAGCTTTCCGAACTCGGCTTTACCAAGGAAGTGATCCCGCCGCATTACTGCGTGAAGGAAGCCGTATTCCCATTCACGAAATTCCCAGGCGTCGACATCGTCCTCGGGCCGGAAATGAAATCGACCGGCGAAGTCATGGGCATCGATCGAAATATCGGTCTCGCTTATGCCAAGGCTCAGATGGCCGCGCAGCCTCCGCTGCCAACGAAAGGGAATATCTTCATCTCCGTGCCGGATCGCGCGAAGACTCGGGCTGTCGAACTCGCGCGAGGCTTTGCGGATCTTGGCTTTACGCTCTTTGCGACCAGCGGTACGGCCAACGTATTGCAAACCGCCGGTGTGCCGGTGAAGAAACTCTATAAGTTGGGCGAAGGCCGTCCGAACGCGTTGGATATGTTGAAGAATGGTGAACTCGCCATGATTATCAATACACCGCATGGAAAAGCGGCGCGGGAGGATGAGGTTAAGATTCGCTCCACGGCGAGCAGCAGCCGCGTGCCAGTGATGACGACGTTGCGCGCCGCCAAAGCTTCTCTTGAAGGCATCCGCGCTCTGCATGAGCACGGGCTGAATGTCAGGCCGCTGCAGGAGTATCACGCAGGGTAAACCGTCTGCGCGTTTCGGGTTTTCCCCGATCCGGCAGCTCTTCGGTTAAGTTTGTTAAAAATAACGCAACTTAGGAGTCTTCTCCGGGTTGCGTTATCCCGCTTTGTACCCGACATTCCCGCTCTTTTTTATGCTCAGCCGCTTTGGCCTGGTTTGGACTTTACTTTTTTGCCTCGTTGCCGTCGGCGAACTCCATGCGGGATCGCCAGGTCACGCGTCGAATTCCGCGAAGCCAGCAGCTGTGAAGCCGGCGGTGGTCGATGAATCGGACGGCATCATCCGGGCACATCCCGGCCCATGGGGTGACATCGAGTGGAGCAGCATGTATCTCGAGGCGCCGGATTACATTCTCGAGTCACTCCGCAAACCGGATCCCAATCCGCACTGGACTTTTCCAAACACCACGGAAGCGCAGGTGCGCGATCTCCTCGTCCGGTCAGGAGTGCCCGAGGACATGCAGAAGCGGATTCTCGACCCCAAGCGCGAACTCACCCGCGAAGGTGCGCTGACTCTATTTCCGCCGATGGAGGACATCGAGGGAATGAAGCCGGAAGTGCGCGAAACGATCTACGCGGAACTGGGCAAATATCCGGAAAATGAATACCATCACGATCCGCTGATCATCACGGGCAATTTCGAGGACTGGCTGCGGGACACGAAGCTCCGGCCGGAATTGCAAAATGATTTCCGGAAGCTCAGTTACCACATGGGCCGGGTTCTGGCCTTCAGCGACATCCGCTTTCTGATCAATCACGCCACCTCCGATGACGAGGTGGAGCACATTTTCCGGACGATCACCCGTACCCGTACACTCGTTGGAACGCTGAAAATTTCGCCCGGCAGCAATGCGCAGCAATTGGTCTCCTACTGGACGGGAAATCGCCCGAGCAGCGATGTCCTTCCCATCCTGCAATCTGCCACGGAGCGGACCGGCGGCGCGAACCTCGACATCACGCACCTCATGCCCCCGATGGCTCGCCGCCGTCTTTATACATATCCGACCATGGACCTGCTCGTCCGCGGCCGGTTGCCGGATTGTCACTGGACGTCGTTGAACTTCTTCTCCGCCATGCCGCAGGATTACTATCTGGATATGCGTCTGGCCGCCAACCGTCTGCTCGAGCGGTACGATGCCGTCGAGTCACCTTATATCTTCGGTGACATGTTATGTCTTCTCAATGCCCAGGGTCAGGCGATCCATTCGTGTATCTATATCGCCGATGATGTAGTTTTCACGAAGAACGGGGAAAATAGCCTGAAGCCGTGGATCCTCATGCCGCTGCAGGATGTGAAGGATATCTACAGCCGGGATATGGCGGGCGGGATCAAGGGCTTTCGGAAGAAGACGCAGAATGCGATGTGAGTGAGTCAGGTGAAGTGGTTTTGATGGCAGCTCGTCTGGCAGATTTGAGCTGAAAGAGTTCTCTGGCGCATAGCGCTATCGTGTTATACGAGCGGTTAGCCGTGAGGAGTGATGACATCCTGAAATTCGACAACGCTCCGCAGCAACTGTTTCCGCAATATCTAAACTGCAGAGCTTGAGAACGCTATTCATCTGTCCCGAATAACAATGAAATTTGGACGAACCATGCAAATGAGCCAGGTAAAGTGTTCATCGCGGTTGGGCTGGGAAGTGTTTGAATCTTAGAGAGAGGATGCCCTACTCCCGACCACTATCTCACGGGAATGCAAACTGCTGCCTAGCACGCCATGGCTAGCTTCCATACTGATCGGAGGCCGGCCAAGTCCATCCCCGAACCACAGATGCCTGCCTCAAAACGCTTCATTATCTTCATCGCGATCGCCGTGTTCTGCCTCATTGCCGCAGGCGTCGTAGCGGTCGGCTACTTTACAATACGCGTAGCGGTTGGAGGTTCCGGCCTGCGCATTTACAAGACCGACCAGGTTGCCTCGAGTTACCCAGGGTATCGCCGCAGCACGATGGTCGCCGGAGACGATGTCTATGTGAATGACTATGAAGAAGCCGCCTTGCAATTGGCTAACCCGGTCCCGACGAAGGTCATCGCGCTGAAAGGCAACTTTGGATATTCAAACGTATGCGCCATTCCGGGCCAGCCCACGACCGCCTACGTCGCCGGTGATGACGGATCCGAGATGTCCGCGTATGTGGTCTATCGCCACGACGGGCAGCCCCCATTCGACTGGCGGTCAGCAAAGTTTCGCGAAATGACCTTCGTCGCGCCCGGCACGAGAAGTTCCGGGATCGAGTCCGCCGACCCGGCGTTGCTGGCGGAAGTCGTGGCGCTCCTGCGCGATGGCACGCCGGTGAGCCTTCCTAGCTTTCCGATGGCGGACGCCGCGAGCATCCCGACCATTCGAATGGCCAGCGATCAATTGCCCGGCCTGCTTTTCTGCCCGGTGCTTCGTACTGGCCCGGATGGCACGCTCTACGTGGCTGAAAGCCTGATGTTCGACTTAGCCTCTACTCCAGCGCAATTGCATGCGAACTGGATTCCCGTCCGAAGCTGAGGCAATGGCTTCAATCGAAGAGTGTGCGATGATGAGCGGCGGTTGATGTCGCCTTTGCGGCTCGTGGTTCACGGCCTATAAGTCCCATTTGTCCTATGAGTCCTATTGGTCCCATCTGCCGGCGGCACGACTCGCGCCATTTCTTCCGTAGGCCGTGAATCGCGCCGGCCGCATTCCCGCGCTGCTCACGCATCCGCCAAATCGGGGCACAACGAAACATTCGTGCACCCTTGGGAAATGTGAATACCGAGCCTTTGGTCAGAAAAATGATTGGATCCCTGATCATGCGTCATTGGCGCCAAACGAAGGGCAAATACCCATCGCGAATTTTTCTTTCCGCGCTGGCACTCCGCACTTTCGGACATGGGCATACCAGGTTTGATTTTTTCGGTATCCCACTTGTTATCGATCAAAAACTGAAAGGGATCGCTGCGTATTGTGCGGCGGAATCGGCGAGCGCGCCGATTTCCTGGCTCGATAACAATGGAGGGGACATCTGAATCCCCGTTTGCAGAGTCCACCTGCTTCCCTTGGATGGACAACAATATCACTTGAATCACTATACTATGAGTACGACGGCAACCGACATCTTGAACGATCTCCTCGAAACACTGAAGGACGGCCAGGAGGGGTTCAGGGTCGCCACGGAGGATGCTTCAGCAGAAAAGGTCAAAAACCTCTTAGCCGACGGCTCGCTTCAGCGCTTCAAATACATCAAGGAGCTTCAGGAACTGGCTAAAAGTCTAGGCGAACCCTCTCCAACCGATGATTCGTCATTTATCGGGAAAGTCCATCGTGGATGGATCGCAGCGAAGGCGAAGATCACTGGACATGATGACCACACCATCCTCGTCGAATGCGAGCGGGGAGAGGACGCGGCTGTCGCCGATTATGGGAAGGCGCTGAACCACGAACTTCCGCTCCAGGTGCGCACCATTCTCGAAACTCAACTCGCCGGTGTGCGGGAGATACACGATCAGGTGAAGGCGCTCCGTGACGAGACAGCAAAGAAATAACGCCGAGGCGAGCCGATCAAAGCGATGCTGATCGGCTCTTCCCAGAGACGAAGGTCTGCTTTCTTGCCTCGGTGAAAACGGCGACCGGGCCAGCCGGTTCAAAGCCGGCTGGTGCGCTCAAAACGTAGCGTAAAGATATGAGCGACAAAAATTCTGTCGAACCTTTCAAGGAAGAGATCGAAGCAATAGCCCATCAAATCTGGGAAACGGAAGGGAAAGCGCAGGAGCATTGGTGCCGCGCCAAAGAACAATTGCGACGCACCGGCTCAACCGATGTCCAGATGGAGCATCGAAATTTCTTGTAGCAGGGCCGCGATGGCAACGGACCTGACAGTCATTCCGCAAGGAGTCTCTTCGCGTCCTTTGGCCAATCCTTTGAGATCGAAAGAAAATCGGCGCGAACGGGTATAAAATACCCTTTCGCGCCGTTTGTCATCGGCACCACCTGATACCGAGAATTGAGAACCAGCCGCTCTTTACGGCCCGCCCCAGGCTACACGTTCGGCTGCGGTGTGTAGCGGAGGTACGGCTTGATCTTGCGCACGCCTTTCGGGAAGAGCTTCGCTGCTTCGTCGTCGGAGACCGCTGGCGTCACGATGCAGTCCTGCCCGTGTTGCCAATCCGCCGGTGTCGCCACGCGATGCTTGGCGGTAAGCTGCAGCGAGTCGATGACCCGCAGGATCTCGGCGAAATTGCGGCCGGTGCTCGCCGGATAGGTTAGGGTCAGCTTGATCTTCTTGTCCGGGCCGATGATGAAGACCGAGCGGACGGTCGCCTTGTCGTCGGCGTTCGGGTGAATCATGTCGTACGCGGTCGCCACAGCGCGATTGGGGTCGGCGATGATTGGGAAGTTCATCGAGCAGGCCTGCGTCTCGTTGATGTCCTTGATCCAGCCGTAATGAGAGTCGATCGGGTCTACGCTGACGGCGAGCACCTTCACGTTGCGCTGGGCAAACTGGTCCTTGATCCGCGCCACGGTTCCCAGCTCAGTCGTGCAGACCGGGGTAAAATCGGCCGGATGGGAAAAGAGCACGCCCCAGCCTTCGCCGAGCCATTGGTGGAAGTCGATCGTGCCTTCCGTCGTGTCCGCGTTGAAATTGGGGGCGATATCGCCAAGTCGTAGAGCCATGGGTTTCGTAGGTGGTGGGTTGGAGCGTTTGTAAAATGGGAGCGTCGACTGAAAACGACTCCAGCGGCGAGCGCAAGCCCGATTGAAGGCGTGAAATCGCCGCGGGGTTGCCGGTAGCGCGGCGCGAAAAAGGATGCGCCGGGCGGGCGCATCCTTAAATCGCTAGCGAGCTCTCTGCATTTACTTCCGGCGGCGGCGGGCCATGACGCCGACTGCGCCGAAGGCGAGAAGGGCAACGCTGCCGGGCTCTGGCACAGCCTGATAATTCAGAACGGTGTCGCCGCTGGAATTGGTACTCGTGGTGAAGCTGCCGTCCGCGAAAGTCGGATCGGTGAGCTGGGCAAAATTCGAGCTGCCGGTGTTGGTCGCCCCCACGCCATCGATGATCGTCCACGTGTGATCCGTCTGCCAGAAGGGGCTGTTGGAATTCGGGTCACTTCCGCCGAGCAGCGAAAAGTCGAGCGTGAGCTTCGACGTGCCGCCGAGGGCGAGATTCCCCCCGCTGAGAAGGATTTGATCGAAATCCGTCCCGGCAACGCCGCTGGTATCGTCGGTCAAGGAAGCGATCTGCCAGACGTACTTTCCACCAGTGCTCAGATCGAGGCCGCTCTGGAGCGTCAACTTTCCGGCATTGGTGCCGGGTGAAATAGTGCCGCCGAGGCTGACCTTCACTGGCCCGCCGACCACACCAATGCCCGCGAGCGTGCCGCCGCTGACGGTGGTGTTGCCGGCAGTCATCGAGCCGGAGAGATTGAAAGTCCCGCTCTTGATCTCTGCCGTGGCGAAATGGTTGATCGTGTTCGCGTAGCTGAAGGTATTGTTCGCGCCGGGATCAATGACGAGCGCGTTTGAGCTGCCCGAGCCGCCGTCGATGTTGCCGATAATCGAAGCGGAGCCGCCGAGGATGTTCAGCGTGTTATTGCCCGCTCCCATGGCGATTGCGATCCCGCTGCTGTCCGCCTTGATGGTCCCGGAGTTATTGATGACCAGGTTATCGACGCCGCCCTGAATAGCCGCCGCGGTTGCGCCGCCGCCTTCGATCGTGCCGCCCGCCTGGTTGGTGATCGTCATCACGAATCCGCTCTTGATCGCCGAAGTATAAGCAATGGCCGAGTCCGTATCGCCTTTGATCAAGCCGCTGTTGGTGATCGTGGTGGCCGCGTAGGGAGCCTGGACCGGGATGGGGTTGCCGTTGACGTCTTTGTCGACGCCGGCGATGGTGATCCCGCGTCCGACACCGGTATTCCCCGCGGGGCTGCTGATAGAACCCTGGATGGTCCCGGAGTTATTGATCGTACCTCCGCCGACCGTCACGCCTTCGCTCGTGTCGTTGTGCGCGTTTAGGGACCGAATCGTGCCGGTGTTGGTGAGATTCACGAGGCCGTCCACATCCACGCCGTCTCCATCCGCGGTGACTCCGTTACCCGTGATAAGTCCATCGTTCACGATGGTAACTGTCTCCAGGGCGTTGAAACCATCGATGTTAATGCCCGAGCCGTCGTTGCCGCGGATCGTCCCGTTGGACTTGTTTGTAATGCTCATGGTGAACGCCGTGCTCGCGTTCACCGCGCCGCCCGTAATGCCGTGACGCGCGCCCTCGATCAGGTTGGGATTTGAGGCGAGGTTCGTGTTGGCGTTCGTGATGGAGACGCCGCTGTTATTCTGGGCGTCGATGCCGTCGTCGCTCGGATCCGTCGTGTGAGTTGCGCGAATCGTGCCATCGTTGAAAATCGATCCATTTACGCCCGGCCGGACGGCGTCGGCATCCTGGGCCAGGAGAAAGCCGGTGCCGAAGTTATTGATCGTATTGGTGCCGGAGACGATCGCATTGAAATCGACCGCCTGTGCGCCACCGATTCCTGAATTCAGAGAAGTCATCGTCCCGTAGTTATTCAGCGTCACACTCGCGGGAGATACGTTCATCTGGAAGACGTCGGCATTTGCGGTCTGCATGAGTGCCGTCGAATTCGTGGCGCTGCCGTTGTTGATGATGAGTCCAGTGACCCCGGTGTTATCCCGGACCGCGCGACCCGATCCGGTCTGCTTGATCGTGCCAAGATTCGTCAATGTTTCGTTATTTCCGGAGATCGTCACCGCGACGGTGCTGCCGCTGACGGTCAGAGACGCGCCGTCCTGGACGGTTCCCGTCTGGCCCGAGCCTGTGCCCAGTGTCTGCGCGGAGGTTGACGTACCGCTGATGACGAAAGTCGCCGCAAAGAGCGATGGTTTGAGGCACAGGATGCTGCAAATGCCAATGAGCAGGGGCTTTTTGATGTTTTTCACGAGCGTGGGATGACGATGGATTGGTGGTTCGGAAGAATTGCAGCGGTCTGGCACGGCGAATCGCCAAGGTTGGCGTGGCGAAAAGCGGCTGAAGTTTGGTCTCCAGCGAATCGTGGGTGGTGATGCAGCGACCGAGCCGGATAAAGGGGGACGCATGTGCCGTGGCCGTGGCAATTGTGTTGCGGTTCTGTGAATTCTTGGACCAAGAGCGAGAATTCGGGGCAAGATCCTGTTGGATCGGTCGGGTTTGCGAGCGGGAGCCGGATGTCGTGACCCCGCGCCTCCGAGTCACTGGTAGGAGCGCAGCGACTCACGCCTCAGTTGGTAAACTCACTCGACCGGCCCACATGGCTTGACCTCTCCCGAGAACTCGCTGCAGCGGGCTGCCGGGGTCGCACAAATCCTTGTGATATCTGTTCCAGAGTGTCACCCCCCGGCCACTTTCCGTCAGCCCGCCGGGCCAATGCGCTCGGATAAGGATCTTCCGCACAACATAGGCCCGGAGGGCCGTAGGACAGTAGCTCCGGGCGATAGCCCGGAGAACCGAAGACGCGCGGGCAGCCCCGGATGGGGCGCCGGATCCCTGTGCGTTCGTAGTTACACAGGCTGGCTTTTTCAGAACATCACCTGTGCGCTTTGCCGCGTCCGGTGTTCCGACGCCCCTCCGGGGCTGGCCCGAAGTCGGCCAATCTCCGGGCTGTCACCCGGAGCTACCGTCCAGCGGCCCTCTGGGCCTGAAATCAGGCAAAGCAACGCTTCTTTAAGCGCTATTCGCCCGCCGGGCTGGAATAACTTCGCTATTGATCTAAGAACCGTCGAAAGAAAAACCCGCGAAAAAGGCCCCGAAGCGAGGCCTTTCCCGTTGTCGCCGAACTTAACTTAAAACGTCACCTGAGCCCCAAAAGTAAAAAGACGCGGAGCGCCGGGCTGAATTGTGTCCGGGAACCCCTGGCTCGCCAGATAGTAGCGCTTATCGAAGAGGTTCTGGCAGGTGAGTTTGAAGTTCCAGTTACGCCACCGGTAATACAATCCCGCGTCAAAACGCCAGTAGAAGGGCAGCGAGAAGCTGTTCTGATCGTCTCCAGGCCGCGAGCCGACATAGACGGCGCCACCTCCCAGGCTCAGTCCTTTGATCAGCCATCGGCTCGTATCATAACGCAAACGCAAGCCCGCCTGGAAATCAGGCACGTTGTGGAATTCCCGGCCCAGGGTCGTCGGATCCTGCGTCTCGGTAATCTCGCTGGCCATGCAGGAGAAGCCGCCTTGTACATCCAGGTCACGAGTCAATCTGCCTGTCGTCTCCCATTCGACGCCGCGGATCCGGACCGTGCCGATCGGAATCAGAAAGGTGTTGGTCAGATCCTTGGGATCGGCTTCCAGCAGGTTCTTTTGCGTCGTTTGATAAAACGAAAGGGTCGATTGGAGGGTATCGTGGAAGAACGAGGCCTTGATCCCCATTTCAATCGACGCGGCGGCGAGTGCCGGAGCATTTTCGCCTCCTTCGAGCAATCCTGACTGAGGCTGGAAGGAGCGGCTGTAGCCGGCAAAGAGCGAGACGTTTTTGCAGAGGTCGATCACTCCGCCGACGCGCCATGACAGATTCTGGTCGGAATAACCCGTCAACGGCGGAAGCGGGGTGGCGCGGATATTCCGCGTCAGAGCGAGGCGATCATCATACCAGTCGTACCGCACTCCTCCCAGTAAGTGGACGCGGTCAAACAGGTCGAACTTGTGTTGATAGTAGACGCCTGACTCCTGTAGTGTCTCCTCGAAGCGCTGATCGCGCGCGCCGATCGGGATGGAAGTGGGATCGAGCGGATTCGCCGGTGAAAGAAGGACAGGTTCTGCGCCGTAGTTCGGATTTCTGAAACTCACCGGGCGGGAATCAAATCCTTCGAGCGTGCTCTTCTCGAAGTAGGTTTCGAGGAAGTTAAACCCGAGAAGGCCGGTGTGGGTAATAGGTCCGGTTTTGAAATTCAGCAGGAATTCCGGTTTGATTCCGTAGGAGGAGTTATCTTCTTCGAAAACCTGCGTGGAGCGGGGGACCGTTGGATCTCCAGTGTAGCTGTTGTCGAAGTCTTCGTTTTGATAGAGAACGAAGGTCTTGGGATTGCGTACCGCGCGGCCGACGACGTGGGAGGTATTGATCTCGCCCGTGAGCCGGAAGGTAATCGCATCGTTGAGCTTTTGGTTCCAGTAAAGGGAGGTTCGCGTGAGATGAGCGTCGTCGAAATCCCCCGGCTGGTTCAGGCTCAGATTGCTCGGCGCGAAATTCTTCGAGAATCCCGCATTCTCCAGATAGAAAATGCCGCGATCGTACGGCTGATCGCGGTGCTGGTATTCAAACTCAAGTAACACCGAACTTCCCTCCGCATAATTCCACAACAGCGATGGCGCTACGAGTTCGCCATCTGTATGATAGAAGTCACGGAAGGAATTTGCGGAATCGCCGGACGCAATGAAACGGTAGAAGAGGCCAAGCTGCGTCGGTTGAGACGTGTCATTGCGCTTCGAGGCGTCGGACGTGGTATCTGACTTGGCCCCGGATGGCACCCAGAGCGGTCCGGTGGCATCGATAAATCCATGGTAGTAATCATAGCTACCGTATTCCGCGCCCAGAGTCAAAGAAGGGGTGGCCTGCGGCTTCTTAGTGACATAGTTGACAAAGCCACCCGGCAGACCGGCCCCGAATTCCACACCGCCGGGGCCTTTGAGGATTTCGATGCGCTGGATATTGTCCAGCGTACGGGTCGCTTCGTCATTTACCCGATTGTGCATTCCGTTGAGGAATGTCTGCAGATCAAAATCAAAGCCGCGGATATTGAGCAGATCGCCCGTTCCGCCATCGTCTTCCGAGGCATTGACGCCCGGGACATAGCCGACGATATCCCGGGTTCGGCGGGCTGACGTGTCACTGATGAATTGGTCCGTGACTGTACTGACGGTAATCGGCAATTCCTTAATCGGCGAGGGTAAGCCTGTTACAGACGTCGAAGCCGGCGGCCCGTATCGCGGAGTGGGCGCCTGGCCAGTGACGACCACCTCCGGAAGCGAACTTACATTATTTGGTGCCGGGGTTGTTGAAGGATCAGGTGCCGCCAACAATGCTCCATTGGCCAGGAGCAGAATGGCTATCGGCACTGAGAGATAAAAAGGTCCTCTGTCTTTTCGGGGGAGGTTTGGGGGTAGGGTGAATGTGTAGGACATGGGCGCGGCGCACGCTAGCAGCTTCGGTGCCCGTAAGTGGGACGAGGCTTCTCCCGAGGTTGTTGCTCGTGCTTTACCCGGTCTTACACCATATTTTGGATACAAGTTATCCCAAATTTGGATAAATTATTTCCGGCGCTTACCTCTGGCTCAAGGCTCGGCAACTGGCATCACGACGCGGAACCCCACGAGATATCCATGACTTTTGGCGTTGAATGCGTTCCGGTTTGCCGAGCGGCACATCCCGGCTTCGCCTTCCCATGAGCCTCCGCGGAGCACCCGATCCTCGCCTGCCGATGGACCAGTTGGATCCAATGCCGGACTATTCCGATAATAGTCCGGTGCGTAGATATCGGTACACCATTCGTAAACGGTCCCGTGCATATCGTATAGGCCGAACGCATTTGGGATCTTACGGCCAACGGGACTCGTCCCAAATGACGAATTTCCCCGGAATGGCTGTGAACCATGCCCCCACCAACCGGCGGCGCTCAAAGCCGCTTCATCATTCCCTGAGTAATAAGCGGTCGCCGTTCCCGCACGGCAGGCGAATTCCCATTCCGCTTCTTTTGGCAGTCGAAGTCCGTGGCCGGCCTTCTGCAAAAATGCCTGTGCATCTCCCCAGCTTACCTGCTCTACGGGTAAGTCATCCCCATGGAAGTAACTCGGCGAGTTGCTCGTTACGGACGCATACTGCGCCTGAGTCACTTTGTATTTGCCGAGATAGAAGGGGCGGGAGATCACGACTCGATGTTGCGGACGCTCGTCGGCCTGGGCTCCTTCTTCGCCCGGTGCGCTACCCATGAGGAACGATCCCGCCGGCACCAGCACCATTTCCAGCTTCCGGCCTCCGAGATCCAGTGTTGTCATGGGCGCGATATGGGTCCGGGCTGCGTAGTCCGCCACCGTTTCTTTTCCATTCCATAAAGGCCAGCGGAGCGTCGAGGTGTCAGTTTTGACTTCCCGAATCTCGGCGGTTGGGACTTCCGACGTCATTCTCACCGCGGGACTGGTGGCGACGGTATTCGCCGGCATCGGAGGAGCTGGATGATCCGGACCAAAGCTTTCCTGGACAACGGTTTCCAAGCCATTTGCATCGCGCGAGAGTTTCAGGTGATGCAGCGTTCGCTCGAGGTTCCCTTTTTCATCCTCGGCTTCCGCCAGGATATCCGCCGTTTGCCCGCGGGCAGGAATGACTTGGGTCCACTCACACAGAGGGCTGCGCTGAAGTAGGATCGCCGGGGTGCCATTCACCCGCACCGATTTCACCTCCCCATTATCCACGGCTACGCCGGACACTCGCAGAAGCCCTTCGTCCATCCATTGCCAATCGGTGATCACCGTTACTGGCGGAGCATCATCCACCGGATCCACATAGAGCAGTTGCCGGTCGAAATTATTGCCTGGTCCCCAGCTATTAAAGAAGGTCGAGACGTGGATCGGAGAGGTGCAGGTGATTGTAGTCATTTCCCGCCGCGTTCGAGCGCCAGAACGCGTAATTGATATCATGCGCGGTGAATCCATCGATTTGCACATTGGGCGCCGCCGTATGAAAAGCCCAGTGACTGCCCCAGGCCAGGAAATCCTTGATGATGAACGGGTGACGCCAGTCCGGTCCGACGCCCTGTACATCTCCGCCAAGGTAAGCAGAGCGATCGATCACATTGCCATCGCGATCCAGATCAGCCGTTTCGCTTTGCCCGTGAAAACCACCCAGATTCAGGCAAAACCGCCGCTGGCTGTGCGCCTCATTCGCTTCGAAGCGAAGAAACGGCAATGTCCGGACGTCGACCATCCGCAGGCTGCCATCGGGTTGCCGAACCGGCAGCTCCGGTGAAAAGGACGGCGTCTTCGTCATCTGAAAGCGATAACCAAACTTCTCACACTCCACGGCCACATTGTGCGTGAAGCTATTGGCACAGTTCGCCCACCAGAATCCCGCAGCATCGTTGGTATCGAAAGTCAGCACCTGCTTCGGCAAGGCCTGTCCCATCAAGGCCTGCACGGCGAGATTCCGGTCGAGGATATTGTTTACCTCGGTGCCGTCCTCGAAGAAGAAACCGTGGCCAATGCTCCGGTAACCGACGCAATCGCGCACCACGAGATAGTCCGTGCCATGAATGGTCAGCCAGCGGTTCGCGCTGTCCCAGATACTGACGCCCACCACAGAGCTGCCGCGCATGGAATCGCCGCAAAGATGGAAATGAATCGGGTAACAACCGAGGATTCCCTTCTTTCCCAAGTGACGAAACTCCGCGTAAGAGATCGAACCCGCCGAGGCGGCGTGATACATCGTATGACCGCGCACGCCGTTAGGATCCGCCGATTCGACAACCACGTTTCGGCTCAGATTTGCCACCTCGCCGCGAAACTCGCCGATGGCCTGGTGGGTGAACTTCAAAGGCTCGTTCAGAAGCAAGCCATTGCCCTCTGCCGCAACGATTTCTCGCTCTTCTGTTTCGGTATCATCCAGTTCGGATGGTATGACCCGGCGTCCATTGCGAACCTGATAGAACTCGCTCATGCTGGTCGTTGGGAACAGCACGTGATTTCCCGGTTTCCAACCGCTGACCGGTTCGGCGAGCTCGATCTCCCGCGAACCGCGTGTGGCGCTGCTGCGCAACTTTACCCAAGAGTGACTCAAGGGCGCGCCGTGTAATTCCATCCGCCCGCCGCAGCAGACGAGTGCCGGGCAAGTGTCGGGATTCATGCCCTCGATATAAGTGAGTCGCACCACCGCCGTATGTCCCGCCGGAATCGGCGCCGTGCTCGTTCCGATCTCCAGGAGCGGGACGGAGCCCGAAGTTCCCTCTTTTACTCCCGGAGCGTGACAATTGAAACCGTCCTCCGAGAGAGCCTCTCCCGCCTGCACCTTGATCAAGCCCGCACAAAGCCGTGTATCGACGTCGTGTGAGAAACGGAGGGTTCCGGCGACTTTCACCACGCGGATCACGGCATCGCTCGCGATGTCGTAGACGATGGTATCTCCCGCCCGGATCAAAACGGAATCCCCGGTGGCGGGCAGTTCACCGCCCTCCCAGCTTTTGGTCGAAGACCACGGGCCGTTGCCGGCACTTCGGATGACCTTCGCCTGAAGCAGCGGCGCGAAGCAGCCGAGAATTAGAAATGAAAGCGCAAGTTTGCGGATCATGGTGGGACGGAGGAAGGAGCCGGAACATAAAGAGGAGGCTGCTGATTCGCAACCTCCATGCATCCGCAGCGATTTCCTTCTGCCCGATTCAAACCGGACTTATGCTGCATCGGGAATGATCGACTTACATCTTACTCTGTTTCTTCGGGATCCTCCCGCAACTTGGCCATCAACATACGCCGGAGTGTATCCATCTCCGCGGACAATCGTTCCGATTCCGCCTGAAGCATCTCAAAGCGCTCGCGAATCTGCCGGGACTTTTCCAGCAGCTCCTTCAAGGTTTTGGATTTAGGTGGCGGATCGTCGGAAGATGACACGTACCGGAATCGCCTGCTCTACCTCGTTGGTCGCATCGACCGTCCAAACTTAATGCCGCTTTAATGCGGTGTCCCACCATGCACCACAAATGCGGTAATGGGATTGGGGCGATGGTAAACCGTTCGATCTCCGGGTCTACACCGCCCCCGGCGCTGAACGAAGCAGCGCTCTCCAGATACCGAACGTGCCGATGGTGCGCGGCTATTTGAGGTGCCTACCAAGATTGCGAAGCGAGGGGCCGCCGAAGCTGGGCTGCGTTTGGTGCAGTATTTTCTCTTGGTCGTGATGGACTATGAGACTGTGGGATATTGGTATAAAAAGGTGGCGGACAGGTGTGGGCCAGGGAGAAAAGGATCTATCGATCTTACGTTAGAGCCACGCGAGAATAAATGAGTAGGAGGCAGGACCTGCTCCCGACTTCACCTGTCGAAGTAGTAGCCATGCTATTGACTCAACCAGCGAGCCGGGAAGAAATGACACAAGGCAAGGACTGACGAAGGACTGCCCCTTTTCCTAAACACAGGTGATGTCGAAATGGATTTGGCTCGCACCCGATTGCCCGCTAAAGAAGAAGCAATGCCCGCTGTGAAGAAAAAGACGCAAAGACGCGATCCGAAACCCGGCGTAGTTGTTCAGGTTCCATTGCCGCGCGGGCGTTTTGGTTATCTCTGCTCGATAGATGGCACTGTCTGCCGACTTTACAATTTTATCTCAAATCGTCCGATCCAGGACACGAGTTATTTCAGCAAAGATCGATGGAAATTAAGGGTCGCCGTATTCGGGTTCTTCATGGACGTTCTCGATGTCTGTACCATTTCGTTGACGGACGAAGATCAAAGCCCGGTTCCAACCTGGCGTGAAAGTCTTCCGACGGACCTGGCGCTTGGAAGACCACCGTTCCGCATTTACGAACCGCATCGTGGCGCTTGGTACGGTACAGCAGACGATATCAAAGGAATTTCCGAGGACATTCGCGTGAGAGCGGAAACCCTCTCGTCCTGGATGGCGAAAATGGCGCCGAAGTTGGAGCTGATCCGTGTATCTTCTGCGATCGGAATTACAGAAAAGAAATTGCCAGTTCCGGAGGTGGACGATGATTTTCGCACTATTTCAATCGAGATCCCATCGGGTGTTCCAAATATCAGGGACGTGTTATACGATATCGAAACGGATTTGAATAGTGAGCTTGCACGATTCGATGGCGGGTCTGTTACCGGGTCGGGGGTTATGTTAGGCTCCGGGGCAGACATCGGAGTAGAAGCGAACGCGCGAAGGTTCCGAAGGGTGCTAAAGACGGTGCGAAAGGTCCTGGAGAAACTCGAAGTGCCGCCTGAGACAGAGATTCACGAGTGGACAGCAGATGGCGCAGTCGTCATTCACCATTTAGGACCTGTGCCCAGGAAAGGATCGGCACCTAAAAGAGGGAAAAAGCGCAATAGTGGAAAATGAGGTTAATCCAGATTGCCCGGCGACTTGCGTTCTTTGGCCCGGTCCCTCGCTTGGTGCCCGGTGACGGAATGACCAAAATTTCTGCGCCCGGAGGCAGATAGAATGGTAGATTAGTACGATCATGAAAGTGGAGGGTCTCCATGCGAATCCTACCTTTTGTATATGCCCTTGTTTGTTCCGGGTTAGTGGCGCAGGCCGCTGAACCGTGTTCCGCACGAAACGCCCTGGAAGCGCTGCCGGAAGGAGTCATCTCCAATCTGGCGCGAGTAGAGGGGCAGGAGGGAACGCCAAATCCGGAGCGATGGTATTTTCTGGTCTACGATCAGGGGGCGGAGAACGGATTCCGAGAATTCGTCGTGGCCGGGGATCGTCTCGTGGCCATCCGGGAGATGTCGCAGTTTGCAGAGCAGATTGGGCCCGAGGATGTTGTGGGGCCGCGCGCGCTGGCGATCGATTCGCGGGAGGTAGCGGATCTGGCGCGGAGGTTTGCCGGGGCCAATGGAAGGAATGTCGTTTCTTTCAACTACGAGTTGCGGAAGGACGACGTTACGGGAAAAGCCGTCTGGACCGTGCACTGCATCGATGGTGACGGATCGGATCTGGGCAAGCTGGCCATCACTTCGGGAAAGGGAACGATCGTTTCGCGGGATGGCTTTCTTGCCTCGTCGGTGAGCGTCCAGTCGAATAGTTCCGCTGGAGGTGGGGCGGCGGTGCCGCTGGATCCAATTGCCTCGGACGAGCAATTCCTGCGGCACGAGGAAACTGCGGATGGGCAAGCGCAACAAAACCCGCCTCCGGTTGCCGCGCGAGGCGGGTTCAAGCCGGGGTATCGTCCGGATCCCAATGGCGATCTCGAAGGTGACAATGAGCCGCCGGTTTCCGGGGAACTCCACTGGCATCGAGGAGATGCCTCGGGATGGGTTTCCCGCAATGGTGTCATCATTTGGCCCGATCGCCGGGCTTACGATTTTCCGGATGACCGCGACCCGCCGCCCTCACGCAGTTCTCATCACAGCCGTCCGAGCTCCGAACGGCATGTCGTGCAGCCCATTCATCGGATTTTAAGGAGTATTTTCCCGTTTTGATTTGGCTGGATGGGCGGTGCCTGGAATCAGGCAATCTGAGAAACCGAGAGCGTATTGTTTTATTGGTCCCGCTCCCAATTTGGTAAGTTGGAACCCGCGAAACCTCTCCATGTGCGGTCACCGGCGACCAACTTAGCAGTCTGACTTAATCGTTCCGTCTTTCCCTCTCCCTCCGCGAACTCCGCGGCTCCGCGTGAGACCTAACTTCCCATCCGCGTGAGATTGCGGGCGGCGGCGAGGATGCCTTCGGCTTTGTCGAGCGTTTCCTGCCATTCTTTCTCCGGAATGGAATCGGCCACGATGCCAGCGCCGACGTAAAAGTGCGCGGATTCCGGTTCCACCACGACCGTGCGGATGGCGATGTTGAACTGGCTTTCCCCGTTAAAGCCGAACCAGCCGATGGCTCCGGTGTAGAGTCCGCGGGGGTCGGGCTCCAGTTCCGTGATGACTTCCCGGGCGCGCTTCTTTGGAGCGCCGGTGATTGAGCCGCCCGGAAAACACGCGCGCAGGGCGGAGACATGATCCACCTCGGGGCGAAGCTGTCCTTCCACCGTCGACACGAGATGGAAGACCTGTTCGTAGCGTTCCAGTGCGAGGAGTTCACGCACCGCTACCGTACCGGTCTCGCAGACCTGACCGAGATCGCTGCGTTCCAGGTCCGTGATCATGACGAGCTCGGCGATTTCCTTCGGTGAAGTGAGGAGATCGTAGGCGGATTTCTCGTCGGCATGGCGATCCGTCCGGCGCGGGCGCGTGCCTTTGATCGGACGCGTCCGGACAAAGCGGCCCGACATCTTGAGAAACAACTCCGGCGAGGCGGAAAGAACGGCGCGATTTCCGGCATCGAGATACGCGGCGTACGGCGTTGGCGAGAAATCCCGCAGCGCTTCGTAAAGAGCCATCGGATCTCCTTGCCATGCGGCATCGAAGCGATGCGCAATGTTCACCTGATAAATGTCGCCGGCTGCAATGTATTCCTGTGCACGGCGGACCCGGGCGCAGTATTCGTCGCGGTTCGATCGAGAGACAAAAAGCGGCGGAACATCTGGGGAAACAGGAATGGCACTCTCCTCACGCAGTTCCTCGGAAAGGCCGCCGAGATCTTCCCATGTTCCTTGATGATGCCGGTAGAAAAGCGCTCGCTCGTAAATGCCGAAGCGAAAGCGGCCGTCGTATTCCACGTATCCGGCAGCGAACCCTCTCGGCAGTCCGTTGTCCGCCTGAGGCGTCATGGTGCGGCTGCGGATCGCTTCCTGTAACTTCGTGAAATCGCGAAATAAATCTCCCTCGATCACCTCCGTGGGAGCCGCGGTCACGATGGAAATCTGTTCGCGAGCCCCCGTTTCCAGCGCGGAATCGAAAAAGGCCAGCCCCAGCAGATGACGCAGCCTTGCCGCGGCCTCCCACGGCGAGAGATCGCCGAGGTCGACGTTTTGCGGCGGCTTGGAAACTGGATGCGGCATTGGGAGCCGCTCCGCTTGCGGCAAGACGGCGTGCTTTTCAAATGAAATCTTTCGGCTATGGTTGCGAACCCGATCCGATGAAAGCCCTGCCTGCCTTGCTCTCCGCTTCGCTGTTCCTTGCTGCGCCACTCTTTGCCCAGGAAGCGCCTGCGCCTGCTCCCGCGTCCGCGCCGGAATCGAAGCCAGAATCCGCGAAAGGCAGCGAGGATGCAAAACCCGCGCCGTCAGCACCCGCCGAATCCCCTTCCGCGCCGGCTCATCCCATGCAGCTTGCGCCCTCGTCTGTCGCTCCACTGCTGCCCGCCGCACCGGAGCCGAGCGCCGTGCCGTCGACGACACTCATTCCGGATACACAGACCACTTTCGTGAAGCCGCCGAGCATGATCACGAAACGCGAAAAGCCGTCCCGGACGGAGGATGCGGAGAATGACCTGATGCAGCAGATCCATTTTCGCCAGGCCCGGACAAAGGCCATGGCGGATCCGACGGTAGTGGCGGCCTTCAATGACATTCGCGGAGCCGGCACGGATTACGAGCAGCGCGAACGCACGAGGAAGTACTACACTCTGCTCTTCGATCGGATGGCAAAAATCGACAACAGCTATCCTACCCTCCTTGCCACAGCCCGCAGCACGGCGATGACCCGGTCCACCCAGACAAAGCTCAAACCCAGCGAGCGCCCGGAGTGGCTGCCGCCACTGCCTACGACACCGGCTCCGGTGAAGAAGCCGGCAAGCCACTAAAATGATCCGGCTTGGTGCCGCCCGTGCCGGGCGGCCCTAGAACTCCTGATAGACAAATGCGGGCGTGGAAAAATCGCCCCGTCCGTATAGCGCGATGAGTCCGGCGATGATCGCAAAGTAATAGAGCGTGATCACCGCCAGGTGGGTGCGGGGATGCGCTTCCAGCCAGGCTTTTACTCGCTGAGGCATATTCGTTTCCGGAAGCGGATCGCCCGCTAACTTGCCCGGCGAAGCACGTCGGCGACGAGCTTGCTTGGTGTGGCCCACTTTTCCTGCTCGAATTCAGCGGGCGAAACGTCGACGCCGACTTCGTTGGAAAGAGCCACCATAAGTTCCACAGTCTTCATCGAATCGAGGATCTGAAGATCGTAGAGGGCGAGGTCCGGGTTTGTCCGTACCTCATCGGTCTCGGCGACGTTGGCGAGGACCTCCAGGATTTTGTCAGTAGTAGGAGCAGCCATAATTTGGGGAAAAAGAGTGGGGAACAAACGGGGATTTAGGGAAAAGTCAAAGGGATGTGGCCGTCTCGGCCGAGGTGGGACTGGGCGGGCGATGGAAGAAGTCGTCCAGCGCTTTATTGTAATAAAGCCACCCCTGACCCGACAGGTGATCGAGGAAATCGTTCAGGAAATTCGGATCTTTTTGGTACTCGTGGAAATCGAGCAGCGGCATGTCGTAGCGTTTGGCCAGCCCTTCGATGCGGTCAACATAAGCGGTGCGTGCGTCCGGCGACAGCCCATAGACCTCGAGCCGGATGTCTTCGATCGGCATGCTGAGCAGGAGCGGCTCGGCACGGAGTTCCTTGAGGGTGCGCATGAGCAGCTCCAGGTCGGTCCACTCCGTAGCCGAGGCCATGGTCTGCATGAAGACTTTGTCGCGTGAGGCCCGCGGCAGATGCCGGCGTGCGACTTCGTTCCGCTTTGCCTGCAGGGCGGTGCTATTCGCAAAACGCGCGGCGCGTTTGAGAATATCGACCCAATTCAGGCGGCCCGGCTGATGGCTTGTCTTGCTCGTGGCGTCCAACTGCTCGTCGAGACTCTCGTCTTCATCAAGGATGTGCAGAGCGACTTCCAAGTGATCCTGGGCCCGGCCAATCGCATTGTGCAGCCTCCCAAGGGGCCAGGCGGCCCAATAGAGGCTGCGATCGAGAAAGCTGTCCCCGGCGAGCCGGGCGAGGGCAAATTTGAGCAGGCTTCTCCGGGAATAAGTCTTCGGGTAGGCCAGCATTCTCTTGGCGATATCCCGCTTGAGATCCCGGCTGAGTTCCGCGCTGAAGGTCAGTTCGCTGGCCTGAAGCTCGGAAAAATTGCCTTCGTAGTACTTCGGATCGAACTCCTGCGTGAAGAACCAACCTGGCGAAATGGAAAACGCGACTTTCCGGCCATGCAGATCGTCTCCGACGGCGGCGAGCTTCTGCAGGATGGAAAGTGAGGTGGCTCCGGGTTTTCCAACCGGAAAAATGCCAAAGCCGGTGGGGTAATCCTTGAAGAATTGCGTGGCGTTGTTCGGCACATCGCGGACGAGTTCCGAACTGCCGTAGAGAACGAGGAGATCGGGCTGGGCGAAGGCCTCCTTCTGTAATGCCACACCCTGCAGCTTCACGTCGTAAAACTCCGGCGCCAGGACGTGAATGTAGTGGTGCTCCATGTCCTGGCAGCGCACTACGGCAATCACCGCAGCCGTGCCCGCGATAAGCATCGCGAGTGCTGCGGCGACGAGATTGCTCCGTCGCGACTGGGGGACGTGATTCACAGGGTAAAGTTGCGGCAGGGGATGGGCTTTTTCAACGCAAAGAGCCTGCCAGGAAGCGGGTCTTTGGGGGACTTTCCGGCGGATTTGCGCTAGTGGGATAATCCACGGAGAGGGGGATGGCTTAGGGGGCCATAGGGTGGAAGGGGCTTTGGGGCGTAGGGCGGCAGAAAGAAAAACTACCAACTCCCAACGCTAAACTACCAATTTTCAACGGGTTAGCGCCTATGGTACTTCAACGATGAGCGGAATCTCATGCCTTAGTGGAAGACCTGCACATCCGTGACCGACCACGGTGCGTTCGCCAATGCGTCCAATTCAAAGCGCAGGAAGCGCAGACGCTGGCGGGGGAAGAGAATTTCCGTGACGGTTTCACCCGGCTTCGCAGCCAACACTGGACCCCAGCGCTCGCCGTCAAGCGAGCCATTGACCCGCAGCGCCCGGGGAAATTCACCATAGCGGCTGTGCAGGGTGATTTTTGAGATTTCCTCGGGTTCGGCGAGATCGATCTCGATCCATTGTCCGGGCATCTGATTGCCGGGCGTTTGCCAGCCACTGTGGGAATCGGTATCGAGCGCTTTGGCCACTTTGTCGCGATTATCGCTGGCGGTCAGCGTCCACTGGTCGCGCGCGAGCGGTCCGAGAGGCAATATGTCCAGGGCGGCTTCGGGTGATGCCACTACGGCCTCTTCTGTCGCGACCTCTTTCGTTTCGCCCGATTTCAAATTCGTGAATGACACGCGGCCATGAATCACTTCGAGCCGCGAGACCGTTCCGGCGGATGCCAGATGGAATTCCGTGCCGAGAATGACCTCGCTCGATCCCGGCGTGGCAAAGGCCAGGGAAAGCCGGCGTTCACGGTGTTCGATACGGGCATCGAGTGCGCCGCGTTCGAGGAAGAAGGTCAGCGCGCGTGGCTGGTATCGTACGGCCAATGCAGATTGCGCCCCGATATCGAGGCGAATGGCTTCATTTGGAACCGCGAGCCGGGCCGATGCTCCGGTCGGAACATTCACGAAATCGCCTGGATGGAGGCGGATGCCGGAACGCGCTGCCCTGGTTTTCCCGTCGCTCGTGATCGTGATAGCCCCGTTGGCTTCGGCGACGAGAATTTCCGGCGGGAGACGTATCCACCATGCGGCGATGCCGGCGAAAACGGCCACCAGTGCGGCGATGGCCAGCACCGGCCGCCACCAAGCCCGCGAGCCGGAGATGGGACCCGTCCGCGCAGGTCGCACGGGCGTCCCATGCAATTCGCCCATGACCCGGCGGCTGAGATCCGATGGACTCGCGCTCTGAATTCCGGCGAGCACGGAGTCGCGTACCCGCTCGGCAGCGCTTTGATCGTGGAGCGCGCGCAACGCTTCGGAAACACTGGCCTGGGCCAAATATTCGTCCCGGCGCGCGGGATGATTCCGCAGCTCCTCTTCCAGGGCCTGCCACTGCTCGGGAGTCGCTTCGCCGGAGGTGCAGGCATCCACCAGAGCCATGAATGTTTCGTCGTTCACCGGTTGGGTTGAAGTTGCTCCACGCACTGGCGGAGTTGCTGGCGCACACGAAAGAGTGTGGTACGCACCCAGGCGATGCTTTGCCGGACGCGCTCGGCGATCTCCTCTGCGGAGAGCGAGACCTGGTAGCGGAGATCCACCAGTTCCCGCGAACGTGCTGGAAGCCGTTGCATGCACCGCTCGAGCGATTCCATTTCGGGAGCGTCGTTATCTCCGACAGTTTCGATGCCCCGCTCGAACAGGATATGATCCGCATAGCGAGCCTGGCGGATTTCGTGGCGCCGAAAGCGTTGTTGTTCCGCGCGGAGCAGTTGCAGGGAAATGGCGCAAATCCACGCCGAGAAGGAACTCCCGGGCGTAAAGCGGCCGAGATTGCGATAGGCAAAAACGAACGTCTCGTGACTTAGTTCGTCGATCACGCCCGGAAGCGGCACACGCAGCGCGATGAAAGCGCGCAGGCGGGAACAATGGCGTTCGATGAGCATCCCATAGGCATTCACGTGGCCGGCGCGAATTTCGCGGATCAAATCGTCATCGGACAATTCGGTTCCAAGGGACATGACTGGGGAAAGGAAAGGGCAGCGAAAGGAGAATAGCCCAGAGACAGCCGGATGTTACAGGAGTTTTGCTGTAGGCGCGAGCGCTACGGGGGGACAGCCCACGGATGGGACCCAATAGGACGAATGGGACCTATAGAACTCATGGGCATACTCCGACGCGGAGGCATGTCGGCGCAAAAGGGCGCTGCCGCTAAACTTTGAATGTTGGGAGTTTTCTCTCTCCTCCCGCCTTTAGCTCACCCGCGGTTGCTGCTGCGTGAGGCAGTGGAAAGCGCCGAGTCCCCAGATGAGTTCGCGGCAATCAATCGGCACAACTTGCCGGTCGGGGAACGCTTTCTCCAGAACTGCGATGGCCCACTTATCGTGCGCATCGGCGAAGACAGGGAGCAGGACCACGCGGTTTGCGATGTAGAAATTCGCGTAACTCGCGGGCAGGCGCTGTCCGTCGCGCACGATCTTACGCGGCATGGGGAGCGTGAGAATGGCGAGCGGCGTGTCGTCCGCGGTGGCCATCTCGCGCAATGCGGCGAGGTTTTCCTGCAACGGCTGGAAGTTGCGATCCTGTTCGTCTTCCTCCACCACCGTAACGACAGTCGCCGGGGCAACGAAGCGGGTCAGGTCATCGATGTGGCCATCGGTATCGTCGCCTTCGATGCCATCTCCGAGCCAGAGAATCTTGGAGACTCCGAGAAAATCGCGCAGATGCTGCTCGATGTTTTCCTGCTTGAGGTCTGGATTGCGATTCGGATTGAGCAGGCAGGACCGGGTCGTGAGCAACGTGCCCGCGCCATTCACATCGATCGAGCCACCTTCCAGCACCATGCCCGGTGTATAGAGCGGCAGGCCAAGCTTTTCCGCGATGCGTGTGGGGACGACGTCGTCATCATCGAAAGGCGGATATTTCCAGCCCCAGGCGTTGTAATCCCAATCCACGATGGCGCATTTCGGCGCTTCGTCGCGCGTGAGAAAGATCGGGCCATGATCCCGGCACCACGGTTCGTTCACCGGGTTGTGATGGAACGTGACGTGATTGGACCGGGCGCGGTTTTTCGTGAGCACCTGGCGCACCAAGTTTTCGTGCTCCTGGTCGCAGACATTGATATTTACCGCCTCCGAGTTGGCCAGCGCGTCGACCATCCTGGCGAAGGCCGGCATGACGCGATCATAGGAATCCGGAAAGGAAATGCCGTCGCGTCGCGGCCATGAGAGCCAGGTGGCTTCGTGCGGTTCCCATTCTGCCGGCATCCGGTATCCAAGGGCGGCGGGTGTCGGCGTTGGGACGGGGATGGACGTCTCTTGAGTCATGCGGAGCAGAGGTTAATCTATAAAACGTTTCTGGATGTCCTGATAGGCGTCTATGCGGCGATCACGGAAGAAGGGCCAGTGCGTGCGCTGGGTATCGAGCGCATCGAGATCTACTTCGGCGAGGATGATTTCCTCCTGATCCACAGAGCCTTTCGTCATGATTTGGCCCGAGGGATCCGCGATGAAACTCTGGCCCCAGAATTCGATGCCATCGCCGCCATCGGGAGCTTCGTGGCCGACGCGATTCGGCACGGCCACATAGCATCCGTTGGCGATCGCGTGCGAACGCTGGATGGTTTCCCACGAATCGTGCTGGCGCTGACCGTATTTTGCCCTTTCCGATGGATGCCAGCCAATCGCGGTGGGATAGAAAAGAATCTGCGCGCCATTGAGCGCAGTAAGTCGGGCGGCTTCGGGATACCATTGATCCCAGCACACGCAGACGCCGATTTTCGCGTACTTCGTCTGCCACGCTTTGAAGCCGAGATCGCCTGGTGTGAAATAGAATTTCTCGTAGAAGAGCGGGTCATCCGGGATGTGCATCTTCCGGTACTTCCCGAGATAAGTGCCGCCGGCGTCGATGATGGCGGCGGTGTTATGATAGATGCCCGCGCCGCGCTTCTCGAAAAGTGAGGCGACGATCACGACATCCTTTTCCTTTGCCACCGCGCAGAGTGCGTCGGTGCTCGGTCCGGGGATCTCTTCCGCGAGCGCAAAGTACTTGTGATCTTCGATCTGGCAGAAGTACTGCGAGGTGAAGAGTTCCTGAAGGCACACGATCCGCGCTCCGCGTTCAGCGGCTTCGCGGACACGCGCGACGGCTTTGGCGAGATTCTCGCGCGGCTCGGCTGAGCAGCGCATTTGCACGAGACCAAGTGTGACTTTGGACATAAGGAAAAAGGTGGGATGCGGGGCGAGGCAAAACAGGCCGGGAGAGGAACCTCCCCCGGCCCGGCCTTTGGTTGTAAGAGAAGAAACTATTCTTACTTCAGCGCTTCCGCGCGAGGCACGATCTTGACGCTCTCGACGTTCATGCGCTTGACCGGACGATCCTGCGCTGCGGTCGGTGTGGTCGCGATCTTCTCGAGCACGTCGTCGCCTTTGATCAGCTTGCCGAAGGCGGTGTATTGGTGGTCGAGGAATTTCGGATCGCCGTGGCAGATGAAGAACTGGCTGCCGGCCGAATTCGGATCCGACGAGCGGGCCATGGAGAGGACGCCGCGGACATGCGATTTATCGTTGAACTCAGCCTTGATCTTGTAACCTGGATCGCCGGTTCACCAGCGGGATTTCTGGCTTTCGTCTTTGGTCAGTGGATCGCCACCCTGGATCATGAATCCTTTGATGACACGATGAAAACAGGTGCCGTCGTAGAAGCCTTGCCTGGCCAGCTTCTTGAAATTATCCACGTGGCCCGGCGCCACGTCGGACCAGAATTCGAGGACCATTTCGCCTTCGGATGTTTTGATAACTGCGACTTCGTCGTTGGAATTGCTCACAGGTGTTTTGGATTCGGGTTTATTGTCGTCGCCGATCGCGCTCACGACGCCGAGAGCGAGGACAGCGAGAAAGGTGAAGAGCGGGGATTTCATGCGAATGCGTTCCTTGCCACTCGCTGCCGCCAAGGTCAATGCAGCACGCGCGAAATTTTCTGTCAAAAGATCATCGGCTCGCCTTCGCTCATCACGGTGATGCGATCTTCCACACCGTGATGTCGCGCGCAGGCAATGAGACGTTCCGGTGGTTCATCGAGCGGTTCATAACTCAGCCGGAAAGTGCCATAGTGCATCGGCACCATGCGCTTTGCACCGAGTTCGAAGAAAGCGCGGAGGGCTTCCTCGGGATTCATATGTACTTCGCGTCCGCTCGGCGGATCATACGCACCGATGGGAAGCAGCGCCACATCGATGGGATGACGTTCGCCGATCTCTTTGAATCCATCGAAATACGCGGTGTCGCCGCAGTGAAAGATCGAGCGTCCGCCGGCTTCGATGACAAAGCCGCCGAAGCCGCGATGGGAATCGTGCAGGATGCGAGCGCCCCAGTGATGACACGGAGTGAGTGTGATCTTGAGCGGGCCGAGTTCAAACGCCTCCCAGTAATGCAACTCATGCACGCTGTGAAAACCGAGATCGTGCACGAGATTACCCACGTCGAAAGGCACGACGATCGGTTGTTCGTCCGCAATATCCCGTAACGTTCTTCGATCGAGATGATCGAAATGCGCGTGAGTCACAAGCACGAGATCGATATTCGGCAGGTGATGGAGGGCGAGGCCCGGATGGCGCATCCGCTTGAAGACTTTTAGCCAGTTTGCCCAGTTTGGATCCACGAGCAGATTCTTGCCCTGCGTCTGGATGAGAAAGGAGGCATGGCCGATCCACGTGATGCCGATTTCATCGTTCTTGAGTTCGGGCCACTGCGGAGTGAGTGGCTGCCCTGCGCGCTTTGTGAAGATCGAAGGGATGAAAACTTCGGTCAGGAAATTTCGCTTGTGCCAGTCAGCCTTTGGCTTCAGTCCGACCTTGCGCGCAACGTTCTCCTGGGGCGGAGCCGCCTCGTGCACACCATTGGGTTTCGCGGACTTCTTGATCTCTGCTTTCGGCTGACGGCGGAAAGGGGGTATGGGCACACGAAAAATTGTAGTCACCATGGCGTGATACGCAAAGGTTTCGTTCGCTTGAAAGCGGGCGTCGTGCCAGAACTCGCGGGATGTCGAACAAGGACGAAATGCGACGCGAGATCCGCCTGTGTCTCGCCGGAATTTACGCGGGCGAAGAAGGGCGCGCTTTGCGCAATATGCATTCGCGGCAAATCTGTGATGCCATTCGCACGCACAGCGCGTGGCAGCGTGCCCAGCTGGTCTGCGCATTTTTGCCGCTGAGTTCGGAGCCGCAAATCTCGCCACTGTGGGAAGAGACGGAAATGCCGTTTTGTTTTCCGCGCATTCACGGCCAGGAACTGAAACTCGTGCGCATCGCGGATCGCGATGTGTTGCGGCGCGCGAATTGGAAAATGAGTTTGCCGGAATTCGAAACGGCGCCCGTCGTGGAACTCGGCGAGGTGGATCTGCTCCTCGTCCCCGGCGTGGCGTTCACGCGCGAAGGCGCGAGGTTAGGCCGCGGAGGTGGATACTATGACCGCTTACTGGCCGGCCGGATGGCCACGACGTTTGCGGCGGGGGTGTGTTACTCGGCACAGATCGTGGATGCGTTGGTAAGAGAAGCGCATGATATGCCGGTGGATGCGGTGGTGACTGAGATGAGGGAGTAAGTGGGGAATGGGTGACTTGCGGTAATTGGTGTAGTTATCCGCCTAGTTTGCAGAGCAGGTTTTCGGAATGGGAAAACGTTCAACGCTCAACTTTCAAAGGATTCAGCTTCCGCGTCAGACGATAGTTAGGGGCGCTACCGGCGCTACCGCAGCCTCGGTGGACTTGGAAACAGATATTGGATTTGAGTCGCGAACATGCCGCTCGACTTCAATATCCGTTTTCTGGTTGGACGCTGAACGTTGAACGTTCAACGTTGAACCTGAGAACAGATTTTGGGTTGAGCGAGCAGTCTGAAGCGCCAACGGCGCGACGCAATACCAGCCTAGGGCGACAGCCCTAGGAATGGAGCCCAAAATAGCTTCAGGGCTGAAAGCCCGCACCATTTCCCAACGCACACAATTGTTCAATGTATTCATGGGACGGGCCTTCAGCCCTCGAACTCATCTATGCGCACACCTAGGGCTGTCGCCCTAGGCTGGTATGAGGTCGCGCCGTTGGCGCTGCAAACACGCCCTCGACTCCAAAATCCATTTTCAGGTCGAACGTTTTCCAATCACCGCAATCCGCGCGCGAGACGCGTTACTTCCGCGGCACCTTCATCACGAACTGCGGGATCCTCGTAAAGACCGGTTCGCCTGTATCCGTTACGCCAAAGAATGCGCCTTCTGCCCGGCTATCGGAGCCGATCACGTGATAGCTCTTGTAGGAAAAGTTGTCGCCCGGCGCGAGACGCGGGAATTTGCCGACCACGCCGTCGCCTTCCACAACCACCCGCTGATCTTCCGAATCCGTCACGACCCATTTCCGGCCCTTGATCGTCACCGTCTCAGGCGAATTGTTATGAATCGTGATGAAATAGGCGAACGGGTGCGGGCGATCCTCCGGCGCTTCGAGTTGCGGCATGTAGACGATCTGGTCGACCGTGGCCTGAAGGCCGGCGAGTTCTGCAAATGTGCTGGAGGGCATCGGGGGATTCGGTTGGGAAGGGATCAGTTTTCGAATTGTAAGCCGTGCAGCTGTTCCCTCACCTTCAATCAAAATCCGGAAATCCAAAATAAAAAATGTCCTCGCTTCCCGTCGTCCTCACCATCGCGGGGTCGGATAACAGCGCCGGGGCCGGCGCGCAGGCCGATCTCAAAACCATGAGCGCGCTTGGTGTGTACGGCTTGACCGCAATCACCTGCGTGGTTGCGGAAGTGCCGGGAAAAGTAAGCGCCATTCAGCCGATCGAACCCCGCATTGTGGCAGAACAAATCCGGCTTTCCTTCGGCGCCTTTCCCGTCGCGGCGATGAAAACGGGGATGCTCCACTCGCGAGCCATCATCGAGGTGGTGTGTGATACCCTGGCCGAAATCTTCGCCGGGCGGGCCCATCGGCCTTTTCTGGTTGTCGACCCGGTTATGGTAGCGACGGCCGGCACGCCGCTCCTCGATCCCGCCGCAGTATCTCTCCTCTGCGAGCGACTCTTTCCACTGGCCGGCTTGCTCACGCCGAATCTCGATGAAGCAGGCGTGCTCCTCGGGCGGCCCGTGAAAACTCTCGCTGAGATGGAACGGGCCGGTGATGAGCTGGTGGAGCGCTTTGGGGTCGCATTTCTTCTTAAGGGCGGGCATCTGCAATGCGAGAGCCGTGCAGTCGATATGCTTTTCGGCGAAGATGGTGCCCGGCATCGTTTCGCCGCGCCTTTCGTAAAGGGAGTGGCGACCCATGGAACGGGGTGTACGACCTCGGCGGCCATCGCCTCTTATATGGCCCGGGGATTGCCCCTGCCGGAGGCGGTGGAACGAGCCAAGCTTTACGTGACGCGCACGGTGCGGAAATTCCTGCGATGGGAATCGGCCACGGGCGCGACTGATGCGTTGCATCATTTTGCGTAAAGCAGTGAGGGAATTCAGCCGGCCTGAGGCACGAGTGCCTTTGAAGCGGAAGGCCTTGCCGCGATTGGCGCCGAAGTGGGCGTTTTTTTGCGTAGCGGCGCCGATTTTTTCGCGAAGGTCCGGTGTTTCACGAGAATAGATTCATGCTGACGCTCCATATTTCCCATCCAATGCCAGGCGGCGCTGGCGAGCACGGCGAGGACACCGCACAGTTCCGCGAGGTGTATGGCAGAAGCTCCCTGATTCATGACCAGGATCCAGCCGCCATTGCCTGCCAGCCACAGGGCGGCGAGAGCAAGGAATCCGCGGACGGCAACACGGAGGAGTGTAGCTACTTTATAGACAAGTTGCATGCGCCGTGTCATAAGCACCGGCAGTGCCATAACAACTAGGGTAATTATGGAAATTATCGTCGGGAAATGCTTGAGCAGCCCGCAGTTGCAAAAAATGGGGGGATGGGGCCTGAAAAGCGCCATCCGCGTGTCCTCGCGCATTGCATCTGCTCGCGCCCGTCTTTTACAATCCCAAGGACACCCCATCAGTTTACCATATGAAAATTCTTGTCATCGGCGGCGGAGGTCGCGAACACGCTCTTATTTGGAAGCTCAAGCAGTCTCCCAAAGTGAGCGCGATTTATTGCGCGCCCGGCAACGCGGGAATCGCCGATCTGGCCGAGTGCGTGCCCCTGAAAATCAGCGAGCATGAAAAGCTCCTGGAGTTTGCGAAACAGGCCGAAATCGACCTCACGATCGTCGGGCCGGACGATGCCCTCGCTGCCGGGATCGTGGATAAATTCCAGGCTGCCGGACTCCGGATTTTTGGCCCGAATCGGAGCGCCGCACGGCTCGAGTCGTCGAAGGTCTTCGCGAAGGATTTCATGGAGCGTCACCAGATTCCGACGGCACAATCCCGGAGTTTTTCAGATTCCTCCGAAGCGCAGAAGTTTGCCCAATCGCTGCCGAAGCCGATCGTCATCAAAGCCGACGGGCTGGCCCTCGGGAAGGGCGTGATCATCGCCAAAACCGGGTGGGAGGCGGCGCTCGCCATTCACCAGATCATGGATGAACGGAAATTCGGCGACGCCGGAAACCAGGTGGTCATCGAGGAATTTTTGGAAGGGGTCGAATGTTCGATCCATGCGCTGGTGGATGGCCGCAACTACGTGCTTTTCCCCGGAGCCCAGGACCACAAGCGTGCGCTCGACCACGATCAGGGGCCGAATACCGGCGGAATGGGAACGTTTTCCCCGAGCAAGGCCCTGACCCCGACCCTCTCCGAGCAAGTGCGGGAGGAGGTGCTGGATCGTTTCATCGCCGGTGTGCAGGCCGATGGCCTCGACTATCGAGGGATGCTCTTTCCGGGACTCATGCTCACGCCGAAAGGTCCGAAGGTGCTCGAATTCAATTGCCGCTTTGGCGACCCCGAGACGCAGGTGCTGATGATGCGGCTGAACAGCGATCTCGTGGATTTGCTCGAGGCGACGATCGATCAACGCCTCGGATCTGTTCAGGCGCGCTGGAACCCATGTGCGGCAGTATGTGTCATTATGGCTTCCGGTGGATACCCGGGAAGTTATGAGACCGGCAAGGCGATCTCCGGATACGACAAGGTGGGCGAGGATGTGCACGTCTTTCACGCGGGGACGCGCAAGGACGAAGGACAGATCGTCACCGCCGGCGGGCGTGTGCTGGGAGTTACGGCCTCGGGATGGGATCTTCGATCCGCACGGGCCCGAGCCTACGAAGCGGTGAATGAAATCGAATTCGAAGGACGCCACTTCCGGACGGACATTGCGACAAAGGGCGCGACGGCCTAGAGTGCCGGCGCGACCCATGAACCTTCTCCCGCGTTGCGCGCCTCTGGCGCTGCTCCTATCCGCCGCACCGCTCATCGCACAGACCCCTGCCGATCCATCGAAGCCGGCGGAGAAAAAACATCTGCCGGCGGAGATCCCCGCGCCCAAAGCAGCGGAACCTGCGAAGTCCGCAGAACCGCCGCCGACTTCGTCGCTTTCACCCGGAAGCCGCCAGCCGGATTCCGGTAAGAACGCGCCCGCGAATCCGATCGATTCTCTGCCGGCCGCCGATCTCGATCAGATCCAATCGCTGCTGAAGGCGCATTTCCTCCTGCCGGCGGAGATCTCCGATCTCGAGATCAAGCGCGCGACTGTGCAAGGGTTGCTCGAACGGTTAAGTCCGAAAGCCTCGGTGATCACCACCGCCCCGCCGGGATCCGCCGAGCTCGGTCCGTTTCGATCGGAAGTGATCGACAGTCGCGTGGGTTATGTGCGGCTCGGTACGATCGATGCGGAGAACCTGACGCAACTCGACGCGGCGCTGGAGGGTTTTTCGGAGAAAAAACTGCCGGCAACCGTACTCGATTTGCGCGCGACTCCGCAGGGGACGAACTTCGATCCGGCGGCGGAGGTTTGCCGGCGATTTTGTCCCAAAGGGAAGATCCTCTTCACGGTGCGGCAGCCGAACTCGAAGGACCAGATCTACACGTCGAAAGACGAGCCGCGGTATCACGGCATTCTCATTGTGCTCGAATCCAGCGAGACGGCCGGGAATGGCGAAGTCATCGCCGGTGTGCTGCGAAACCTCGCGCAGGCCTTGGTGATCGGGCAAAAAACAAAAGGTGAAGCCGCGGGATTTGAGGAGTACCCGCTTTCGGGTTCGACTGTGCTTCGTGTGCCGGTGACGGAATTCATTCTGCCGGGCGCTGCGGAATCAATCACTACCGGTATCCAGCCCGATGTGCCGGTCGACGTCTCACCTGCGACCACGAAAGACGTGTTGAAACAGGAGCTGGAAAAAGGAGTGGAGCCGCTCGTGAAAGAAGCGGAGCGTGCGCGTCTGAACGAAGCTGCGCTCGTTGCCGGAACCAATCCCGATCTCGACGCCTTGATTGCCCAACAGCAAGCCCACGGTGGCCAGGCCAAAGTCCCGCTGCACGATGCGGTATTGCAACGCGCGCTGGATCTCGTGTCCTCGATCGCCGTCTACGAAAAGGGAAGCCGGGTCCGGTAACACCCCTTTCACCGGAAAGGCAGAGGCAATTGGTAAAATTTGGTAATTTGGTCCTTCTTCTCAGCGTGGAAATTGGTGACGGTAACTATTTGAGATAGATTTCAATCGGAATGAGACCGTCTGGATTTTCACCAAATTACCAAATTGGGGAGAACCTGAACAGCAGGGGCATTTTCATTTTGGCCCGCTAACTCGTGAATCCATCCGACTCACTCGCGCGGTGCGATATTTCGCCCCAGGCACTACTTAGTTGTTAGTTAGAACCCGACATATCCATATGGACCTTCAACTCACTGGAAAACTCGCTCTTGTCACAGGATCGACCGCCGGCATTGGTCTGGCGATCGCCTCTCGTCTCGCCGCTGAAGGAGCGACGGTCATTGTCAATGGCCGCACGAAAGAACGCGTGGATACTGCTCTGCGCCAAATCCGGGAAGCGCGTCCCGGAGCGAAGCTGGAAGGATTGGTTTCCGATCTGGCCTCGGCGGAAGGTGCGAAGGAAACCATTCAGCGGTTTCCCGAAGTGCAGATCCTCGTCAATAACCTCGGCGTCTATGGTCCGAAGCCGTTCGAAGAAATCACCGATGCGGACTGGCTCTCAATCATCGAGACGAATTTCCTGAGCGGGGTGCGGCTTTCACGCCATTACCTGCCGCGAATGAAGGCCGCAAATTGGGGCCGTGTGCTTTTCATCGCCAGCGAATCGGCGGTGAATATCCCCGTGGAAATGATTCATTATGGCGTTACGAAGACCATGCAGGTCGCGCTGGCCCGAGGCTTGGCGGATAGCTGTATCGGAACTGCGGTCACGGTGAATTCCGTCCTTGCCGGCCCGACCCGCTCCGAGGGCGTGGAGACTTTCATTGCCGACATGGCCAAGTCGCGCGGCATGACTCCGAAAGAAGTGGAAGCGGATTTCTTCAAGACGGTGCGTCCGGCCTCGCTCTTGCAGCGGTTCGAGGAGCCGGATGAAATCGCGACCATCACGACCTTCCTGGCCAGCCCGCTGGCCTCCGGCACGAATGGCGCCGCAATCCGCGTGGAAGGCGGCGTTGTGCGGACGATCGTCTAGCGTTCGCTACGTCTTTAAGCGCGTGCCGGCTGGCGATGAGCGCGGTGCAGAAGGTACCACACCAGCACCGCCCCGGCGATGAGTCCGCCGCTCAGCAACGGCCGGTACGCGAACCAGGCGACTGCGATCGTGACCGACGCCGTGAGCAGGGCGGCGGCGAAGGCGAAGATCGCGGCGCCGGCGCCGATCAGGCTTCCGACAAAGGGAAGAAAATCGCCGAGCACTGAGAACGGGCGGGCGATGCTCACGAATCCGATGAAAAGCATGAGAAAGCCGCCGGCGCGGACGAGCCAGGCGATCATTTGATTTTCGCTCTTGGCGTGCTCAAGCATTTGTGCCGCGCTGACCTGGCCTTTCTCGATTCGCTCCACCTGTTTGCCGGATTTGGCCACGTACGGAACGAAGCTCTTGCCGGATTGCTGGGCAATCAGGCTGACGTCGGTCGGGCGCAGTAGTTTGAAGGTCACGCGTGTGTCTCCCAACTGAGGGCTTGCGGGATCCGCGCCGATGTAGATCTCCGATCCCGAAAGATGCGCTTGGGGGCGAAGAACGGGCGGCAGTTTGGCAAGATCGGATTCCTGCAGGGAAAGCGTTTCGTCGGCGCTGAGCTTGGAAAGGAGTTCTGACGGCAATAGGTAGGCGCCGATCGTCGCTTTGGCGGCGTCGAAGCTGCGTTCACCTTCGCGTCCGGCCGGCGGATTGGCGTGTCCTTCGGGATGCTGGAAGCTCGAAGAGTCGATGTGATTTTTGTGCCAGCCTTTCACGTACTCGTAAGTCGTCACCGTGTTTTCGCTGCCGCCCAGATTCTTCTCCTTGCGGGATTCCTTCTTTTCCTCCCAGAGGTACCGTTCCGCGGTGCGCTCGAATCGCAGGGCGTTGGCTCCAATGCCATAGTCCGGATCGAAGAGCACTTCCGGGGTTTGTGCGGACCCTGTGAGGTAAACCAGTTTGCCCTCATTGGTGGACAGAACCGTTTCGGGATTGGCGGCGACGAAATTTGCCGAGGCCTCCTCCAAGGCGCGGGTGGTATTGATCGTGCGGCCCTCGTTCCAAACGAGGAGCGGTACGGAACCGATAGCAAGGGCGATACCGATGAGCATTCCGAAGAAAGAGCCCAGGATTCGGCCGCCCCAGGAACTGCTGGTCACGCTGGTGAAATTATCGGGCATGGGGGTAGGAGGGAGGATGGTTGCGGGATCTGCATAACATAACGCCCATCTTCATGGCTCGTGGAAAAGTGGCGGCGGAGACCTCCTGGAACCACAAAACCAGCAGGTTTACGGAGGGACAAACCCCACTGATTTTCAGGGGCTTCCGCCGTGAGGCGGTTGTGTGGCATAAATTGTAAGATGCTGGTAGTCAGTCTGTTGCGGTGTGGGTTCCGGGGTGTATTCGGAGCTTGACTCCACCTAGCTTTACGGCCACGATTTGCTCCCGCGACGAACCACAGGTAAAATTAGCGCAGGGCTTCCAGGAGGCCTGCGTGACAAAGAAAGAAGAACATGAGACTACCCGCCGCGCTTGTTATCTCGGTGCTCATCTGGAGCTCCGCCCGTTACCTCCCCCCATACTTCCTCGAAATGCACAAGATGGATATGGAGGAGGAGCGTGCCGTTACCGATGTGCACACGCAGACCAGTGCGCTTTTGCGGAAGATGCACCTGAAGCTGCCGCAGACAGAAGCCGCGAAGCCAGCTCCGGAACCGGCGAAGCGGTTTTACTGAGAAGGCCAAAAGCTCGGACTGGCAACGCTCGGGGTGGTGTCTTTTAGAAATGGGCGAATGGGCTCGCAAGACTTACGGAAACGGAGTCGCTTGCCGGATGGGTGAGTTAAGGCCACTATGAGGAGCAATGTCCCATCCACTCACCAGCGCTGAGAAGCGCGAATTGAAAGCAAAAGCCCAGCGCCTGGAGCCCGTTTTACGCCTGGGCAGTGCCGGGGTCAGCGACGCTTTCCTGTCGAGCTTGGATAAGGCGCTTTCGTTGCATGGCCTGGTGAAGATCAAGTTCACCGAATTCAAGGAGGAGAAGAAAACCATCGCGCCGGAGATCGCGGAAAAGACGGGGAGCGACTTGATCATGCGGGTGGGTAATGTCGCGGTTTATTTTCGGGAGCAGCCAGAAGAAGAATCCCGCACTTCGCGGCAATAGGATCCCCGGGCAATGTTTCCCTCCCGCAACCATTCCTCACCACCCAAGCGGTCGCGCGGCCACGTGTTTCCGGTCAGGGGCCGCAGTTTGGACACGCCGAAAGTATTGCGGCTGAAAGTTTCTGAGCGGGGCTGGAATCCTCGATCATTCAAAGCGTATCTCCCCATTGTTGCAGCGGTGGCCGTTGTGGTGGGGCTCACGCAGATTCCCTGGGTTTCGCCCCCTGCTTCGCACAAGAAGCCCATGAGTGAGCGTGTAGCGAAATCGTTCAAGCTGCTCGATAAGAACCGGGATGGATTCATCGACCTGAATGAATATGGGACCAATCACCAGCGGCGTTTCGAGCGAATCAATAAACGTGGTGACGGGAAGATCGATGCTTCCGAAATGCAGATGTGGCTTGCGAAGAAGGATTGGCAGGAGGACTACCCTGGCAAGGGCCTCCGGCGTGGCAGGGGAAAGAGCGTGATGAAGGTCTGGGGGAGGATTTAGTGGTGGCGGGCCAGCGGTGGTGACGCGCCACGATGGGACCAATAGGACGGATGGGACTCATGGGACGAATGTGTCCCTAAAACGTACCCTACTGCTCGATCGTTACTGGCGTTCCGACTTTGACCTTGTCGTAGATCAGCTTCGCGATGTCTGAGGGCAGACGGACGCAGCCGTGACTGGCGGCGTAGCCGGGCAGGATGCCCACATGCATGCCCACCCCCTGATCGGTCAGCCGCATGAACCATTTCATCGGGGCGCCGACGTAATGGGTTCCCGCAGGTGCGGCGTCAATGTGCAGCGAGACACCATCCCGCACGACACGGCCACGGCCATCCTGGAACTGTCCATAGATCGAAGAGGAATGATTGGGGTCCTTTTCCAAGACGTGAAAGTCACCGGTCGGAGTCGAGTGGCCGGCTTTTCCGCTGGAGATCGGGGTGTCGATATACACCTGATCGTCAAACATGACGTAGGCGCGCTGTTTGGAAAGCGAGACGAGGACCCGCGAATTGTTGGGCGAGATCAGTGCTTCCAGCTCTTTCGAGACCTTGGGCGGCTCCTGTTTCTGCAGGAATTTATTCGCTTTCGGCATTGGCAACTGCGCCGGGGCTGTGGCTGCGCCCAGGAGGACGGCAACGAGAGCGATGATAACGGCGGCGCCTTTGGCAATTCTCATGTCCTTGGAAAGAGTCGCAGGTTCCATAGCCGGGCGAGCGAGGGTGAGCAATCCCTATCTGTCGGGTTGGGGGCTTCCGGTGGCTCTAATCTTAATCCGAAGGAGGATCGACGAGGGGACCCGAATGAACGAAATGCTTCTCCCAGCTAAAAAAGCCGGTGGACGCCAAACGCAGTCCAAAGCAAGCTGGCCGCCCCGTGAACCGACTTGCCTCCCATCTTTGCCGGCTTTTCGTCATCGCCCTGATCTTTGGCAGCTCGATCGACCTGATGGCCGAGCGCGACCGTGACAAGGTCTTGCCACCGGCACCGCCGCAACCTGTACCGCAAGTCATTAAAGTTCATCGCGGAGGGAAGGCCGAGATCGAGCTGCACATCTATGGGAGCCAGAAGGACGAATTGCGTTTTCCCATTCGTACCAAGCCGACGTCGGGCAAGCTTTCGGAGCCTGTGGCCAAAGGGCGTGAGGCGGCGGTGGTGACCTACGAACCTCCGGCTGATCTCTCCGTGAAGGGCGATCGCTTTACCTATGCCTCGCAAGGCCCGGGCGGCGTCTCGGCGCCGGCGGAGGTACGTATCGAGATCATCGATGATCCAGTAGATCTGCAGGTGCCGAAAGCGATTGAATTTCCCGCAATGCTCGCGGGCGGCAAGGCCTCACGGGAATTCGAAATCAGCAATCGCGGTGGCAGTCTTGCGGAGGGTTTGATTGAGGTCGATGCACCCTGGAGCATTGAAGGGTCTAATCGGTATCATCTCACGGGCGGTGCGAGTCAAAAATTCAAGCTCATCTTCGCCCCTGTGCACGACGGCGGCTTCGAGAGCGATCTGCGCTTCAGCTCCCAGCCGGATCGCAGCACGCCGGTAACGGGGCGCGCCAATGCTGCACTGGCGCTTTCCGTGGCGCAGCTCGATCTCCGCAGCCAGCCGGGGGACGCCGCACGCAGTGGCGCTTTTGATATTTCCAACAACACGGCAAGCGACCAACAGGTGACGTTTTCCGCAGGCGCCCGTCTGCAGCTGGCAAAGTCCGTGGCCGTACCGGCAAATGCGCACATCTCTGTGCCGGTGGATATTCCGGCGGGAGATGTCGCGCTCTTGCAGGACGAAATCCGGGTGAGTGGAGCCGGGGTGGAGCTTCGCCTTCCCGCTCGGGCCGCAGCCGTTCCGGCCGTGCTCCATGCATCGACCGAACCGATTCAGTTTCCCACCGGAGCACCGAATCAAGTGCTTACGATGCCGCTCGAAGTCACCAATATCGGCGGTATGCCCGGCGAGTGGAAATGGGAGATTACTCCTCCTTTCGAAGTGGCGGAAGCGGGAGGATCGGTGGGCGTGGGTGAAAAGAAGAATATCACCATCCGGTTGCGTTCGTCCGAGCCGGGGCGCTTTCGGACCTGGCTCAAAATCAGCGGAGAGCAGCAGTCGCTCGAAATTCCCGTGGAAGCGGTGATTGCAACGGCCATGACCTCGGCACGGTCCACCGGGCAGCCGCGAGCGGTGGGAGCTGTTCAGCCTATTTCTCAAACCACAACCGAGCGTATCAGTGACGACCGGCCGGCTTTCCGTGGAGGCGGAGGTGGGCCGATTGTTCGCCGTGATATCGTCATTTCCGATATCACGCCCTCGTCGGCCAAGATCTCCTGGCCGTGGTCGCCCTCTGATCCGGTCAAATACCGTGTTGAGGAGCGCTCTCTCTCGCTTGATCAAAATCACCAATTGAAGATCGACTGGTTCGAGCATTCGGCGGTCACCGTCCAGGTTTCCGGGAATACGATTGTGGCGCAGTTGCAGAAGTTGGCCCCGGGGACGCTGCATGCCGTGCGCTTTTTGCCCGTCGCAAATGACGGAACGGTAGGACCGTGGGCTTTCATGTCGGAATTCGCCACTTTGAAGAAGCCGAGCCTCTTTCGTGTCACCACGACTCGCGTGTGGATTGTGATCGCTCTTGCGATGGCCGGCTTCCTCGTCTGGCGGTTCCGACAAGGCCGCTGATTCCGGGGCGATGAGTGAGCTTGTGAAATTTTTCACAAATTCACTTGCGCCTCCCGAGCAGCCGAACCTACCGTTTCCAACCGCGCTCACGCATTACGCCCTCGCCATGGCCCAAACCACTCACGAAATCGAACTGCCGGATACGTCCGCAAAAACGCAAGCCGGTCTCGATCGCTTGAACGAGGGCTCTCCGGACCTGCTGGGTGAAAAGCTCATCCTCAACATGGGGCCGTCGCATCCGGCGACCCACGGAGTGTTGCGCGTCGTTCTCGAGCTCGATGGTGAGATCATCACGAAGGCGACGCCCGATGTGGGCTATCTCCATCGCGGTGACGAGAAGATCGCCGAGAACATGACCTACAACCAGTTCGTGCCGTACACGGACCGGCTGGACTATCTGGCGCCTCTGGCGAATAACGTGGCCTACGCGATGGCCGTGGAGAAGCTCATGGGCTGGCAGCTGCCGCCCCGTGGCCAGGCGATTCGGGTGATCTGCTGCGAACTTTCCCGTATCTCTTCCCATCTGCTCGGTCTTGGCGCCTTTGCCATGGACGTGGGAGCGATGACGGTTTTCCTCTATACTTTCACGGAGCGAGAGAAGATCTACAATCTCTGCGAGCAGATCAGCGGCGCCCGGTTCACGACCAGCTATACGCGAATCGGCGGCATGACACGCGACCTTCCGGAAGCGTTCTTCCCGATGGTTCGCAAGTTCCTCGCCGAGTTCCTGGCGGTCGTGGATGAAGTGGATCGTCTGCTCTCCCGGAACCGTATTTTCGTGGATCGGACAAAGGACGTTGGAACCATCTCCAAGGAGGATGCAATCGACTTTGGTTTGACCGGCCCGAACCTGCGTGGTTCGGGAGTTGATCACGATCTGCGCAAGCGCCAGCCGTACCTCGGTTACGAACAGTACGAGTTTGACATCCCGCTGGGCAGTGTGGGTGATTGCTATGATCGCTATCTGGTGCGCCTCGAGGAAATGCGTCAGTCGGTCCGCATCCTCAACCAGGTGATCGACAAGCTTCCGTCCGGCCCGATCGCGGTTTCTGATCCAAAGAATTATCCGCCGCCGAAGACGACGGTGCTGACGAAGATGGAGGAGTTGATCCACCACTTCATCCTGCACACAGAAGGGCTCGATGCGCCGCCCGGAGAAGTCTATTTCGGCGCGGAAAACCCGAAGGGTGAGCTCGGCTTTTTCATCAGCAGCAAGGGCGGCGGCACGCCGCACCGGCTCAAGATCCGCGCCCCTTCGTTTGTGAATCTCAGCATCCTGCCGAAAATCCTGCCTGGCCACATGATGAGCGACGTCGTCGCGATTCTCGGGTCGCTCGACTTCGTCATGGGTGAAAGTGACCGGTAAGTGGCCTGTGGAAAGGGACGCGTTTGGAGCGCGTCTCCGTTGTGGCTGGAGTGCGTTAGTTCTTAGGTGCGGCTTGAGGATCTGCAATCCTGACTGCTTCTTCGATCGTACCGGGAAGCGGATTTTGGTTTATGGTCGGGTCTCTTGATTTCGTCGATCTGGTGGTCAGACGATGAAGGGGTGGAATATTGTGTGGGTCGCGCGAAAATGGTGGGACCTTACAATTCCATCTCTCTCCGGCAGTGCCGGTTAAAGTTACATGGAAGATCCGCTTTCACTTTGAGCGATCGCGGGCACTTATTCGCCTGCGGTCTCGCGTGTCGAGTTATGCCGGGGATGGACTCTTATTACCTTCCGGCGATTTTTGCTGTTATCCGGCGATTTGTACGAATGACGGTCAGTTGGGGTGTTGGTTGAATACAGCCGTCATCGCGGCGTTTTTTCCCTGCGCCGCTTCGCCAAGCTCGAAGCACCGAAGTCACCCCAATTATGCAAGGCAGATCTTCCATCATCTCATCCTGGCCGCGAGTTACTCGCTGGGTCATGGCGCTAGCCGGTTTCATTTCTTTCCTGCTCGTGGGAAATGCCCGCGCGCAGAGCCTCGTCCCCTATCTGCAGAGCCCGACACCGAACTCCATCTGGGTCTCCTGGCCGACGGCGAGCGGCACGGATTCGACCGTGATCTACGGTACTTCGGCAACGAGCCTCACGAGCACGGCCGGGGCGCCGGCGAATAATACGAATACCCTGGCCAGCGGCTTTAACTGGCACACAGTCAATCTGACCGGACTGACGCCGAACACCTTCTATTACTACCAGGTGCAGACCGGCGCACAGACTTCGCCGGTGTATCGGTTTCGCACACAGCCGCCGCTCGGTACTCAGACGGGCCACTACCGCGTCCTTGTGGTGGGCGACAACCAGATTCAGAGTCCGGCGCGTTGGAAGAGCCTGCTCACCGCCGCGCGCGCGAAGATCGAAGCGCTTTATGGTGTGCCGATCGAAGAATCGATCAACCTGCTGGTCAATGACGGTGACCAGGTGGACTCAGGCACGGTTTCGGAATGGCAAAACGTACACTTCGGCATGGTGAGCGTGGTTTCTCCCAACCTTGCGGTGCAGACGACGATTGGAAACCACGAGGGTTATTCAGATACGAATTATGCGAATTACGCCGCACTCTTTCGCTATGATGGCTTGAGCTACGGAGGCATCGCCAGTCCGAATTCGCCTCTGTATTACTCCTATCAGGTGGGAAGCATTGTCTTCATTCACATGGATACGGAGATCAACGGAACGACGCAGCAGAATTGGGTGCAAAGCATTGTCACGGCGGCGAACAACGATCCGAGTGTGCAGTTCATCATTGCTGTGCAGCACCGCCCGTACACGGTGGAACTGTATGTGGGCGATACCTCGCCGTGGATCCATGACACGATCATGCCGATCCTCGCGCAGTCACCGAAGTCGGTGCTCGATTTCTCCGGGCACCATCACTTGTACGCCCGCGGGCAGACCCAGAATTATCCCATCTATCATATGATCGCCGGTGGGTCGGCTTGGGATGAATACTGGGGTCAGAGCACGGAACAGGACATGAATGACGTCCAAAAGACGATCTGTAACTGGACGTGGACGGTCCTGGATTTCAACCTCGATACCCAGACGATGACGGCCGATACCTACTCGGAGGGTGGGCCGCTTCTCGGGAATGGCAATGATGTCGGCTATTACACAAGCAAGCACGTCGATAACTTTCATCGGCAGGTCGGTCTTCCCGGACCGTCGCAACCCGCGCTGACCGTGACCGCGCCGGGAACGATCACGCTGCCTTACACTTTCAGCAGCACGGCTTTCACGACTACGACTTCCGAGACACTGAACACCACGGAATTCCAGGTCTCGCCGACTTCGGGCTTCAACCAGCTGACCGCGGATGTGCTGCGCGATTTCGAGGACTACTATCTCGATACGGGCAGCCCGAACTATACCCCCATCGACCAGAACGCGAATGTCAACATCACGCAGTACGCCATTCCGGCCAACGGCCTGCCCAATGGTTCCTACTATGTGCGGGTCCGGCATCGCGACACGAATGTCATGTGGTCGCCGTGGTCCAATGCCGTGCCTTTCACGGTGAGCGGGAGCACACAGGGGAGCCCTTCGTTGACGCTCGATAAAAGCCAGTATCCCGTCGTAAACTCGAGCAATCCGATCACGGCGAGTTACAAGTATGGAACTGGGCTGCCAAAAGATTGGGTGGGCATTTACAAAAAGGGCCAGTCACCGGGACCCACCGCTTCCACGACGTGGGCCTATGTCAATACGACTGGCGGCAATACACTGAGCACGGGTACGCTGCAATTCACCGCTGCGCTGACGGCGAACACGGAATACTTCGCGGCGTTTTTTACCAATGACGGCTATACCGAAATCGCGCCACGGGCGACCTTCTATGTGGGCTCTGTGCCGGCGCTGAGCAGTTCAAGTGCGACGTATAACTCCGGCCAGACGGTCTCGATTTCTTACAGCAACGCTCCCGGCGTGAACAATTCCGACTGGATCGGTATTTACACGGTCGGCACCGTTCCAGGGACGGGAACCGGCACCTCTCCGGCGAAGCAATGGCAGTACGTTACGACCGGAGCGTCTGGAACGATGAGCTTCACGGGTCTGCCCAATGGCTACTACTATGCGGAGTATTTCGTGAATGGTGGTTACACCACAATCGGCAATCAAATCCGGTTCTCTGTCGGCAGCAACATCACCACGACGACGATCTCGAACAGCAACCTGACTTACGGGCAAAACTTCTCCGTCACGTATGCAAACGGACCGGGCAACCTGAAAGATTACATTGGCATCTTCAAATCGAACGGCGTCCCAGGTGGCTCGAATCCGGATGACAAGCTCGTGTATTACATTTATCCGACTCCGCTCGGTCTGGCGAGTTCGACGATCAATATCACGGCTGCTCTCCCGGCAGGAAGCTACAAGGCGGCCCTGTACATCAACGACTCCTATACGGCGGCTTCCAATAACGTGAACTTCACGATCACCGATCCGCGGCCCTTTGCGGTGCAACCAACCCAGTTTAGCGGCACCGCCGCGACCGGCTATAGCATGAGTCTGAACTGGCCGGGTGAAACGGGAGTTGACTATTATGTTGAGACCAGCACTGATCTCAGCACGTGGACTCCGGTGACCACGCTGACGGCCACTGGCGCGGCGGGGAGTGCCATGACTTACACGGTGACGGGGACGCAAAGTGATCTGAAGCGATTCTACCGGGTCCGCTATTAAGCCGCGCGAACGCATCATGTCCCTGTCTGCCTCGAGAGCGCGCGCGTCCAAGGTTCAGCCGGTCACGTTTGGGAAATTGAACTGGCGATGGTTGCGGGAACCGCTGGTTCACTTCGTCGTCATCGGCCTGGCCATCTTCCTCTTCTATGACTTGCGCCGCGCTCCTGAAGTGACCGCGGATTCCGTTCCGCCGGTCTCCAGGCGCGTTGCGGTCAGCGAGGCCAAATTGCGGGAGTTGATGGTGATCTTCGAGCAAAACAAAGGACGTAAGCCGAGTCGCGAAGAGCTGTCCGTCGCCGCGGATGAGTGGGTGCGAGATGAAATCCTCGCCCGTTCGGCGCTGCTTGCGGGGCTGGATCGCAATGATCCGGTGATCCGTCAGCGGCTCGTGAAGCTCATGCAATGGTATCTGGCTGGTTCGACGGCGAATGGCGAGCCGTCAGAGGAGGAATTGCGCCGTTACTTTGAGGCGAACCAGGAACGTTATCGCACGGCCAACTCCGTCGTCTTTGAGCAGATCTATTTCAGCACAGCCAAGCGCGGCCCGACGGCCCTGACCGATGCGAACACGACCCTCGCGTCGTTTCAGGCCGGCATTCAGACCGGCGTGGAAGTGGCCATCGGGCACGGTGATTCCATGGGAGATGACAAGGTGGAGGAGGAATTGCAGCGCGGAAATCCGCAAGAGTTTGCGGCGAAATTTGGCAAACCGTTTTCCGATACGGTGCTGAAGCTTCCATTCGACCGGTGGTCCGGGCCTTATCAATCACCAGTGGGCTGGCATGTTGTCCGGCGGCATCGCCCGGAAAATCCGACGTTTGAAGAGATGCGGTTGAAAGTGCGCAGTGAGCTCCTTGCGGAGCGGCTCAAAGCTTCGCCTGAGACCGGGTTTGAAGCCCTGCGCAAGCGGTATGATGTGGAGATCTCCGACCTCGGCGGAATTCCGGAGGTACAGAAATGAGGTGGGTGTGTCGGTTCGCGTGGCTCGCGCTGCTTTGGCTGGCGCTGACTTCGCGTGGGGAAGCGCACTCGATGATGACGGCTTACCTCGATCTCTCGGAGTCGCCCGATGGCAGTACGATCGTGGTATGGCGGCGGCCGGTGTATCCGGGAAATGTGATGACGCTCGAACCGGTCTTTCCCGCCCGCGTGACTCGGGCCTTCTCCGATCCCGTGCGTGATGAGGGAGTTTTTACCCGTTCGCAGTTTGTCGTGCGTGGAGCTCCGCGACTGTGGAGTGATTGCCGCATCGCCATGGAGGGAACGGCGCCCAATGGGCTCGAGGTGCTGGTGCGCATCGAGCTGGCGGACGGTCACAAACACGTGGCGGTTCTTCGCACGGCAACGGATTCATTCACCGTGCCGGCGCATCCGGGAAGATGGCAGGCGGCGAGTTCGTATTTTCGTCTCGGGCTCGATCACATCCTGCAAGGCGTCGATCACCTACTCTTTGTGCTCGGGTTGCTCATTCTCGTTCCTGGCAGGATGAAGTTACTGAAGACGATCACTGCCTTTACGATCGCACATAGCATGACGCTGGGGATCGCTACTCTGGGCTACGCGCAGGCGCCGCTGCCGCCGCTCAATCTCGCCATCGCGCTTTCCATTTTTTTTCTCGGCCCGGAAATCATTCGTAAACAGCGCGGACAGACCAGCCTGACGATCGAGCGTCCGTGGCTCGTGGCTTTTGCTTTTGGCCTGCTGCACGGCTTCGGCTTTGCCAGCGGACTTACTGCTCTCGGATTACCGCGGGCGGAGGTACCCTTCGCGTTACTGCTCTTCAATCTCGGTGTCGAATTCGGCCAGGTCTGTTTTGTCTTTCTCATCCTCGCGCTGGTGCGCAGCTTCCGGGCGCTGGAAATCACCTGGCCACGCTGGGTGGCGGCACTTCCCTGTTACACCGTCGGCGGCCTTGGAGCCTTCTGGACCATCCAGTGTGCTGTTCTGCTTATTCGAGCCCTGCCATGAATCGACCTTATCGACTTAGTCCAACCCTCGTTCTTTCGCTGACCGCGGGGTTGTTGCTCGCCGGCGCTCCGTCCGTTGAGGCTCATATTGAGAATGGAGCGGCCTCGGGATTTGCGGCCGGATTCTCCCATCCGTGGTCGGGGTGGGATCATATTCTGGCGATGATTGCGGTTGGCCTCTGGGGCGCGCAACTCGGAAATCCGGCGGTATGGCTTCTGCCAGTGACATTTCCCATGGTCATGTCCATCGGTGGTTTTCTCGGACTGATCGGCTGTCCGCTTCCCGGCGTGGAACTTGGGATCGGTCTCTCCGCGTTACTGCTGGGTCTGATGGTGGCGACGGAACGGCGCCCGCCGCTGTGGATCGCGGCACTTCTGGTTGGCATCTTTGGCCTCTATCATGGCCACGCCCACGGAACGGAGCTTCCGCCCGGACGTGACGGCATGACTTATAGCATGGGATTTGTCATCGCGACGGGCTGTCTGCACGGTGTCGGGATCGCGTTGGGTCTTGTCCATCGCTGGCCGGGTGGCGTGATTGCCTTGCGAGCGAGCGGTGCCGTGATCGCGCTCGGTGGTGGATTCTTTACCTGGCAGGCCCTCGCATGAAGCCGCGATTACTTCGATTTCCCTGGACGGGATTGGTGCTCTTTCTGGGCGTGGCCGGTTTTGCGTCGCATGCCGAAGCCCATCTTGTGACGACCGGACTTGGCCCGCTCTATGATGGGATGGGGCACTTGCTGCTCTCACCGGAAGAATGGGCAACCGTTGGCGCGCTTGCCTTGCTCGCCGGGTTATCTGGAGCAGCCGCCGGGCGGTTGGTGCTTTTCGTACTGCCGTTAAGCTGGCTGGTGGGCGGAACGATTGGATTTCTCATCCACGCGCAGCCTCCGGTAGCGATCGCGGCTATTGTACTGATGTTGACTGGTGGCCTGATTGCCGCCGATTTTCGGTTGATAAGGCCTGTCGTCGGCAGCATCGGCGCGGCCATTGGCCTGTTTCACGGCTATCTCAATGGTGTGGCTTTGGTTCCGGCAGGCGAAGCCGCGTTGCCATTGCTTGGCGCGGCTTTGGTGATCTTCGTCCTCGTCGCGCTAGTCGCTGCAGTTGTGGCGAGTGTGAAACTGACGTGGCAGCGAATTGCCGTACGCGTCGCCGGAAGCTGGATCGCAGCAACCGGATTGTTGCTGGTGGGATGGGCGATGCGAAAGGGCTGAGGCGGAAGCAGCCGCGTTTCGTGACTTTCGGAAATGCACGCGGGCGGCACGACGATCAGCGCTGGAATGATCGAGTTGGGCAGGCTCGCGAATACGCGTCTATCGCATGTCTACCGGGCGAGCCGCCGCAGCGACGCGTAGCGAGCATCGGTGGGTAAACCACCAACCGATCAGCAGAAGCAAAATCCCCAGGCTCGAGACCAGTGCACTACCTCCGCGGAGGAAATCCAGATGCGAGACTTTCGGCAGGAAGAAGTCGTGCTGCAACTGGATGACAACCGTTCCCAGATAAGCGACGCTATCCGCGAGATAGATGGCGAAGATCGCCGTTCCTCCCGTCTGGGTAGCTGCAAGGAGACGGTCGAAAATAATGGCGCCGAAGGGGACATAGGCCAGATAGGAACCAAAACCGACCAACAGCATCCAGGCGAAGCCATGGAGCCAGCCGCTCAGGTGAAGGTAGGTGGCGGCGCCCATGATCATCAGACCTGCAAGCATGACCGCATAGATAATTCTGACCGCGCGCCGATTGTCCTTCACCAGGGTAAGGAAGGCAAAAACGAGAAAGATGCCGATGGCGATTGGCGTTTCCGTTTGCGTAAAGATGCCCGCGGAGTCGCCATAGCCGAGCTGATGGTAGATTTCGGCGCCGTAGTTATCCCGATAGTCCCGAAAGGCGGTCAACAGGACATACAGTGCGATCAATGGGGTGAGGGCTGGCCAGAATTGCCGGAAGAACCGGCGGCGATCATGCATGTGCATTGGCTCCCGTTGGACCCGGGCGGCGATATCCTCGCGGGATGGATTTGGCGCACGATCAAGCCACCAGACGCCTGCGACGAGGGGAATGAGAAAGAGCCCGCCCGCGACGGCGGGCATCCAGAATTCCCCGACGCCATGCCGGAGCAAAATTGAACCCACGTCCTTCACCGCTCCGCTCGAAAGGATGAAAGAACAACTTAGTCCTGCAAAGAGGACTTCGAAGAGCCGGCGACCTTCAAGATAGGCAACGACGAGTCCCCAGATCATCCCGATGGGCAGGCCATTGACGAACATTGCCAAGGCTTTCCAGTCGCCCGGCACCAGGGCAAAAGCGATGAGAGCGAGTTCGGAGACGCCGACGCAGCCGAGGATCATCCAGGCACGGGTGCGTCGTGATGCTTCGGAGCAGAATTTAATGCCGCTCAACTTTGAAATTGCGTAGCCAATGAGCTGGCTGAGTACCAGGGCCGTTTTGAGTTTGATGCTGGTCCCGAGGAAATAGGCACCGGCATAGGTACCGGAGGCAAATGGCTTCCGCACGCCGTACATGCAAAAATAGATGAGAAATGCGGATGCCGCGAGACTGAACGCCGTACCGAAAGCGTGTTCGGGCTGTGGTTCGGAGCGGCATGTGAATTCCACTGCCGGTGGCGGAGAGCCAGAGGTTACCGTGGACGGCTGGGTCATGGGCTTCGTCGCGCACATTGGGAAGAAAGCGGTCAATCCATCTAGCCATTCCCAGTGAGGTCAGACGATCCCCAGGTTCGTTTTCCGGACAGATAGGACATGTTCTGTGGGGCTAGCGATTTGGAGCATTTGACTTCCCTGAACTTTCCGCCCGCGGTAACTCTCCCAGATAGGTCCGAATGTCTTTTGTATCGCGATTGAACCGCGCCACCCGTTCATCAAGAAACCCGTAGCGAAACGCGAGGCACTCGATTCCCATCGCGCACATCGCCTCGTTGACGCTGGAAACTTGTGTGAGGCGGTCATCCACGAAAACAACTCGCTTTGGCCGGAGACTGAGCCCGGTGAGAAATTGCGTAAGCGCCTCACCTTTTGAACTGAGATCGCCGACGAAGAGGATGCCCGCCTGATATTTTACAATATCGTGACACCACCACTCGAAGTCGAAGGCGCAGGCGGTGTGGCGCCCAAGATCAACACTGGCTCCGTGTAACTGGGTGAGTGTGGTGTCCGCAATATCTGGAGTCCGCGCCGTGAGTCCGATGGTGACGATCCCGCGATCCTGTTGTTTGCGAATCAGATCCGCCGTTCCGGCTTCGACGGTGTGAACGGCGAGACCGCTTTGCACGCGGTTCCAGACTTCCATGGCGCGATCCTCCGCGGCATCCGCGCTTAAGTGATCGATTTCCTGATACTTACGCAGGAGGAAATAAAACCAATGATCGCTCCCGAGATCGCCGTCCGGGACGATCAGGGTATTGTCGAGATCGAAGACGAGGAGCGTGTCCGGCGTGATGGAGGGCAGAATTTCGGACAGGGTTTTAATCTCCCGGATCTCCGCATGGCATGGCAGAGAGCAGAGCGATGCGGCCGCGATCAAAGCTCGGAACACGGAACGACCGGGGGAAATCAATGGCATCTCTGAACTAGGCATTCCAAGCGGGCCGACGCGACGCCCGAAAACGCCCGAATGTAACATTTTTCGTCAAAAACGCCGAAGAGGTGGATGCTTCCGAGTCAGCCTCTATCTTCCGGGGCATGTCTTCATGGAACCGTCCAGTTGTTGGCGTCCGTCTCCCGCCTTGGGCGACGTTTGCTGGCTCTGTGTTTCATGGTCTCCTCGACTATATGCGGCTGCACGGCTGGTGGGAGTTGGTTACGGATAACAACGCTTTTGGCGAATTGGAACCGGTTCACCTGGATGAACACTGGCGTGGTGAGGGGCTGATTACCTTCCGGATGACGGAGGCGGAGGGGGCAGCCTGGCGCAAGGCGGGCATGGCGGTTGTGAATATCAGCAGCGAAGGCGGCAGTTATGGATTTCCGCGTGTAATGCCAGACAATGGCGATGTGGGGAGAAAGGCGGCCGGGCATCTCCTGAGTCTCGGGCTTCGGAACTATGCATATATCGGCCGGGCGGCGTCACAATATAACGTTGCTTCATGGGTTTCTGGTCCGCGACGTTATGCCCGGGAGCGTTGGGAGAGTTATTCGGCCTGTCTCGCGGGACACGGCATTGAAGCGGAGTCTTTCTTTGTTCCGCCACATCCTCTCTGGGAAAAGAACGCGTGGCGGGCCATCCGCGGGGAAATTGTCGATTTTCTTCAGACCCTCCGTTTGCCGTGCGGAATCTTCGCGGCCGATGATCCGCTGGCCATGGCGGTGCGCCAGGCTTGTTACGCCGGAGGGTTCACGGTGCCGGACGATATGCCGCTCATCGGCTTTGGAAATGACCGGGTGTATTGCCACGGAACAACACCGGCACTGACAAGCGTGGATTATCCAGGGCGAGAAATCGGTGTCCAGGCAGCCCGGCTCCTGGCTGAGCAACTGGCCGGAAGTGAGCCGAAAGAAATAGAAGAGATCGTTCCCGTTGGGCCGGTTGTTTCGCGGGAATCGACCGATTTTCTTTGCTTTGAAGACCCGGAGATCGCGCGGCTCGTGCGCTGGATCAGACTCCACGCGCTCGGCGATCCCGTCCAGGTCTCGGATGTCCACGCGCAGACCGACCTTTCGATGACAAATCTCAAGGCCCGGTTTCAGGCCGTGCTAGGCCACGGGCCCAAGCGGGAGATTATGCAAACGCGGCTTCGTCATCTGGAATACCTGCTCGGGACCACGGACCTGCCGGTGGAGAAGATTGCCCAGTCCATGGGATTCACGTCCGTCGAAAGTCTCAGCCGTTTTCTCGTTCGCGAGACGGGGAAAAAACTCGCGCAGTATCGGGAACATCACGAGTAGCTGGAACGGCGAAACCCAGTCTCTCCGGCGAGACTTGAAAATCGGCCACGAGCGGCGACCATCTGTTTCATGCCACCCGGCCAAAGGAAGCCGTCGCGGGCTTCATGCATTCATTGGCGGAGCATTCGCCTCGAGCCTTGATCTCCAGCGGCGCGGGGTTGCTTACGGCAGTCTGTCTCTTCAAACCTTTCTTTGGCGGCTTGTCGGAGTTCTGGTCGTGCCTCGTGGATTACTTTCAACGGGACTCTTATCGTCAGACGGGCGAGGAATGGTGGAATACTCTCAAGTTTGCCGTCTGGGTGGCTTTGTCAGCCGGCGCCTGTGCGCTTGTCTACGTCGAGTCGCCACATTTTTTGCGGCAACTTACCTAGGCATTGGCTCGGACGACTTTGTCGTAAGAGCGCTCCTTTTGTGCTTGCTTCGCGGCTCATACGCGGATGATTCTGCGCCCGCCGAGCGACTGGAGATGATATGCGCTCAGATGGCTCGTGCGCCATTCTTACGCCCTCTATGAAAATCTTTGCGTCTTTGATTTCGGTTCTCATTGGCCTGACTTTCACCGGCTGCACGGCTTCTCATATGACGGATCAGGCTTACTACAGCCTTCTGAAACATGAGGGTCTCGTGCCGTTTATTCCACCGCAGGGCAATCCGGATCATCCGCAAGACTGGACAAAGTACGGTCCCGGCACGGTGATTCGGAAATCGACTTACGAATATGAACAGAGCGCAACATCGCTTCTGGGGGCGGATGGCGTGGCCAACGCGCGTTCGCCGGTACAGGCCGCCGACTATCATATCTTCAATAACAAGACGGTTTCCGGTTCAAACCTCGATGCAAATGGTGGCTATGCTTTGCAGGCGGTGGCCGATCTTCAAGGCAAGCTGGATCTCTCGAATGTCACCGACATCGAGGTGACCTTTGGAAACACGAAGATATCGCAACCCCTGGCGATCGATGATTTCCGCAAGATCGTTCGGGCCAAAGCGTCGACCTTTTCTCCCGAGACGCGTCAAAATATCCGCCAGGGCAAATCGGATATCATCACGGCTGCGGTTTATACCGACTCGCTGACTTTCACCTTCAAGAAAAGCGTGCAGAACGGCGCCGATGCGAAAGTAAACGTCACGGACAAGGACCTCGGCGATCTTTCCGCGAAAGGTTATCGCACCATCGATGGTTCCGTGGTCGTTCCGACGAAGACCTTCCTGTATTATCGTCCGCTCGAAAACGCCGGCGAGCTTCTGCCCCGCTAAGTGAGCCCGAGTTTAGTACGCAAGGCGCTGACCTCTACTGTGCCGCGTCTTGAGACGGTGTCTTCACCTTTCGAGCAATCTCGTCTTCGGGGGTGTTGAGCACTTTCAGGCACGCTTTATAATTCTCCCGGGCGCGCTCGAGTTCGGTGGTGTAGTGCCCCGTGCGGCGGCTGAGGTCGGCGGTGATGGAGAGCGCTTTTCCATAGTAGGGAGCGGCATTTTCGCGGCGGCCGAGAATGACCATCGCTTCCGCCAGGTTATTGAACATCGAAGCCAGCGTGAGATCGGGCGGGCCAGGGACTTTGTGCTGCAGGGAGATGGCCCGGCGGATAAGTGTTTCCCCCTGATCCGCTTCACCAGTGTAGGCCATGAGCAAGCCGAGGTTGCCCATGGTGACCGCGCGGCGCGGATCGCCCGGCGGAAGACTGTTATTCATGATCTCCATGGCTCGCTTGAGCAAATGGACGGCTTCCGTGTATCGGCCCTGATCCCGGAGCAGCACCGCCAGATCATTCAGTGGACGCGCGACGCGCAGATGGTCCGCGCCGTCGATTAGTTCCAGGATATCGATCGCCTGATGATAGCTTTTCTCCGCTTCGATGGGGGCATCGAGCTGCCGCTGACAAAACGCGAGATCGATCAGCACCTCAGCCGTTTCGAGGTTTTCCGAGCCTCGGATGCTTTTGATCACATCGTAGAGTCTGTGGTCCACGCTTTCTTCCTCCTGATATTTTCCGCAGGCGCGGAGCACATCAGCCAGGGTGCGGAGCTGTGCGGCAAGAGACTCGCGCGCGGGGATGGAGTAGGGATTTTCGCGCACCGCTTTGTCCACGAAGTCGACCGTCGTTCTGACCAGCGGCTCGGCTTCTTCGAGGCGGCCCTGCCGTCCGATCGCGAAGCCGAGATTTCCGGAAAGGACCGCCGCGAGCGCGGGGTCGTGGTTTTTCGAAGCAAGTGTGAAGGCGTTGCGAAAGGAAGTTTCGGCTTCTGAAGCGCGATTCAACTGCATAAGGGCGAGGCCGTGTTCGTTGAAGATCCGGCTTTGCACGAGCGGATCGAGATCGGTGGTATGAGCGTCGGTCTCGGCTTTTGCGAGAATGGGCTCCGCGTCCTCGGGACGCTCCAGTTTCAGCAGGAGCTGGCCGAGGCGGGTTTGGGCCAGGAGCATGGTCGAGGCCGGCAGTTCGTGAGCGCCATTTGAGGCGAGGGCATCGCGCCAGAGCGGTTCGGCCTCGGTATAGTGCTTTTGCTGTTGAAGGGCATCGGCGAGGCGCAGCTTGGCCACGGTGTGATCTCGCGCGTGGATGGTTCCGTCGATGGTGGTGCCGGCCAGCCGGAATTGTTCTTCCGCTTCCTCGAGCTTGCCGTCGGCGAGAAGGATTTCCCCGGCAAGTAAGTGGCATCGTCCTTCCGCCGAGCCGGTCCTGGGATTTTCCGCGGAGCCGCACTCGCGGGCCTCGCGGAGGGCGGTGGCGAATCGGCTTTCCGCAAGGTCCGCCAGCGCTGCCTCGTAGCCCGCGGGGCGCAGTCCGGGAATGATGCCGGAGTCGAAGCGTTCGAAATCGGCTTTCAGGCGTTCCGGCGAGATGCCGCGTTCACGAGCAAGGGTTGCGAGCGCGCTGGAAAAGCGTTCGCTCATTGGAGAGGCGCCGTCGGCGAGAGAAGGTTCGGAGATGAGCTCCGCGAGGCGCTCGATGACTTGCCGTGTCGAACGCTGGACGCGCACTTGCCAAAGCCACACGGCGGTAAGTCCACCGACGAGGCACAGGCCGAGCACTGTTCCCACGAACCATTTCCAGATCGATCCGGGCGTGCGCTTGTTGCTTTCCATTCAGATGATCGCCGGAGGGCGATGGCTCGAAAGATCGTGGTCCGAAAGCGGGGGTTTCATCGATGACGAATGGTGCGCTGGAGCAGCGAAACTGCCACGGGAATCGGGGCGCTCAAGCCGAAACCAAACCGTTCTTTTCACGAAGACTCTGTGTTTCGATCAGTGCGTTTGATCGGCCGAAGAAGCCGGGTTCTTTTCCTGTTCCCGGTAGGCTTTCACAAATTCGCTGTACCGAATGGGAAAATGGATGCGTTGCGCGATCTCGAGATAGCGGTTGCCAGCCATGGCGCCGGGTTTTCCCAGAAGTGGGTCGGTGAGGAATTCCAGTCCGCGATTTGTGGCGATGACCGCCAGGTAGAAGCGCACGTTGTCGTCCAGGTCCCGATCGGCAAAGAGCTGATCGATTCTCGAGTCAGAAAGATTGCGGTTGAGCGTGTTGAAGCTGATTTCCGCTATTTGATCATCTTCGCCGGCCAGAGCGGCGAGATAGCAATTGTCGCGGAGATCTTTTCCGATCCAGAGCAATGCAACCGAGCCTGCGAGAAGGATGGGCCATTTCTTCCTCCCCGGCCACGAAGAGAGCGCGAGGACGAGACCGGTTGCGCACAGGAGCAAAGCCAGCGCGAATGGTTTCCAAGCCCAGAGGAGTGCCGCGAAAAGTAGAAACAGATCGGACTTCGGCGCGAAGGGAAGAAGCGCGGCCGGAATCAGGAACAGCCCGCCAATGGCTCCGCCTACGAATTGGAGTACCTGCCGGGGATGGGGGCGTTTCGATTTGGATGTGGCAGGCTGCGAAGGCATGGGCTGGAGCGAAGGTGGTCGTTACCAGCGATTACCATTCCCAGCAAGTGCGCCTGGCAGTTACCGGGCCGAAGCGATTTCCAAAGCGAAACCGTCCGGATCGCGGATTTGCAGAACTTCCCCGGTTTCGGTCTCGGCTGTACTTGTCCCGTAACCGAAAATCCGGGCGCGTTCCTTCAGCGTAAAGAGGAGTTCGTGCACCGGCACACTGAGCCGATAGGAAATGAGACCATCGCTTCCCGGCGGTGGCGTACTGGCGCCACCCCAGGTATTCGCCGCGATGTGGTGATGATAACCTCCGGCCGAGAAAAAGAGCGCTCCGGGATAACTGCGTTGCGTAATATCGAGGCCAAGGAATTCGTGTAAGAAACGCTCGGCATTTGTGAGGTCGGTGACATGCAGATGGATATGACCGAGATCAGTGCCGCCTGGCACCTGCACGGGGGCACGGCCTGCTCCGGAGGTTGCGAGAAGGCGGCCAAGATCGAGCGGTTCAGTGGCCATGGCGATCTGGCCCTCGCGCCATTTCCACTGAGCGCGAGGAAGGTCGGCGTAGAGTTCCACTCCATTACCCGCTGGATCGGAAAGATAGAGTGCTTCGCTGACAATGTGATGGGCTGCGCCCTCCAGCGGATAATCGTGCTCGACGAGACGCTGAAGCGCGTGCGCCAGATCGCGCCGGGAGGGAAACCGAATCGCGAGATGAAAGAGTCCCGTAGCGCGGCGCGGACGGTGGACGGCGGTGGCATCCGCAGTCAGCGTGACGAATGGCTCGCTCGCCTCGCCAGGCGCACCGAAGGAAACGCCGGTATCGCTTTGCCGGCTCGGATTGAGACCGAGCGCGGCTTCGTAGAAGTTCGCGACTTCGCCGAGATCCCTGACCCGCAAATGGACTCCGCTCGCGTAAGTTTCATCGGGTAGTCGGAAGGCGCTCATAAGGAAGTTCCTTTTCTGTGGAGCGGAGACGGCTCGGCTTTTTGGATTCAGTTTTTGCCGGACTCGAGCTTCCGCGCGATAGCCTGATCCATGGACCAGTTACCACCGCCGGTGAAGATCAAGGCCAGAGCGATGCCGATGACGAGAATGTGGTACTCGATGCCTTCGCCCTTCTGGTTGCCGTACCAATTCATGAAAAATCCGAACTTGATGTGCACCATGGCGATCGCGACCAACATATTGGCGACGATTCCGGCTGCGGCGATGCGCGTGAAGGCGCCAAAGATGAGTCCCAAGGCGCCGAGGAATTCCGCGGCGATGGCGAGGGCGGCGAAAAGCGCCGGAATGTGCATCATATTCGTGAAGAAGCCCATCGTGCCGGAGAATCCGTAGCCGCCAAACCAACCGAGAACCTTCTGCGCACCGTGTGGAAAGAAGACGATGCCAAGGGTGAGCCGAAGCAAGGTAGGGGTACAGGCGGCGGGGGTGGCGAGGAGTTTGTGAAGTGCTTTCATAAGTGTACAGAGGTATATCGCTAGGGGCGTGCCACGGCGGAGCTGAGAATTCTTAAGATGTGTAAGAATCTATAGCGGAGTAACTTGCGATATTTTTCATTGCTGAAATGGCCGGGAATTGCGCAACGAAAAATCGTTTACAACTAATTTAAGTTGTTCAAGAACGAATATTCGTTGCACGGTCTTTCGACATTCGCGAGATTCGAATATGTCACTCGAAACCGGTGCTCCGCTTCCTTCCGGCCTTGCCGATGAGCAAGTTCGCCGCTGTCTGTCCCGGGTTGCGCCGGAGGTGGTTGATTCCGATCCGGCGCAGGAGATTCGGGCGGAACGCGATCTGTATCACGCCATGATCGAAAGCCTGTCCGAGGGGCTGGTGATCACCGATACCGAAAGCCGGATCATCTATGTGAACACGCGAATGGAGCAGATCGCCGGGCGGACGCGGGATCAATTGCTCGGGAAGCTCAGTTACGAGGTGCTCCTGCCTCCGGAAGATTGGCCGAAAATGCGCCAGCGGCTTGCGGCGCGGCTGGAGGGCAAGGAGGAGAGTTACGAGGTGACCTTGCGCCGCAGCGATGGAAGGGACCATTGGGTGACGATCAAAGCGACGCCTTATCGCACGTGTGGCGGGGAGATTATCGGCACAATCGGCGCAATCAGTTGCATCGGTGATCGGAAGGCGCTCGAGATGGAGAACGAGTATCTGCATGACGAGATCCGGCTGCGGTCGGGCCACATGATCGGCGACAGTGCCGTTTTGCAAAAAGTGATGGCGCAGATCGCGACCGTGGCGCCGACGGATGCGAATGTGCTGATTCTCGGCGAATCCGGCACGGGCAAAGAGTTGGCTGCCGCAGCCATTCATGATTTGAGCGCACGAAAAGACCGGCCGCTGGTCCGGGTGAATTGTGCGTCGATTCCCAAGGAACTCTTTGAAAGCGAGTTCTTTGGTCATGTGCGGGGGGCGTTTACGGGAGCGATCAAGGATCGGATCGGGCGTTTCGAGCTCGCGGATGGCGGTACGCTATTTCTCGATGAAATCGGCGAAATCCCGCTCGATCTGCAGGGCAAGCTGCTGCGCGTCCTGCAGGAGGGGCAATTTGAGCGATTGGGAGAAGATCGCACCCGGTCGGTGAAAGTGCGGATCATTGCCGCAACCAATCGTGATCTGCTTGCCGAATCGAAAGCCGGTCGTTTCCGGCTCGATCTATATTATCGGCTCAGCGTTTTCCCGATCGAGATGCCGCCGCTGCGTGAGCGGATGGAAGACATCGGCTTGCTCGCGGAACATTTCATCCGCCAGGCGTCGCGACGTCTCGGCGTGCCGCGTCCCAAACTGACCCGGTTGCAAGTCCACGAACTGCAGAGTTACGATTGGCCGGGAAATGTGCGGGAGTTACAGAATGTGATCGAGCGTGCGGTGATCCTGGCTCGCGGTGGAAAATTGCCCTTCGATCTTCCGGAACGGCGGACGCGACCGGAGAGTGCGGCGCCTGCGGTAATGCATGCCGTGACTAATGACTCGGAAGTACTTTCACTCGATGAGCTCATCGTGCGAGAGCGGGAAATCGTTTCGGCGGCTTTGCGGCGGTGTGGTGGAAAGATCTATGGAGCCGACGGTGCGGCGGCGCTGCTGAATATTAAGCCGACGACGCTCGCTTCGAAGATGAAGCGGCTGAAGATTGGGCGGGAAAAAACGTAGTTTGCGGTGAATCGTGGGTGGATTCTCCGCAAGTTGTGCGGTGAATCGTTGCTTTGCGGAGAATATCGGCCATAATCTCCGCAAGATTTGCGGTGAATCATGCCATACATCCATCAACTTTCAGAATGGCCAAATTTGAAATGGGATGACGGAAAGTTGTCCCAGCTTCTTGCGGCGGTGCGCCATCATCAGGGGCGGCTGCTTGGAAGAATGGAGGGACTTGGGTTTCGGTTGAGAGCTGAAGCGACTCTAACGACGCTCACGTCCGAGATCATACAATCCAGTGCCATCGAAGGAGAAAGGTTGGATGCAGAACAAGTACGCTCCTCAGTCGCGCGACGGCTCGGAATGGATTTTGCGGTGACGAAAGCAGCGGGTCGAGATGTGGAAGGCGCGGTCGAAATGATGTTGGATGCGACGCAGAAATTTGCGGAGCCCTTAACTGCGGAGCGACTGTTCGGATGGCATGCGGCGCTCTTTCCTACTGGCCGAAGCGGAATGCACAAAATCGCCGTGGGTGCATGGCGGCCAACATCAACTGGCGCGATGAAGGTTGTTTCTGGTCCGATCGGCAATGAGACTGTGCATTTTGAAGCTCCGGCCGCCGAACGATTGGAGGTGGAGATGAAGCAGTTCCTGGAATGGTTTGGCCGAAAGGATGAAATCGATCCCGTATTGAAAGCGGGAGTCGCTCATTTTTGGTTTGTGACCATACATCCGTTCGAGGACGGCAACGGGCGGATCGGCCGCGCTATCATGGATATGGCGCTCGCCCGTGCCGAGGGTTTGCATGATCGCTTCTATAGCATGTCAGCGCGGCTTGAATCGGAGCGGAAGGAATACTATCTCCGCCTCGAACTGCGTCAGCGCGGGGATATCGATATCACAGATTGGCTGACATGGTTTCTGGAATGCCTGGGGCGGGCGATCGACCGCGCAGATGAAGCGCTGTCAGATATTTTGCGCAAAGCGAAGATTTGGGCGCGAATCAATGAAGCACCCGTGAATGATCGACAGCGAAAAATCATCAATCGCCTGCTCGACGGTTTTGAAGGCAAACTTACGAGTTCGAAGTATGCGAAGATTGCCAAGTGTTCCCCGGACACTGCGTTGCGCGATATCAAGGTTCTTCTTGATCGTGGCGTGCTGACCCAAGACGCGGGCGGCGGCAGGAACACCAGCTATCACTTGAGTGAACCTGATCGGGATTAGAGACGGCCGAGCTATTTCTCCGGCAGCGTAAACGCCACCCATGCATCATTAGCCGGTCCGCCCAATTTTCCACCACCCGTCGCGGCGATGACGACATACTGTTTTCCGCCTGCTTCATAAATCGCCGGAGCAGCGGTGCCATAGATGGGGAGATCTGCCGACCAGAGTTCTTCGCCGGATTGGGAATCGAAAGCGCGGATTTTGTTGTCTCGCGTTCCGGAGCAGAAGACGAGGCCACCGGCGGTGACCGTTGCGCCACCGAAGTTCTCGGTGCCAGTTTTTGGAATGCCGGTTTTGGTGAGTTCGCTATACTCGCCGAGCGGTACGCTCCAGGCGAGTTTGCCGGTGTTGAGATCGAGGCAATTCAGTGTGCCCCACGGCGGTTTGCAGCCGGGGTATTGGTCCTGATCGAGCACCTTTTGATAACCGGCGAATGAATAGCGCGGAGTGGCATTGGGATCGTCGGGAGTTTGCTGACGGTCTCGCACAAAGAGGAAGTCGAGCAACTGCTTCTTTTGCTCGTCGCTAAGTTGAGGCTGCGGCGGCATGGAGTTACGCCCCATCTTCCATAAGTCTAGGACCTGGGCGTCGGTCAGCCGGTGGCGCAGGCCGCGCAAAGGCGGAGCCATGCCGATGCCGGCGCGGTTGGGGCCGTGGCAGGGAGAACAATAGAGCTGATATACCTGCTCGCCGGCCGTCGGTGGAATCGCGGGTGGCGCATCATCGTCGCGGAAGATGGTAATCATCCACGGTAACTCATTGGCGGTAATATATAGCCGGCCGCTATTAGGATCGAAGGCCGCGCCGGTCCATTCGGCGCCACCATGAAGGCCGTAAAAGACCGTTGGCCTGGAGTCCTCGAATGGCGTGAACCATCCCATGTTTCCGCGCGAGACGAGGTTTTCGACAAAGGCTTTTGCCTCCGGTGTGCGATTCGTGATGTCGTCACGTGAGAAAGTCATGCTGTGGCGAACGAATCGTTCCGGCAACTCCAGATCAGGTTGATAAGGCCAGGTCATTTCGCCTGGCAGTTTGGAAACGGGCGCGCGCCGTTCGCGATAGGGGAAAAGCGGCTTGCCAGTGACGCGATCGAGCAGAAGGGTGTCGCCGATCTTGGTTACCTGGGCCACGGCGTCCACGAGTTTGCCTTCATGCCGGACCGTTACGAGATTCGGCGGCGCTGAAACATCGAGATCCCAGATGTCGTGATGGATCTCCTGGAAATGCCAAAGGCGTTTTCCGGTCGCGACGTCGAGTGCGATGACGCAGTTGCCAAAGAGGTTTTCGCCTTTGTGATGCGTGCCATTGAAATTCGGCTTGGGCGAGCCGGTGGCGATATAGGCGATCCCGCGTGACTCATCGAGCGCCATGCCACCCCAGCAGTTCGCACCGCTCTCGCGCTCTTCCCACGTCTCCGCGCCCCATTCGCCCGGCTGCGGGATGGTATGGAAACGCCAAAGCTGGCCGCCGTTCGCGATATCGTAGGCGAAGATATCCCCATTGAAACCGGGGATGACTAGCGTGTGCTTCCAGATCGCTCCGACGGCGGTGCCGCCGGTTGGCAAACTCGTGCGGCCGCCTTGTCCGAAGGAATCGATCGCTATCCCGGTTTTGGGATCGAGGGCGAAGATCCAGTTGCCGGCGGCGAAGATGACGCGAGCCTTAACTTCAGCATCGCCCGGCCAGTAGAGAAGACCGCGGCGAGCGGGGACATCCTCCAGACGGGGGCCGGTGATTTGTGGATCAAAACGCCAGAGTTCTTTACCGGTCGCAGCATCGAGCGCGACGATGTGACGTCCCGCGGTCGGGGCAAACATCACGCCATCAGCAATGATCGGGTTGCACTGGATATTCGCTTTGCCATCGCCGGAATGGTAAGTCCATGCGACCTGCAGGTTTTTCACATTGTCGCGAGTGATCTGGCGCAGCGAGGAAAAGCGATTGCTCGTGGGGCCGCCGAGGGAGCGAGTCCAGTTGCGGAAGTGATCTTCAGAAGGCCAGCCATTAGCGGCCGTTAGTTCTTCCGGTTTTGCCGCTGGGATCGTGCGGAATTCGGGCAGAGCGGCCCGGGCTGCGGCGTCTTCTATTTGCGTCGACTTATTGATCGGCGCCGCCGTGGCTGCTTGCGGTTCATGCCATGTGGCAGGTATGGGCTTTGGCCCGGCAGGCTTTCCGTCGAGTTGCGAAGCGACCCATTGCAGGCCGTCGAGGTTATCTTGCAGCCGTCCTTCCGCATCCACGTCTGTATGATTGAGGACACCGACGGGACCGAACCATCCGCTGGCGCGAACGGTGCGGAGGAGGGAGAGATCGAGATCTCCCTGGCCGATGGGCAGGATCATCTTGCCGATCTTATCGCCGTCACGGGTCATGCCGTTGAGATTCAAGGCCAGCAAATGCGGCTGCATTTTGGCGAATAGCTCGGCGAAGCGGGGAAGGTCGCCGTGACCGTGATGAAAGTTATAGACGAGGCCGATATTCTTGACGCCGCGCTTTTCCAGGAGATCGACAATGGCGAGTTCATTTTCCGGTTCACCAAACCAGCCGCCGTGATTGTACAGCGCAACCGCAGAGCCGATTTTCGCCGCGGCGTCCGCGATCGGTTGGATGCGATCGGCTTCGGATTTGATGCGTGCTTCCTGTTCTTCCGGTGACTTGGTCGGATTGCCGCCGCCTGTTACCCAAAGTTGCGGATGCAGGTGGTGACGCTCCAGGACCTGCAGGATGAGCCGCGCTTCGTCGTTCAGGACTCCGGGAAACCACCAGCCGACGAGTTCGATATGATGGCGCTCGATCGCGTCCATCTCGGCGTCAAAGGTTGGGATGTGTTCTGCGCGGTAGTCGTAAGCGAACCGATGGATGCCAAGATTCTCGAGCATGGCGGCCCGTTCTTCCGGGCCGCGACGTTTGGCATCAAAGGGGACAATGCACCAGGCGACGAGATTCTCTTTGGCGAAGAGATCGGGGTGATTTGCCGCCGCAGTGGGAGTGGATTCCGCACCGGTCGCTGCGAGGCTCGCACCAAGAAGCAACAGGGCGGCGTATGTGGATTTTACCAACATGATAGAGAGACGTTTTAAAGTGGTGGCTGAGATTACTCTGGGACCGGTGCGCGATAGTATAGCTCCCCGTGTGGAGTGCCAGAGGCGTCGCCGATCTCGATGGTGACATCCGCTTCACGGATGACGGTCGAGTCCGGCGGGGTGAGGGTGATGCGTGCGGTCTTGTGATCAGCGGATGCCTGAGGTTTGGACGCGATCCAGAAAGCGGGCGCGCGGACGGTTAGTTCGCCGGCTGTCGCTCCGGTGAGCTGGACATCGAGATTGGTCGCGCCGTGTCGTGCGATCGATGGTGGCAAGGTTTCGAGCGTTGCTTCAGGAGTGGCGAGTGAATCGGGCAATGTGGCGGCGCCACCATCGTAAAGCAGTAAGATCGGATCTTCCGTGATACTCAGCGTCAGCGCCTTGCTTCCGGCATTCAGCTTGCGGCGGCTGCCGTCGATGCGAATAGCTGTTACTTCTTTTACGCCGGCTAGCGGGATGGCCACATCCTGCCGCCCCTTCTTTTTCCAAAGCACTTGCAGGCTATGCTGGTCGCGGTCGCGGAAAAGCATATCGCTGATTCCGTCGGGATACTGCTTCTCGGCGACGAACTTCTTAATCGCGATGGCATTCACTCCGTTGTAGTAGGCGATGGCGTCGAGCCGCGGGCAGTAGTGATTATAACGGCAGTCGAAGATATTGTGCGAATCGCTGGAGCTGCCGTGGTCCTTGCCTTCCGGATCCGGATAGAGCAACCCAAACCACGAGACGCTCGAGCCGCCGGCGGCAAAGAAGGTGGAGAATTTCTTGATCACTTCCACGGCGACGGCATAGCGGGTCATGCCCTGGCTATTGAGGCCTAGTTCGGTGGACCAGATCGGCTTCACCACATCGTACTTCTTCATCAGCTCGCGATATTCGCCGATGGTCCGCCGGACATCGTCCGCGGTTTCGTAGATATGGAAGTCATAGGCATCGCACCACTTGCCGTAACCGGCCTTGAAGTACTCTTCGTTTGGCTCAACCGATGTCGCTACGACAGGAATGGTGGGATCCGTCTTTTTGGCTTCTTCGTAGACGGCCTTGTATGCGGCGACATTGGCCAGGACCCGCGCGCCTGTTCCGTGCGGTTCGTTGCCGAGATTGATGATCATCGGGCGGACGTTGCCGTATTGCTCAATGAGATGGCGGACGCCTTCGCGCAGTGCAGTTTCATCGTACTCGGTCTTGCCGCTTTCGATCGTCGCGGCTGGTGTGCCGGTGAGCCAGCCCATGCCAAGCTTGGCGCAAAGATCGAGGGTGGGCGCCTCGGCTTTGTAGGGAGGCTTGGAAGACCAGCCTCCCCAGATACCGCAGATGCGCACCCCGAGCCGGTCGGTCAGCCGCACATATTCCGGAAAGCGATTGTCCCAGTTACGACTGGTGAAGGGAACCTCCTCCGGTTTGTAACGCTTCGTCTCCGCTTCGGGCAGGATGGCAAAGGAGGTATAGTTATGGAATGGCTCATCGCCTTCCTGCGGAATGCTGGCGTGCAACTCGTAATAGCGGCCGATCTCGAGCGGCACTTTGGAAAGATCGATTGAAGCGGAATAAGTCAGCTTATCGCCTTTTTTCTCGGAAGGTCCGATTGACGCCTCGGCCGGATGCGTCTGTTCCGCGCCCCAGTAATCCCGTACGACATAGGTAATCGTGTGCTGGTTGTCGCGCAGAGGTTTGCGGGCCTCCACGGTGACATTGACGGTCCGCGGGTCATCCGGGAAGAGCAGGTTGCCGAGTTGGGTGGTCGAGAAGAGGATGCGGGCAATACGATCATCCTTGTGGGCGGAGGGAGCCAGATAGGAGGCGGAAAGGGCATCGATCCAGAAACTGCCCCAGCTCTTGTTCAGTTGCGTGACGAAGCGCGCGGAGGCGATACCGGGTGGAAGCTCGACTCGTTTCTCAATCGGTTGCCATGTGTGCTTCCCAAAGAGATCCGTGATAGTGAGGCGATCGATGATCTTACCCGTGGCGTCGAGGCACTCGAGTTGCACGGCGGCATTGTAAGAGCTGTCTGGTGAGGTGAGATCGGCTTTGCAGGCGAGGCTGAGATTCCACTGTCCGGCGGTGGCGTGGAAGGAGGGGCTGATCGCGTTACATGGCTTTTGTGCGTCATCCACGGCGCGTGAAAGGCGGAGGGAACTTTTTCCGTGATAGGCTTCCGTAGAATCGAGACTGACTCCGCCGATGGAGCTCCATCCTGAAGGAAGCGTGGCTTCTTCAAAGTCACTCTTGAATGCGTCCTGGGCAAAGACGGGACTCATCGCGACGGCGCGGATGTCGGCGAGATCCAGAGCCGGCTTCTTTTCCTTCGCATCGGAGTGATCCGTCAGCGAGAGAACGAACTGCGTCGGCGGACCGTGCCATTTGCCATCCTGCGAGCCACCCCAGTGCTCGCCGCCGGCGATTTCCGTGGGTTTGATAACGAGATCGTGCCACTGACCGTCCGAGGTGATTGGGATTCCCTTGCGCTGATGAGTCTGGCCTGTGCCATCGACGAGTTGGACGCTGACTGATGTGGCATTATCCGACCGCGCGCGCAGGTGAATCGCTGAGACGTCTTTTACGTCCAGTGCCTTGAGGTTCTTGATCGCCGCGACGTAGGCGCCTCCGCCGGTAAAATCGCCTGCCAGACGCAGGCAGGACTGGCCGGGCGTTGGCATATTCTTCACCACAGAGAGCGATCCATTCGCGCCACGGAATTCCTCTCCCTTGCTGAATTGCCAGTCGTGCTGACCTTCCAGAATCTCGTCGAGAGGGATACTCCTGGCGATTTCCGCGCCTGGAATTGCGGTGGGGCGTGGCACGATCGTCAGATCGCTCAGCCACAACGTCGTGATCTTCTTTTCATTTGAGCGGCCCACCAGCAGGTACAATGCGGTTGCCGGGCCATGCCACGCGCCGTCTTTTGCCCCGCCCCAGGATTCGTACTTGGCGACGTTTGTTACGGCATCCGCTTCGCCGCGATGAGCGAAGAACCGTTCCAATGGAAAAACAATATGCTGCCAGTCGGAGGTGACCTCCGTCTTGAGATTGATCTGATGCGTTTGCCCGGTCGCGTCGTTGATGCGCAGGGTGAACTGGCTGGCGTCCGGCGACCGGACCCACATGGACAATTCGCGGATGTCCACGTGATCGATCTGACGTCCGGCCTGGACGTAGTTGCCGCCCTTGGTGAAATCACCGGCGAGCTTCAGGCTGGCGTGACCGTCGTGCTTGTTTTCCGTATCGACCGTAAAGCCGCCGGTGGCGCCGGGAAATTCCGGTCCGTTGCCGAAACTCCAGCCGGCGTCTGCCTGCTGAGGCGAAATCAGCGGCACCGCTTCTTCGGCAGCTGTGAGTCCAAGAGGAGCGAAGCCGAGTGCGACGGCAAAGACCTGTTTGGCGAGGGAATTCGGAAGCATGGGAGGCGAGGGTTGGCGGCAGGACGACCCGGCGCCAGTGGAGATGTTGGACAAAAAGGCGTTCGGCTAATGGAGCTGACCGGACGAACGGGAGGCAAGAACCTACGGGAATGCAGCCGCGGGGAGCATCGCGGCTTCTTCCAAGGGAAACGGACCGCCGCGGGTTTTATTGAGCACGCCCTTTCAACCATGCCCTTTCGACTCATTTTCGCGCTCCTTGCTTTGTGGTCCGGCCTTTTCCTTTGCTGTGTGGATGCCGATGATTCGCCAAAACCTTTTGGCGATAACGTCACGCTTCGCGGCACACTGAATAATTCCCGCCTGCAATTCGAGCGCACCAAAAAGGGCAACGTCACTTTCATGGGCGGGTCTATTACCGAGATGGATGGATACCGGCCGATGGTCTGCGACCTCCTCAAGAAGCGCTTCCCGGATACCGAGTTTACTTTCACGAATGCCGGAATTGCCTCGACCTGCTCGACGACCGGTGCTTTCCGGCTGGCGACGGATGTCCTCGCCCATGGGCCGATCGATCTCTTCTTCCTGGAATTTGCCGTAAATGATGACCAGGACGCCCATCATACCCGGGAAGAATGTATTCGTGGCGTGGAGGGAATCCTCCGGCACGCGTGGGCGGCGAATCCCAACATGGATGTCGTCATTACTTTCTTCGTAAATGAGGGGATGCTGAAGCAGCTTCAGGCCAATGAGGTGCCGCTGACCATCGAAGCGCATGGCGCGGTGGCAAATTCCTACGGGATATCGACCATCAATCTCGCCAAGGAAGTGGCGGAGGAAATCACCGACAGGAAGATGACCTGGCACGAGTACGGCGGAGTGCATCCCGCGCCGTTTGGCAATGCGATCTGCGCGAGGATGATCGATGAGTTATTCGCGCGAGCCTGGAGTCAGCCGTTGCCGGCGGATGCGACGCTTTCCACTCACACTTTGCCGTCACCGATTGATTCCCTTAGTTACACCAATGGCCGCTTTATTGATCCAAAGCAGGCAAAGGTAAAACAGGGTTGGACTTACGGCGTTCCGGATTGGTCAGACTTACCGGGTGGCAAACGGCCACGATTTACTTCCATTCCCATGCTTTCGGCGACGGATGCGGGAGCGGAAGTCACTTTGGATTTCTCGGGCACCGCAGTTGGGGCCTATGTTGTTGCTGGACCTGACGCAGGGATTGTCGAAGCCAGCATTGATGGGGGCGCCTTTCATCCCATAAATCTTTATCACTCATTCAGCGCCGGTTTGCACTATCCTCGGACCGTCATGTTTGCGGCGGAATTAACTTCCGGGCAACATGTGTTGGACCTGCGTGTCTCTTCAGATACCAAAAGTAATGGTCACGCGGCCCGAGTCATTGAGTTTGTGGCTAACTGAAGATGAAAAAATTGTAAGAATTGGTTGCCACCCCTTTGAGTTTGTGTTTGCATGGGGCCGTGCCACCCGAAACGGCCACCCCGTTCAGCGCGTAAGCACCCCAAAGTTTCAGGCTAACCTGATCCGGTTGATGGATAACTAGGTATCTGGAGCGAAGGGACTGCCTTCCTGCACGGAAGGCGTGTAGCGGACGGACTACACAGAATTCGCCGAAGATATCAGTGTCCGGCAGGGTCTTCCCTGCTTTCGTCTGCCGCCCGTTCAGTCACATCGAAAAACAACATATGAAGATAACCACCCTCACCTTGTCAGTTGCCGCGCAAGCGCTCCTTGCGGTTGGCGCGCACGCCACCCTCTCACTGAACGACCAGGATATCCCCTTCCGGGCGACCAAGGCGCCAGTCACCATTTCGGTGGATGACATTCTCGCCGGTGATACCACTGATCAGCCTGATCCGACGACAGTGACTCTCGTCTCGGTCAGCGGAGCGCAACATGGGACGGTAACTCTGGTGGATGGAGTCGTGACGTACACCCCGAACACCTCGTTTGCAGGTGAAGATCAGTTCGATTACACGGCCACGGATGGGACGGATACCTCCACAGCGACGGCCTACCTGTACAACCCATTTCTTGTCGGGGCCGGGAGTTATGGTGCACCCATCTCCGACCCCTGCGTGAATCCGGTGACGCATCAGAGTTCGGGATATCTCACCCTCACGATGGACCGGTCGGGGTCTTTCACGGCAAAGATAACGGTCGCCGGAGTTCTCTATACTTTGAAAGGTGCTTTTCCGGCAAATGGCAAACCCTACACCGGCACCGCCAGCCATCCCGGAAAGCCAGCGCTCCGCGTGGTGATCGAGCCCTATTTTGACTCGCTCTTTCCGGGCTTTAACGGCAAGGTTTGCTATACAATTGGAGATACGAACTACAAGGGTAAGTTTGATACCGGCCCGAGTTTTCTCAAGTCTTTTGACAGTGAACTGGCCGGCTCCTATACAGTGCTGCTCGGGCATGGTTTCACCGAAGTTGGCCCACTTGACGAACCCTCTGAACCCTCCGAGTCGACGTACTCGGGTTATGCGACGATGCGTGTCACCACGCAGGGACGAATCACCATCCTTGGAAAATTGAGTAATGGCAGGGTGTTTCAATCCAGCACCTATCTGCAGATCGGTGATGTTTCCGTACTATCGAGCGGTCCAGGCGGTCCGTTTACGCCGTACGCTACCCTGCCGATCTATTCGTCGTTGCGCTCCGGACACGGCAGTATCGTGGGATCGATCGGTGTGGTCGCATCCGGACAGGATATCGGGTTGCCGGAAGGTAAGTTCTACTTAGTGCAGGGATCGGCGGATTGGTTTGACGTCGACGGCCTGGCGGAAAATTCCACTGACTCGGTTCTCGATATCATCGGCAGCACCTACATCGCTCCGAAGCGCGGGCAGTTCCCGCTCTTCGCGGGATTCGGTATCGGTTCCGAATTTGATATGGAAACGACTTCCTACTTCGACGGAAGCGGAATTGATGTCTTTGGGCAGATCGGAGCTTTCCCTCTTCGTGGATCTTATAGCGCAAGTTTCAATGCTGATCGTTCCAATCCCAAGCTTTCGATCGTAAGCTCGACCGGTGGATTCTCGGGTGCATTCATTGATCCGCGCACCAACAAGAGGGGCACTTATTCGGGCGTGTTTTTGACGCTCCCGTTCGGCGGTCCGGGTGGATTCTTCCCGTTTGGAGTCGGTTTCTACCATTCCGGGCAGGACAGCGGGTTGGTGCAGTTGTTTGATAACCTTCCCTAGTGAAGGCTGGGCAGCTCACCTGCCGCCCGTCTGCTAGTTCGTTGTTATGATTGAGCGCCTGCCAGGATGGCAGGCGCTCTTTCTTTTTGGGGGCAGCGTGGACAAAATGGACGGACAGTGCGCGAAGTGATAAAGAAACGCGCATGAAATCGGCCTGCTATTGCCAGGGAGACGCTTTCCCAATTCCGGTCTCGAAGCCGCTTTCGGCTGGCCCGCTGGTCCGCTCCTGCGTTTCACGGGGATGAAGATCGATATGAACCGGGTCGTGGGAACGCACGACATCGTCCTTCTGACCTTGGATACTCTGCGGTTTGATGTGGCCGATGCTTGTTTCCACGCGGGGAAGACTCCGGAATTTGGCCGCCTTTTTCCGGAAGGCTGGGAGAAGCGGCACAGCCCCGGGAGTTTCACATACGCGGCACATCACGCTTTTTTTGCTGGTTTTCTTCCGACACCGGTGATGCCGCCGTGGCCGAGCCGGCTTTTTGCCGCGCGCTTCGCCGGCAGTGAGACGACTGGGCCGGAGACTTGCGTGTTTGATAGCCCGGACCTGGTTGCCGGGCTGCGAGAGCGCGATTACCATACGATCTGCATCGGTGGGGTGGGATTCTTCAACAAGCAAACTCCCTTGAGCCGCGTGCTGCCGGATCTCTTTGCGGAAAGCCACTGGAGCGAGGCTCTCGGCGTGACGAACCCGCATTCGACTTGCCATCAGTTCGAACTGGCGGCAAATCGGCTGGCCGCGATTCCGTGTGACCGCCGGATCTTCCTTTTCATCAATATCAGCGCCATCCATCAGCCAAACTGCCACTATGTGCCGGGAATGAAGAAAGATGATCTGACAACTCACGCCGCAGCGCTCCGGTATGTGGACAGCCAATTGCCGGTCCTGGTCGAAGCGTTGCAACGCCGGGCAGACACGCTTTTCATCGCTTGTTCCGATCACGGAACCCTGTACGGCGAGGACGGTTTTACCGGCCATCGTGTAGGACATCCGGCCGTCTGGACGGTGCCGTACGCTGAGACTATCCTGGCCCGCCGATGACACTGGAGGAGCGTCTCAACGAGCAGCCATACCAGGGATACGCCTATGCTTATCCGCATAAGATGGCTTATCGAAAATTGGAGCCGGAAATCCCCCTGGAGCCGCTGTGGGCGCGGGAAGATCGCGAGGCCCTCTTTCTCTACGTGCACATTCCCTTTTGCGAAGTGCGTTGCGGGTTCTGCAATCTCTTCACGACCACGAATGCCAATTCGGGATACGTGGAGGCGTATCTGGAGGCGCTCGGGCGCCAGATGAAGACCGTCGGAGAGCTCCTCGGTGCGCATCGCTTCGCACGTGCGGCATTTGGTGGAGGCACACCGACATTTCTATCGGAGCAGGAGTTGGAGCGGCTCTTCGCTCTGGTCGATACGCATTTGTCCGGCCCCAAGGTGGGTGCGTCTGTTTCCTTCGAGATGTCTCCGGCTACGGTAACTCCGGAAAAACTTCGGCTGCTCATCGAACGTCGCGTGACGCGGGCGAGCATCGGTGTGCAAAGCTTTGTCGATGGTGAGGTGCGGGCGATCGGCCGGCCACAGGACCCGCGCGAGGTGACGCTTGCGCTCGATCGGATCCGGGGTGCGGGTTTCCGCGTATTCAATCTCGACCTCATTTATGGCGCGGCGAATCAGACGCCGGCTTCGTGGCGATATTCGTTGGAGCAGGCCTTTCGCTATCGGCCGGAGGAAATCTATTTGTATCCGCTTTATGTGCGTCCGCTCACCGGACTCGACCGCCTGCATCGGGAGCCGTCGGACCTGCGGTTGCAATTATACCGGGAAGGCCGCGAGTTCCTGCTGGCCAACGGCTATCGGCAAATCTCGATGCGCCTTTTCCGGCGTGCTGGAACGCAAACAGAATTAAGTGAAGGCCCCATCTATTGCTGCCAGGAAGACGGAATGCTTGGCTTTGGCGCGGGCGCCCGATCTTACACGCAATCACTTCACTACAGCAGCGAATATGCGGTGGGGCGGGATGGAGTGCGCGGCATCATCGAGGAGTTCAATGGGCGAACTGCTGCGCAATTTGCGAGCGCGGACTATGGATGTTTTCTTGATCGCGAAGAACAGCAGCGGCGATATGTGATCAAGTCGCTGCTGCGTTGTGACGGGCTCGACCTCGACGTGTATCGTGAGCGCTTTCAAACCGAGGCACTTACTGATTTCCCGTGTCTCAAAGATTTGAAAGAGCTGGGGCTCGCGGTGCTAACCGAAGGAGAAGAGGTGGGTAAAAAGCTGATTTTGACCGAGGCGGGCCTGGAGCGATCCGATACGATTGGCCCGTGGCTCTTTTCCGCGGAGATGCAGAGCCGCATGGAAGATTTCGATCTCGTGTGATGGATTGGTCGATCCTCTATCGCGGTCCTTTGTCGAGCTGCAACTATGGCTGCGGTTACTGCCCGTTTGCGAAGACAGCAAATACACGGGAGGAAATCCTGGAGGATGGACGGAAGTTGAATCGATTTGTGGAGTGGGTCGAGCAACGCGCGGAAAGCATCGGCATTCTGTTTACGCCGTGGGGCGAGGCACTTATCCATCGGACTTATCGGGAGGCGATGCGGAGATTAGGGGCAGCGGCGAACGTTCGCCGGGTGGCGATTCAGACAAATCTCTCGTGCCGCCTGGATTGGCTTGATGCCTGCAACCGCGACCGCGTGGCTTTGTGGGCGACTTTTCATCCGACGCAAACATCGCGCGGCAAATTCCTCGCCCAATGCGCCCGGCTCGATGAAATGGGAATCCGCTACAGCGTTGGTGTAGTCGGATTTAAAGAGCAATTGGAGGAAATCCGGGCGCTCCGCGCGGAGTTGAATCCCGCTACTTACCTTTGGATCAATGCATACAAGCGAGAGCCGGATTACTATTCAGCCGCCGATCTCGCGGCGTTCCAGGGTATCGATCCGCTTTTCCCGCTGAATGCGCGGCGTCATCCGAGCCGCGGGAAAGCGTGCCGGGCCGGTTCGGCTTCCTTTACCGTTGATGGAGAAGGGGTAATGCGCCGCTGCCATTTCATTGCGCAGCCGATTGGGAATATCTTCGAAAACGGTTTTGAAAAGGCGCTGGTGCCGAAGCCTTGCTCAAACGAAACGTGTGGCTGCCATATCGGGTATGTGCATCTCGAAGAACTGGGACTCGATTCGGTCTTTGGCGAAGGGATTCTCGAACGTATTCCCGCACCGGGGAGAGAGTTGGTGTAGGAACTGATTCGGAGAGAACGATTCTTTTGGAGTTATTCACCACTCATTCGCTGCCGCCCAGAGTCTATCTGAGGGCGAATGTTAAATAGTGGCGGCAGCCGCCATAAATGGCGGAGACTTTCAGTTACTTGTCGTATGTGACGAAGGCCCGTGTAACTAATGTTATAAAGGGAGTGATTTTCCCCAAAGATTTCTCCGACCGGCGATAGGGCGGCACTCGATTTCGGCTCGAACCCGACCCTATGAACAAATATCGCACTTACTTTTTACTAGCTCTTCCGATTCTCTTTTCCACCTCTTCCGCTCTGGCGGCGGAGCGATATGATATCGATACGGTGCACTCAAGTGTGAACTTCAAAGTGAAGCATCTCTTCAGCTATGTGAGCGGCCGTTTCGACGATGTGCACGGAACGATTATTGGTGATCCGGCGAAACCTGAGGAGACGCAGGTCCAGGTCGAAATCAAAACCGCGAGCGTGGACACGAAAGAGGAGAAGCGGGACAACCACTTGCGGTCGAGTGAGTTCTTCGATGCGGCACAATTTCCGGTGATCACGTTTGTGAGCAGGAAGGTGAATCGTACGGGGGAGGACTCGGCGTTCGTCACGGGTGACCTGACGATGCACGGGGTGACAAAGGAGGTGATCCTGCAGATGACATTTCTGGGAAAAGGCAAGGGACTCGAGGGGAGGCTCCATACCGGATGGGAAGGAAAGACGGCGTTGAAACGCAGTGATTTCGGCCTGACCTGGAGTAAGGCGGTGGAGGGGACGCAGGTGGTGAGTGACGACATCAACATCGATTTGCAAATCGATGCCGTGGAACCGCAGGCCGTTCCGGAGTCTGAGTTGGCCGCACAGGCGGTTCCAGCTCCAGCAGCTCCGACAGAAGCCGTGCCGGTTCCGGGGCTGCCTCTGCCAGTGGCGCCGCCTGTTGCACCTGCACCGGCGGATGCCTTGCCGGTGCCCGTTTTGCCGCCAGTTCCGGCGGCCCCCTCGGCGCTGCCAGTGCCTGTAATTCCGCCCGCCATTGAACCTCTGGCGCCGCCGACAGCTCCTGTGGTTCCGGCGCCGCTCCCGCCGCCGCCGGCTTTGGCTCCCGAGACGCCACAAGCTCCACCAGCACCCGCCACGCCGCCACCGGCTCCGGCAGAGGCGCCAGTGGCCCCTGCGCCGCAGGTGCAATGAGATTGAGGGTAAGGGATCGCTGTCCCAGCGGTCTGAACGGGATTTTTCATCCCGCGGATGGGACCCAATGGGACGAATGGGACTCATAGGACCTATGGGAGATGCAACCGAGTGCGGTGTGCTTTTGCGTGACGGACGTGTTCAATTATTGGGCGCGTCCGTTCCGTATCCAAAGCGCTCCGAGCATGGTGTGCTGGGTTTTTCCACGTCTAAATCCATTCCACCCTGCTCGGACGGCTGAAGGACAGCCATCCTTACCCGAGCCCTCCTTCGAGGAGCGATTTCAAAAAACAGCAAAGGCGCACTCTTTGGCCGAGTGCGCCTTTGGCTTAAACTACTGTGCGGCTGCGTTTTATTCGAGCTCTTCGTCTTCGTCGAAGCCGAGGACGTTGGCTGGAAGCAGGTGTTCGATCGGCTTCTCCTTCTTCTGCAGGGCGCGGCGCAGCTTCATCAGGGCGATGTTCTGCAACTGACGGATCCGTTCGCGAGTGACGCCGAATTTCTTGCCGACTTCTTCAAGCGTCTTGGCTTTGCCGCCATCGAGTCCGAAGCGAGAGAAGATGATCTTCTTTTCACGCTCATCGAGGACTGCCAGGAGGTCGCTCACCTCGTCCCGCAGGTTGCGGTCGCGGAGTTGCTCGAACGGGGTCAGCGCTTCCATGTCGCCGACGATTTCGCCGAATTCCGTGGTGTCGTCGTCGCTGATCGGAGCGTCGAGCGAAGCTGGGCGGATGGAGACCGTCTTGAGCTGGGAAACCTTCGCGGAGGAGAGGCCGACTTCTTCGGCAAGTTCTTCGTCCGTGGGCTCGCGGCCTAGCTCCTCGCTCATCTGGAGAGCGACGCGGCGCATCTTGGAAATTTTATCGACAAGATGGACGGGCAGGCGGATCGTTTTGCTCTGGTTGGCCAGGGCGCGCTTGATCGACTGTTTGATCCACCAGGCGGCGTACGTGCTGAGCTTGCCGCCCTTGGCTGGGTCGAAGCGCTCGACGGCCTTCATGAGGCCGATGTTTCCCTCGGAAATCAGGTCGAGCAGTGGGAGGCCGAGATTGCCGTAATCATGGGCAATCTTGACAACAAGGCGCAGATTCGAGCGAATCATCTTCGCACGTGCTTCCTTGTCGCCTTTCTTGATTTTGGCGGCGAGATCAACTTCCTCCTCCGGCGTAAGCAGCGGTATCTGCCCGATCTCTCGGAGGTAGATCTTGATTCCGGAGTCGGAATCTTCGCCAGATTTATAGTTCATTTTGGGTGCCTCAGGTTGAGCAACTTCAGTGCTGAAAAGGGTAACGCTCCTCGGAGGGCTTCAGGCTGTAGTGGATTTTTGGTTGCGGGTTGATGGTTTATCTATGAAAGGAATCGAGTGTCGAGTGGTGTCGGGCTGCACTTGCAAAAGTTTTTATCCTTCGGCATGAGTAGTCAACCCTATTAAGTGTTACTCTACTTCGACGGATGATCTTAGATTTCGTTCAAAAAATTTTTAGCGCCCCGGCAGTGCTATGACGCACTTTCATTCTTCAAGGCATACGCGGCACATAGCAGTTCCGATGCACAGCACGTCACTGATTTTTCGGCGGGGTGCCGAAGAATCTCAAATGAGAGAGTTGCCGTGGCCTTTGCCTTGGATTAAATGAGGCCCACGGTGGAGGAAGCCTGTGTAGGGGCGACCGTTGGCGCGAACCAAAACTTTTCTCAGGTTTGCCGTGAACTATCAAGGAATTCTTTTTTGTTTGCCCGTTTTGCCGCTCTCGCTCCAATAAAGGGCCGATGCTGAAGCGTGTTTTTACGGCTGTGTGTGATGCCCGGTACTTCCCCGGTCTCAAGGCTTTGCTGAACAGCATCCTCGCTTATCACGGAACTGCCACGCCCATCTTTGTTTATCATGCGGGATTCGGCAGCGGTGAGCTCCGTTGGCTGGAGGCGCACCCGCTCCGGATTCACGTCTTTCGGGCGACGGATCTTCCTCATTATTCCGGAGGAATGTGGGAGGTAAAACAACAGATCTTCGCTCACTGCCTTGGCCAGGCCCGGTGCGTTTTCCTCCTCGATGCCGATATCGTCCTCACCTCCTCGATGGATGACGTTTTTGCCGAGGCGGAAGCCGGAAAAATTGTGGCCGGCCACGATGGAGGGGCGCTAAGCTACGACGCCCGGTATGCCGTCTATGGGTCAGATCTTCCCGGGAAGCGACACATTCACCTGAATAGCGGGGCAATCTGTCTCGATGTGGAGCGGCACTGGGATCTCGTGGGGCTTTGGGCGTTCAGCTCGAATCTTGGTGAATATTCGCCGCATCGTGGATTTCCTCTGCATCTGCCGGGTCACGGTGATCAAGGCCTTTTCAATGCACTTGCATTTAAGCTGGGTAAGATGCACGACGTGCACGTGCTTCCGCACGGGCCTTGGCATGAAATCGGGGCGGAAAGCCCGATGCGCATCCTTCAGGTCGAGCCCGATGGGCGCCTTGAGGTCTGGAACGAGCGGCTCGGCGTACGGCAGCGATTCCTGCACGCCACGGGCAAGAAATGGTGGACGGAAGAGGGCGCCCGACGCAATGGTGCGCTCGGAGAGCGGCTTCGATGTTTCCACCATTTCGAGCGGATGCGGCTGCCGGGTGATTTTGCGGTGAATCCGGAGCGGGTCGTTCCTTTCGGCTGGGATCGGTTTCACGATGCGCCTGCCGGAAAGCGGATCTTTGTTGCCGTCTGCTCCTGTCACCTTAGCACAGAGCGGCGGCAGGCGGTCGGTGAGACCTGGCTGAATTCCTTGCCGGCGGGAATGGCTGCGCTCGTCTTTGTCGGGGAAGGGCGAGGGAAAGTGGAAGAGGGTGTCGTGCAATTGCCGGCTGCGGACGACTACTGTTCGTTGCCCGAGAAAATGCACGCCATCTTTCGGTACGTCCTGCAGCACTATGAATTCGACTACTTCTTCAAGTGCGACGACGACACTTATCTCTGCGCGGAGCGGCTGCCGTATTTGATCAAAGAAGGAGTCGACTTTCTCGGTGACGAAACTTTGACCCGCGAAAACTTCGCCCAAGGCGGCGCGGGCTATCTAGTCTCGCGTCACGGCCTGGAAAAGCTGTCCGAAGCGGGTTTTCCATTTCGCGGGCCGGAGGATGTCTATATTACGCGGCTGGCCGTGCGGCTTGGCTTGAGCACAGAAGCGAGCGCGAAATTGCGCCGCGGCAGCGAAGAGCCGCCGAGCCCGCGGAATGACTTAGTGACCGCGCATCATGTGAGTCCGGAGCTGATGCGCCGGATCTGGGCGGATTTTACCAACCCGCCGCTCGTCATTCGCGAATTCACCGCGTGCCATCCGCATTGGAACGGCCGGCTGGAACTGCTTGGCGATGGCACCTTTCGCGGGGGCGCGTCCCGGCCAAATGGGCGGTGGGAGCTATCGCACGACGAGGCAGAGTTAACGCTGAAGTGGTATCACTGGCCCGAAGAGCGGTTGCGGCGGACCGACGCGGGGTTTGCCGGTGAGCAACTGCGCGTGGAAATGCGGGAGACGGTGTTACAAGCGTAGAGCGAGCTTTTAAAGGTAGTGCGGCTGGTCCTGGAATGTTTGTTGAAGCTTTGATCGGTCCTTCGCTCGGTTGACTTGGGAAGAAGACAAGCTGCGGCGAAGTTTATGAGTGAGTTTGACGGGTAAATTAAAAGGTCATCAACAATCGTTAAGAAGATTATTAACCGGTTAAACTGGGAAGCTAATCGGCTATTCCCCAGCAGGCTGACTCGTATGACACGACACGAATACAGGTGTTATACGGGTAAATAATAATACTTTTTGACGCTTGTGCTGGCGCGCCTATTGTCGCTGCCGCGGACTCCCCACCGTTGCCGTCGCTCCCCGCGTCCCCAGTTCCTTATTTCCTGTTCCCTCATTTCTCGTCCGTCCTGCCCGTTCCCCAAACCCGTTTGATTGACCCCTATGAAGGCCAAGCACGCTACCTCCTGCCCTGAACTCGTCTCTACATCGCCTCGTCCGCTTAGCACGTCGATTGCCAGCCGCTGCTGGTCCGCGCGGGGACTTGCGGCCACGCTCTCGATCGGTGCGGCGATTGTCTCGCAATTGAGCCCGGCGTTTCTCGGCAGCCGCGCGGAAGCGACAACTTACTATTGGGACGCGGCTAGTGATACTTGGGCGACGGCGAGTGACTGGTCTTTGGATCCCTCGGGGGTTCCCGCCGGATCTGCCGTTCCGACCGCGACCGATATCGCGGTCTTCAATGGCTCGACCATCAATGGGCCCGAGACGATCTCTCTGAATGCAGCAACGTCGATTGGCGGAATTACCTTTAACAATACCGGTACCACGACGATCCAAAGCAGCAGCACGACTTCTCAAACGCTAACGCTCGGCGCCAGTGGCCTCACGCTGAATGCGGGCGCCGGCGCGGTGACGATCGGCAATGCGACCAATCTGACACCGGTTGCGTTGAGTGCGGTCCAGACCTGGCTGAACAATTCCTCCAATGCATTGACACTCGTCAACGGGCTCTCGATGGGAGCCAATGCATTGACGTTGAGTGGCTCCGGTGGGTTTGCCATTGGTGGAACAGTGACTGGGACAGTTGCAACCGGTTCGGTGGCTCTAACCATTAACAACGGCGCGGTTGTTTCGTTGACGAGCGGAAGTAACACCTTCACTGGTGATATCGCGATCGACGGTGCTAACTCGACTCTCGTTTATAGCGGGGGAACGGCGACGACCACTTCGCAGCTGGGACAAGGACCCGGAACCGCGTTCAAGCAGGTGCTCCTGACCAACGGCGGCACGTTTGCCGTGACGACGAGTGACTTCAATGACAACACCGTTACCACGACCAATAAAGGTGCGGGTGTGGTATTTAACTTTGGAACTGGCGGAGGTACTCTCAATGTTGCTTCCGGCCGTCTCCTGACGATCGACGACGGCACTGGCGTCGGCACTGGAACCGGGAATGCCGAATTGCAGGGCGCTGGGCAATTGACGAAGACGGGCGCCGGTACGCTTTCGCTCGGCAACGGAACGACACAAAGCTTCGCAACCTTCACGGGCGCTATCGTGGTCAATGCCGGGACACTACAGCTTGGTGGTGGTGTGAACCCACTCGGCGCAACGACCGCGGGCACGACGATCGCGGCGGGCGCCGATTTCAACCTGAATGGCACAACCACGGCGGCGGCGGAGCCATTGACGATCAGCGGCGGTGGTGTGGGCGGCACGAGCAATGTCATCCGGAACAGCAGTGCGACCGCGGCCAGCTTTGCTGGACCGATTACGCTCGCCGCTGCTTCCACGCTTGGCGCAACCAGCGCCGGAAACCTGACGCTGACGGGCGGCGTCACGGGAGCATTTGATCTGATGCTCAATACGGCCTCCACCGGTGGAACTATCTTCTCCACGGGCTCAATTAATAATAACGGCGCCATTATCAACGTTGGCACCGGCACCAGTTCCGCCACGATCAATTCCGTGATCGGAGCCAATGTCACGAGCATTACCCAGAACAGCCCGACGTCAGCTCTCGTTCTCTCCGGGGCGAATACCTTTAGCTATGGCGTGCTGGTGAAAGCGGGCACGCTGACAGGGACAAACACCGCCACGGCGCTCGGCACCGGAACCGTGACGCTCGGTGACGCGACGGTAAATAAAGCGGCAACGCTCAACGGTAACTTCGGCGGCACGATTGCCAATCCAATCGTGCTGACTTCTGGCGTGAATGCTCCACTGACGATTAGCACGACCAACACCGTGGCCGGCCAGGTCTTCAGTGGCGGCGTGACTGGATCGAACAATCTCGTTCTCAGCGCGAATGGCACGCAAAGCCTTACTTTCTCCGGAGGGCTCATCAATAACGCCGGGACGGTGACCAACGCCGGCACGGGATCCGGTTCCGCGATCATTGCCTCCGGCTTTGGAGTCAATGTCACCAATATCGTCCAAAATAGCGCTACATCGGCGCTCGTGCTTCAGGGGACGAATAGTTACACGGGAACCGCCACGGCCACGAATGGCGTCCTCGAGTTCTTTGGTCCATCGGCCATGATTGGCTATCCATTGCCAGCCGCGGGAAGCATCGTCGCGGCGAGCGGCGGCACGATCGCGCTGGGAATTGGCGCTGCCGCCGGTCAGTTCACCGCCAGTGATGTCGTGAGCATTCTGAATGGATCGCTGCCGATCACCTTTGCACCCACGGGTTCCTATCTCGGATTCGATACCTCCAACGCAGTGGGCGGGGTTTTGACGATGAACGTTAGTATTGCCGATCCGGCCGGTGTCTCGCTCGGGGTTAACAAAGTGGGTACGAACTCACTTATTCTCTCCGGCACAAATACTTACTCCGGAGCCACCCTGGTGACGAGCGGCGTCTTGAGCGCAGCGGATGGGGTTGGCCTGCCTTCCGGCAGCTCGCTCAACCTCAATGGCATCGGAGCGACGGCGACGTTTCTGCCTGTCGCCACAGTTTTCGAGCGTCCTTCCGGATCCGGAGCGGGGCAGATGGCGATTACCGGCGGCACGAGCGGTTTTACTTCGCAAAATACCGGACAGACGGTGGATTTCGGCTCGGCGGGGACTCCCGATGCGTTGAGCTGGGGAAGCGCGAGCTTCAATCCTTCAAACCTGGTGCTCAATGACACGGGAGCGACCAATACGTTGTCTTTCCTGAATCCGATTGATTTCAATGGCGCGGCGCGAACGGTCACTGTGAATGCTGCCGGCGCGGGGACAGCGGTTACCCTCAGCGGGTTATTGACGGGAACGGGAGCCGGAGGCCTGACGAAGGCTGGCGCGGGTATCCTGAATGTCACGAATGGAGCCAACACCTATGCGGGTGGAACAACGATTTCCGCCGGAACGTTGAGCTTCAATGGTGGTGGCGCAACCTCCGGAACCATGCCGCTTCCCGCGGCGAGTGCAGTGATTCTCGGCGGAGCCACGCTGCAGGTCCTCAACGACTCGGCGGGTACGCTGGCTTACGGAAATACGGTGAACGTGACTACGACGTCCGGCGTCATCAACGTGGGGAATAACGGCGGAACGACAAGCGGAAGTACCGTGGCGTTTGGAACGCTGAACGCGCCCACGACTGCCGCGCCGACACCGACTACGACGACCTTTTCCGGTAACAATGGCTACAATGTCAGCTTTGCGAATCTGACTCTTCCCGGCACGACAGGTGCGACTACCACGCTAATTGCAAATACTAACGTTTCGATCAATGGAAACGTTACCAACCGGATGACAGGGTTTGCCAGTACCAACTTTGATACGGTGGCCCTTCAAGGCACCGCGACTGGAAGCACCATCAATGGAATCATCTCTGATGGGACTAATGGCAGCATTACCGCCGGTGGATATACGCCTGTGACGAAGAGCGGCACGGGGACGTGGACGCTGGCTGGAGCCAATACTTACACGGGTAATACGACAATCAGCGCAGGCACTCTTCGGCTGACCGGGTCGCTTGGGGGCACCCTGGTGAACGTCAACGGATCAGGAACCTTGACCGCGAGTGGTAATGTCACGATCGGTACGGGCATTGCCACCCTGCAAGCAACCCAGGGAACCGTGGTCGTCGCGGGCGGTACAACGGCCGCTGCCCAAGGTACGCTGAGCCTGGTTGATAACTCGATCAATACCCTCACGATCAAGGGGAATAACTTCGCGACGCCGGCGGCGCAGATCCTGACTCTCGGCGGTACGACCGCGGGTGCGACTTCGATTCTTAACTTCGAAATCGGTAACAACAGCACCGACCAAATCAACCTCTCAACAGGGAATAGCACAAAGCTGCTCGTGCAGTTGGGTGGAGCCACGGTCAACCTCGTACCCCTCGCCGGCACGACGCTGGCCAACGGAACCTATAACCTGATCACTTACGGATCGGGCACATTTACGGGTGGTTTTAATCTGGGAACGGCGGTGCCCGCCGGACGATTCTACTCGCTGGTCAACACCGCCACCGCCGAGCAGCTTATCGTCGCAAATGGCGCCGGCGTTGCAAATGCGTATTGGAGCGGATCACAAAGTTCGATCTGGAACACAAATCCCAACGGTACCACTAACTTCACGACCGACTATGCTGGTACGACGAACTCGGCGTTGCCGAGCATCGACACGAACGTTTTCTTCACCGGGTCGACGGCGGCCAACTTCTCGACGACGCTAGGGCAGAATCTCGCGATCAATAGCCTGAGCTTCACGGGCAGCGGTTCGCCGGCCGCAACCAATTCCGTCACGATCGGGGGGGCCAATACGCTGACCCTGCAGGCCGCGGCCGGTTTTACCGACCAGAACGGTACTAGTTATGGAGCTGGTACTGGCATCATCGTGCAAGCCGGTGCGGCGGCGGAGACCATCAGCGCATCTGTCAATCTCGCGGCGAGCCAGATCTGGGAAAATGACTCCACGAATACGTTGACGGTCAGCGGAATTGTCGGCGGTGCGGCTGGATTGACGAAAACGGGCAATGGGTCGCTGGTTCTTTCAGGGGCAAATACCTTTAGCAACGGATTGGTCATCGATGCCGGTACCGTAAGCGCGACGACTTCTTCCAATGCGTTGGGCGGCGCCGCAGGCACCGTCACCCTGGGCAATCCGGCGGGCGGATCCAGCAACGCCACCCTCCTGGGTGATGGCCGGACCTTTGCCAACCCGATTATTCTTGGTACGACAACGGGAACCCTGACGCTTGGCAATTCAGCGGCTACCGGAACCGCGGTATTCTCCGGAGGCATTACGGGAACGAACAATCTGGTCCTGAGTGATAGCGGTGCGGGAGCGCTGACGATTTCGACTGGCGCGCTCAATATCACCGGATCCATCACGAGTAATGGTTCCTCGACTGGTTTGACCACGATTAGTTCCGTCATCGGCGCCAATGTGACGTCGATTACCCAGAACAATCCCAGCCTTACTTCTTCGCTGGTGCTGCAGGGTGCCAATACGGCGTATTCCGGCCCTATTATCGTGAATGCCGGACGGCTCGATGGTCAGAATACCGCCGCGACCAACGTGATTCAGGCCTTTGGTACGGGCCTGATTACGCTCAACGGTGGCGTTCTTGAGCCGCGGGCGAATGGCAGCGGAAGCGCCCAGATGATTGTCACGGGTAATGGAACGGTGGGCAATAACATCACGGTAGCGGGAAATTCCACCATCGACTGGCAGCGGATCAGTGGAACAAACACCGGGAATGGGGTTGTTTTCAATAACCTGAACATCGGGTCGAACCAGTTGAACGTCACCACGAACGCCACGAGCCAGAACTATGCGGTGAATTTCGCGGGTTCCACCTCGATCACCGGTGGGGCGACGTTCAATCCCGCCAATATCGCCTTGAACTTCCTCGGGGCCGTGGCCGATGGCGGAAATTCGGTGACGGTGAGCGGATCGGGTGCGACCCGGCTCGCCAATACGGCCGCAGGGGCCGGGGCCAATACCGTGACGGGCACGTGGACGGTAAACGGCGGCAATCTCGTCGGCTTCGCTCCGGCGAACGGAGCTGTCATCCCAGCCAGCAATTCTCTCGGAACGGCGACTCTGGCCCTGACGGGAACAAATCCGGTCGTCCATTTTGCGCCGGTGCTTGGCACCAGCCTGGCGAGTGGAACCACTGCCGGCTTGCAGGATAAGTCGTTCACGGGAGTTGCAAGCCTCGCGGCCACCAATTTCCTCGGGCCGGTCCAACCTGTGACCACGGGCACTGGTGGGCAGAATGCGACCGGCATTCAGACCGTATCACAGATTAATATCGCGACAGGCGCTACTGCCACGACGACGAGCCACCAATATACGGGGCTGCTGAATATCACGACCGCCGGAATGTATAACTTCAGCATCCTCAGTGATGATGGAGTGAATCTGGTCATCGACGGCGGCCCCTTCATCGGAGGAAGCACGAACGCGACCTATACGGGCGCTGTCTATCTTTCGGCTGGGCTTCACACGTTCAGTGATCGCTGGAATAACAATGGCGGAAACGGCGCCCAGGTCGTCAGCTATCAGGGACCAGATACGGGCGGGGCACTGAGTGTGATTCCGGCCTCGGCCTTTGTCAGCGCACTGAGCACGGCGGACCTGAATGCCAGCTTTGGCAACAATGTAACTTTGGCCGCCGGGACGAATGGCACGGTCGACATTGCTTCGAACACCACTCTCGGGGCATTTACCATGACGGGGACCGGCAGCACGACTTTGAATGTCACGGGATCCGGGGACAATACGACGGCGACCTTCAGCGGGGCGACGACGCTGAGCGATAGCCTCACGGTTAATACCTCGACGGCAAACCTGGTTCTGAACGGTCCGATCAATGGTTCGGGTGGTGGGATCCTGACCAAAGCCGGCCCTGGCATTCTCACCCTCTCGGGGAGTATCAATCTGACGCAAATCGTAGATCCGGTCGGGACGGTGGCGCTGACGAGCAACTCGACTCTAAATGGAACGGCTGTCCTGGTGAATGGTGGAACATTTGATCTGGGCGGATCTTCCCAAAGCATCGGGAACTTCACCTTGACCACCGGGACGATCGTGAATGGTACGCTGACCGGCACCTCTCTGTTCAAACAAGGAGCGGGTGTCTTGAATCTCGGCGCGGCGGTAACGGGAGTGGCAAATGTGACAGTGAATCAGGGTCTGCAGAGCACGACATCCAACCCTGCGACTAACTCGACGATTAACCTGAATTTTGCCGGCACAGGCGCTCCTTCGAGTAATCTTATTAATAGCACGGCGGCATTGAACCTGGGAGGGACAGCCACTTCGCTGCTCGGTGGTGGCCAGTTGACACTTACGGGAGCTTCTGCCGCCAATAGCCAGACCTTTCTCAGCACGTTGGTGGATGGCGGTGCGTCGGCGGTAGTTTTGGCGCCCGGTGCAGGCGGCTCCATGGCGCTCAATCTTGGCACGCTTTCACGTAACATTGGCGGAACTGTGGATATCACTTTGCCGACCGGCACTCAATCCTCCACGAACGGAGTGACCGCGAGCTCGCCTAACGCGGGTACGCTTGTCACGAGTAGCGTAGGAACACTCTTTGCGACGGTCGGTGGAGACAATTGGGCGGCGTATAGCACAGTGAACCCGGGAAATATCGTGGGAGCGAACGTGGCCGGCGCTGCCGGAGCAAGCCTCTATACCAACGCCAGCAACGCGGCGACCTTCTCCGGCGATGCGGATATTACCGCGGCGTTCACGGCGAATAACGGTGCGACTGTGGATAGCATCCGGTTCAATACCGGTGCTCTTACGCTGACGCTGACGGGGACGAATACGATTACGAGCGGCGGCATCCTATTTGGTTCCGGAACCAGCGGGGTCAGCAAGATTACCGGCGGGACGATTATCCCTGGCTCCGGACAGGAATTGGTCATCGTCAGCAACAAGCCGAATACGGCTGAAGCGCTGGCCTCGATCCTCGCGGATGGAGGCAACGGGCCAACAACGGTGACCTACCGTGGAAATCCCAGTGGGGCTGCGACGGGGAGCCTGTTCGACATTCAGGCGAACAATTCCTACACAGGTCCGACCTTTATCACCAACGGCCGGGTCGGGGTTCAAACGGTGGCGGTTACATCCCCATTCGGCACGGGATCGAACGCCACGGTTTACGTCGATGGCAGCCAGGATGGTCAGTTCTTTCTGGCCCAGAATGTCACGATCGCAAATCCGTTTGTGATCGTGGGGAATGGTCTGAATGAAAGTGGGACTCGCCGTGGTGCGCTCCGCCTCGATAGTACGACCGCGATCACTCCGACATTGAGCGGACCCATTACTCTTGTTGGCGATGCCAGCATCGGAAATGGCGCCGCCATTACAGGGGCTGGAACAGCAATCATTTCCGGAAACATTCAAACTTCCAATGCCCAGGGAGCCACGTCATTTGTCCTGACGAAAGTAGGAACCGGCGATCTGCGCCTGACTGGCGCGGCCAACGGCCAGAGCGCGACGGCCATCAATGCCGGGATGTTGCAAATCGGCACTGATAACGTGCTAGGAACATATAATGGCAGCCCGTCGCCCCTGTCTTTCACTGGCAGTTCGACGCTGCAGTTCCTGAATTCGGGGATTACGCTCGGCGCGAATCGCGCTTTGACGCTTGCCGCAGGCACGGCGACCTTTGACCCCTCTCCGGTCGCCGGTTCGGCAAGCACGACGATCGACAGTATCATCACCGGGCCGGGTGCGCTCACCAAGTTGTATGCCACGCAAGCGACCAAGACCAATCCTTTGGTCCTCACTGGCGTCAATACCTTCACCGGAAACGTGACGATTACGAGCGGCTGGTTGACCATCACAAATAGCAGTTCTCTTGGTACGGGAACCAAGACGGTTACGATTGCGACCAACGCGAGCAGCGATTCGCTGCATCTCGATCCGAGCCTTGGCGCGACGCCCGGAACACCGATCGATTTGCCCTCCACCATCAGCTTCACTACGAGTAACGATGGTCTCAACGCCAATAACCTGCTCAATCCGAACGAAGGTACGATCACGAACGAATCGGGTAACAATATCATCCGCGGGAATATCACGATGACCTCGGGCGGCGGCGGTACCGCCCTATCGTCGAAAGCCGGGAGCATTACATTCACAGGAAATCTTACGCCTAACATCACTGCCCGAAGCCTGTATCTGAAGGGCGACGGCGATGGCGCAATTTCTGGAGTGATCGCCGACGGCTCGACGATTCAAATGCCGGTCACCCGTACTGCTGGTTCCGGCACGTGGACCCTGAGCGGCGCGAATACCTACGGAGGCAATACCTTTGTGCAGAATGGCACGCTTAAGATCGGCAATGCCAATGCGCTCGGATACAACCCGGTGACGGCAGGAGGTGGGACGATTTCTGCCAATACACAGGTGTCTTCTGGTGCCACGCTGGACTTGAACGGTGTCAGCGGGGTCAGTGAACAAATCGTGCTCAATGGATCGGGTATTGGCGGCAATGGCGCTCTGATTAATAGTAACGCCGGTTCGACCGCGGTCATTTCGAATTCGATTTCGTCCGTCGGTATCACGACAGCGGCGGGAGCCACGAGCACGACCGTGACAATTAGCGGGGGTGGTGGATCGGGCGCCACGGCCACGGCAAATCTGGGGCTGACCGCAGCCAGCTTCACGATCAATGGTGGCACCCAAACTTACTCGGCTGCTCCGACGGTGACGATCACCGGCGGCGGGGGCACAGGCGCTACGGCGACCGCCGTGCTCACCGGCGGTTTGGTGACAGGCGTCACCATTACGGGCGTGGGAACAAACTTCTCGACGGCTCCGACGATCGCCTTCAGCGGCGGAACCGTTTCGGTCGCTGGAACCGCCCCAACCGGAACCGGGAATGCGACAAACTTTACGCTTAATAACATCACCATCACCAACCAGGGTAGTGGCTATACCTCAGCCCCGACATTTACCGACGGAACGGCGGTTATCGCAGCGCCTGCTGTCGGTGGAATCCAGCTTGCCTCCGATAGCACCGTCGGCGGCGCCGGAAATATCGTGGTGAACGGGTCAATAACCGGGGGCTTCGGCCTCACCAAGGTCGGAAATGGAACGCTGACGCTCGCCAGCTCCGGCAACACCTATTCCGGGATGACGAGTGTGAATGCAGGAACGGTGGTTGTCACGGGGTCGATTTCCGGCAGCCTCTTCACTTCCGTATCGGGAACCGGAACCCTGAGCGGTACCGGTTCAGTTGGGCAAACGTCTGCCTCGAGCGGTGGGACGATCGCACCAGGCATCAATGGCCTTGGCACGCTCACCGTTGTGGGCGGATTGGGACTTGATGCAGCTTCCACCTTCTCGATCGCACTCGGAGGAACCTCGGCTGGCCAATTTGGGCAAGTGAACGCGGGTAACATCAGCCTGGACAATACTACCGGTTCGCTACTCCACCTCTCGCTGGCGAACGGCTATGTGCCAGCTCAGGGAGCCTTCTTCGTTATTGGGTTAACTACCAACGAAAGCGGCTTCTTCGCGAATACCGTCACCGATACCAATCCAGCCTTCTTCGGCGGGGCGGCCTTCCCGTCCATCACCGTGAATGGCCATGAATTTGCGGTCAGCTATAACTCGACGGGAACGACGTTCTTCAATGGGGGCGCGGGTGGCGGAACTAATATTGCGTTGCTGGCCATTCCGGAACCGAACACCGCGGCGACACTACTCGGCGGTCTTGGATCATTGATCGGTCTCCAGCGCTTCCGGCGCCGGCGCTCGGCCTAAGCTGCGAGGCTCGGATTATTGCGATAGCGATTATTTCGAATCCGGGGCGGAGTCGACCGCCCGCCCCGGAATTGAAAGGCCAGGGGCTCCTTTGCATTGCTATCGATTAGTAGATCATATAGTTGCGTGATCGGCAGGTTTGGTGTGTGGAGGGCGCTGCTTCGTCAGCGCTGCGAGCCAATCTTTTGGAGTTGCGAGTGTCCATAGTGGAAGCGGCGTCCCGCCGCTTGTGTGCATGGGGTGCAAAGGGACGCCGGTCTCATTTTCACCGCCGAGAACACCCAACTCCCAACGCAAAACTCCCAACATTCAACGGCCTTAAGTTCGACGCTTTCGCTGCCGATATATCCGGGAAGTGCATTACGGCCATGCCTGGGTTTTGTGCTTAAACCGGGACGCTATACGTGTAGGATCCAAGTTAATCGTGCATTCCATCGCTTCCAAGCGGTGGGAAGCCGCTTCCACTATAGGCACTCGAACTCCGGGCGTTATCTCTGCGCGCCCACTTTCAAAACCCGTTCCTTTCCGAAACGCAGGCCTGACTGTGGCGCTAGGCAATGAACCTGCAATTAAATCAGTTCTATCCGCGCTGCGGCCGCTTCATCAGGTAAGTAGGTTAGATTATTATCAGCTCCGGAATTATATGTAGGTGAGGGTACGACATCTATCTGAGCGGCTGTCGATTGGCTACCTAAGTGTAAACATACGTAGCTGCTTTACGGGTAAAAGATAATTACTTTTGACCTCCTCGTGCGAACTTGTAGTGTCGCGACAAGATTTTTCCCCAGTCTTAACTCCCCGCTCCCTCAAGCCCCCCGAATTTCGTCCGCCCTATCCCGTGCCGAGGCATTTTGCCCCGGTAACCCAGCCCCTGCTCCTCCCCCTATGAAGCGCTCTCGCAAGCCCTCCCCGCTGCACACCCTCCGTGCCGCAAAACCCCGCCCTTTGTCATGCTCTCTGGGCGTTTTTAAATCCACCGCCGCTGTTTGTGCCGCTCTGCTCGCAGCCGGATCCGCGGCCCGGTCGCAAGACACCTGGAATGGCGGGACGGATTTTCTTTGGAACACCGGGACAAACTGGTCAAATGGACTCCCTCCAGTCGTGACTGATGCGGTTACCTTCAGCCTGGGTAACGGCGCCACGATTACCCTAAGTGCGAACGAAGTCGCGCTTTCGCTGAATTTCCTCGATAATTATACGCTGAGCGGTGGCAGCCTGAGTCTGGGCGCGGGCGGAAACATTTCGGTCGGAGCGGGGTTGACCGATAACATCGCCTCCGTGCTAACGGGCAGCAATGGTCTTACCTATAACGGCAATACGACGGGCACGCTCACCCTGAGCGGCGCCAATACCTATTCCGGTGGAACGACCCTGAATAGCGGCATTCTGAACATCAACAACGCGTCGGCTTTAGGGGCGGTTGCGTCCAATACATTTACCATCGTCGGCGGGACCATCGACAACACGAGCGGCAGCGCGATTACGACCGGTAACTATGTTCAGGCGTGGAATGGTGATTTTGCATTTGGAGGCACGAATGCTCTGAACCTCGGAACCGGGGCGGTGACCTTGAATGCATCGCGCGTCGTGACAACGAATGGCACGGCGCCGTTGACGATCGGCGGTAACGTCAGCGGCACTGGTTTCGGCCTCACGAAAGCGGGAGCGGGGATTCTTGTCCTCAATGGGGTCGTGGGTACGGGCGCGGGTACCGTCGCGGTGAATGCAGGCACGCTTACCCTCGCGGGCGCCAATACTTACAGCGGGACGACGACGTTATCGACGGGAGCCACGCTTGACTTCAATAATGCTGCAGCAATCGGCACAGGCTCCTTCTTGATCAACGGCGGTACCCTCGACAACACGACGGGCGCGGCGATTACGAATTCGAAGAACAACGCCACAACCATTGCGGGCAACTTTACCTTTGGTGGCACACAATCGTTAAATCTCGGTACGGGCGCCGTCACTTTGAGTGTAACTCCGACGATTACGGTTAATGGAACTGGAGCGTTGACCCTGGGTGGCATAGTTGGCGGGACGTCCGGCCTCACGGTATCGGGCACAGGGACTCTCCAACTCTCCGGCGTGGACATTTACACTGGCGCGACGACGATCAATAGCGGCGCGACGCTGAAACTCGGCGCTGCGGCGCTCGCGACGACGTCCGGCATCACCGTGAACAGCGGGGCCACGCTTGATATCAACGCGATTAACGGACTTGGACAAAAGACACTGACCATTTCCGGTGCAGGCGTCAGCAGCCACGGTGCGTATTATAACAGCAGTACGACAGACCAGACAGTTGGCGTTCAGACGCTCGTCATGGCCGCAAACTCGACGATCGGCGGCGCGGGACGTCTGGATAACCGAACGAATGGCGGGACCGCGACGTTTAATATGGGTGGTTTCCAACTCACTACGGCGATGACGGCGGCCAAGTATTTTGCGCTGGTGTCGTCGACCGTTTCGAATCCGGGCTCGATCCTGGTGAGCACCGGGGGCCTGTCCCTGGAGGCGACCACAAATATGGCCGGGAGCTCGACCAATACCGTCACTGTAAATAACGGTGCATTCCTGAATTACTTCAACTTCACCGGAACGGATGCGTGGACCCACATCATGCAGGGTGGAAGCAAGCTTCAGACAAATAGCGGCACCACGACCAGCACGGCCACCGGGCCCTGGACTTTGAATGGAACGGTAACCGTGGCACCGACCACTGGCGATACGCTGGCGCTTTCCGGCAATATCGGAGGTGTGGGATCCATGACGATGAATGGTGGCGGAACGCTTACCTTGACCGGCGCCGGGAATGCTTACAACGGGATCTCCGTCAGTTCGGGTACGGTAAATTTCAACTCGGCCCAGGCTGCCGGCACGGGTGTGGTTACATTGACGGGTGGTGCGATCGCCGAATCGGTGGCAAATGCCTTCACGGGAACGGCTGGGCTTTCTGTCGGAGGTGGAACGGCCACGCTCGGCCAGGCCAATAATTTTACCGGTGGAACCACTGTTTCCGGCTCCGGAACGCTCAATGCCAGCGTGGCTGGTGCGGTGCCGTTTTCGCTGAATATCAATGGCGGCACGGTGATCGCGAGTGCGACAGGGGCCTTGAGCGGAAATGTCACGGTGAACGGCGGTGTGCTGTCGGCGACGGGTGCCGGAGTGGTGAATAGCAACACTGTCTTTCTCAATGGAGGCAGCCTCATTGGCGCGACCGCGGGCGGCAATTATGGCGCGGTTGTTGGCGGTAGCGGCGCGAATATCATTAATCCTGGCGGCATTGGCACTAATGGAACGCTGACCTTTTCAGCCCTGACTGCCGGTGCGGGAACCGTGCTGCAATTCGATCTCACCGGACCTTGGACGGGGACTCCGGCAAACACGGGCGATCTTTTGATCGTGAGCGGCAGTGGCGTTCTTTCATTCAACAATGGCGCCACGCTTGGATTTACCGCCGGCATGCCTACTGCCACAGGTGAATACCGGCTCATTCAGTACACCGGAGCCGCGCCGACTCTCCCGGCGTCTTTACTTCCGACATCGCCGAGGAGCGGAATCGCCTATAGCTTCGACACGACCTCAGATCCGGGTTTTATTGACCTCAACGTCGTGAATTCCAGTGCGTCGGTCTCCGGCAGTTGGGTGCCATCCGGAGCTGGCACCTTTAGCTGGGCGAATGCGGCCAACTGGACAGGTGGAGTGCCCGGCGTTTCCGGCGATACGGCGACATTCGCGACCACTCTTGGCACGAGTGCCCAGACGGTAACGCTTGATGGTGGGCAGCACGTGGGCACGCTTGTCTTCAATCCGACCGGGACCACCGGAGCATATACGATTACCGCCGGCACTGGTGGCAGCCTCGCTCTCGACAATGGTACCGTACCGGCGCAGGTGACAAACACCACGGGCAATAACGCGGTAAGTGCACCCGTCCTCCTGCAAAGTAACACGAGCTTCAGTGTAGCCTCGGGTACGACTTTGACCATCAGTGGTATCATCAATGGTCCAGGAAAGCTGACCATGGCGACTGGAACCGGAAATCTCGCCCTGAGTGGCAGCAATACTTTCACGGGTGGTATCGAGCTCGATAGCGGCACCCTTCAGATTACAACGACGAACAGTTCTGCGGCCCTGGGAAACCAGGGGGTGGCCGCCGTTACTCTGAACGGAGGCGCTTTAAGTTTCACTCCCACGACCGGGGCGATCACTTTGGCTGCTGGTACCACATTCACCTTCGGTGCGGGTGGCGGGACAATCAATGTAAGTGGAAGCGGAACTGCTGGCAAAGTCTCTGCTTCGGCGAATCCCAATATTCTTAACGGCAGCGGCACCTTCACCAAAACTGGCGGGGGCGATTTGCTGATCAGTCAGCCGAGCCTCGGGTTCACGGGCGCGGTGAATATCAATGGACTGATTGAGGATCAGCAAGTTGCCGCCCTCGGGTTCGGAACATCCACAGGTTTTTCCGGTGGTACTCTGACGATAAACGGCGGTGGCGAGTTGGTGAGCAGCGGTGTGCAGATTTTCAATCCGATCACCCTCGCTGGCGGCACAGTCAGTGCCAACTCGAACAATAACGCTATCTTCAACAGCACGGTGACGGTCACCGGTGCATCGACGCTCGCCGGTCGTTTGTTCCAGACGCCCACTTCTTCACAGAATTTCGCCATCAACACGTTGACCGGCTCCGGAAATCTCAACGTCATCGGCGGCAGCACGACAACGAACGTGCCGGGCCTGATTACGATTGGGAATGCTTCAGGTTACACCGGCACGATCACGGTTGGCACCAACGGGGCGATTGGCATTGGGAATAGCTCCGGGGGTAACTTCTTCGGCTCCAACAACGCCATTTCCGTCAGTACGGCCAGCAGCGCCGTAGGTCTGGTGGCCGATGGAGACGGGACGAGTACTCCGCAGACGATTGCGTTCACCCTGCCAACCAATGCGATCAACTTTGCCGCGGGCAACACCGGCGGTTATCTCATTGGAAAAATTGGTGCATCGACCCAATTCAACCAGGAAGCGAACAAGACACTCTCCCTGGCGACGGCTCTTCCGTACAATAACACGAACACGCTCAATGTGACGCCGCTCAACGGCTACGGCCTGTTGCTGACCGCGCAGCCGGCGCTCGCGGCCGCTACGACATTCAACGTTGGCGGTGTAACGACTACGGCGCAGGCGTCGAATGTGGTTCCCGGCCTTGCTCTGCAAAACCTGACAGGCGCTTTCGGTATTACCAAATCCGGTACGGGAACATTGCTCCTGGGACTAAATGCCGCCGATGCCAGTAATACGTTTGGTTCCGGCTCGGTGATCGACATCACCGGTGGGCGGGTCGCTGTTTACAGCGATGCAGGCCTGGGTAATTCCGGCAATACTGTGACGCTGGACACGAACGCGGCCAGCGGCAACGGCTTGCTTGCCCTGGGCAGTTTCTCCACGGCGCGTGGGATTAAAATCAATCAGGCGAATGTCGGCATCGAAGTCGCAGGCGGCCAGACGCTGACACTGACCGGCGCACTCACCATTGGTGCCGCCGCGGATATCCTCAATAAAAACGACGACGGCACCCTGATATTGAAGAACACTGTAAGTGGGTCGTGGTCTGCCGCCGGAGCGGTGACCGTCTCGGGAGGGGTGGTCAAACCGTTGAGTTCCTCGGTGCTTGGCACAGGCGGTATGACGGTTGGCAATGTGATCGGTGCCGCGGTGCAGCTTGATACGACTACGTTGAACGGTGGCACCGCCACGCCCACGACCTTCTCCAACGCCTTTAACCTCAGTAACTCTGGTATTCAGGGCAAAGGAGCTTTGGAAAACGTCACTGGCGCGAATACGGTTTCCGGTACCATCACCATCGCCAATGCTGCCGTAATCGGCAACGACGACACGGCGAATACCTTCGTGCTCTCCGCGATCACCAATACCGGCGGGTTTGCGACGACTGGGCCGGGCAATATCACGATCAACGGCGCCATTAGCGCCAATGCTGTGACCGCTGCCGGGACCGGCAATTTGACCCTCACTGCCTCGAGTTCGGGAATGGGCACGGTGGCTGTTGACGCCGGTACTCTGACTTTCGCCGGCAACGGCGTAAATGGTGCGGGTGGGCTCAATGCCAACTATGGCGGGACACTGGCCTTTGATGATACAGGTACGAATATCAGCCGCAATAACGGCCATTCACTGGCAACGGCCGGTGGCGGCAATTTTAATCTCCTGGGCAACAGTAGTGCGACCACGGCTGAATCGATCCTGGGGATTAACTTCGGACGCGGCGAAACCGTTGTCACAGTCACGCCCGGCACTGGACAGCAGGCGAACCTGACGCTGACTTCAACCAGCGGAGCCTTCACCCGCAGTGCTTTTAGTACAGCCATCTTTGCGAGTGGCGGCAGTGCTTCTCTAGCCACTACGCCCACGGCTGGAGCTGCGACGATTAATACGGGCGTAATCACCACCGCCGGAAGCTTTGTGGGCGGCGGTACGGCCGGAAGCACAGCGAATCAAGCCATCCTTCCGTGGGCGCTCGTCAACAACAATGGCGTATGGTCTTTGGCGACCTCAACCGTCATCGGGGCGAGCGGTTATCTTCGTACCCTCAATGCGAGCGAAACGACGGCCGGGTTTGTTAACTCCTTCAACTATTCTTCCGGTTCGAGCCTCATTGGTACTTTCGCGAGCGGAAGCAGCACCATCACTACGACCAATACGACTGGGTTGTTTGTTGGTGAGGCAGTCAGCGGAACCGGAATTCCGGCCGGCGATTTCATCACGGCGATCAATCCGGGAGTCTCCATCACGCTCAGCGCGAACTCGACGGCGGCAGGCACGAATGTCCCGCTCACCTATTCCACGACGGGAGTGAACATTAGTCTCGCGAGTGGAAGCAACGGACCTTTGCCGGTGACGACAAATGGCCAATCGATTAACTCACTGACCTTGAATAGTGGTGCGAATCTGACGCTTGGCTCGGCGCCACAAACGCTGACCATCGGCAGCAGTCCCCTGGGTGGTCCCATCCTCGCTCTCGATACGACGAGCGGGAATACGATTTCAGGCGGCTTGCTCACGGCTGGAACCAATGAATTCGTCGTTCACACGATCCCGGGTTCCACACTGACGATCAGCAGCAATATCATTGGTGGTGGCGGTGGGGCGAATGGTGGTCTGACGAAGGGTGAGAGCGGGACGCTTATCCTTGGCGGAACAGCCTTCTATTCCGGACAGACCGTGATCAACTCCGGCACGTTGAAGCTGAGCAGCGGCAACAACACGATCCAGTACGCGAACTACATGGCGGTAGGCTCGGGGGCGACGCTGGATTTGAATGGCAATGCCCAACTCGTGACGGATCTGTTTACCGACAACGCTACCGTTACCGGTCTGGGCACGGTCGGTTCGTCCAACGCCACCGTGAGCGGTGCGGCTGCCACCAGCACTCTCGCAATCAAAGGTGATGCCTCTTCGCGTGCCTTCACCGGAACCATCTCCGGCGGTCTTAGCCTGGTGCATTCGGCGACGGCGGCTACGACCTGGACACTCACGCAAAACGAGACTTATACGGGCAGCACCCTGATCAACGGCGGCACGGTCACGCTGCAAAACGCAGGCGCCTTCTCCGGCACCAGCAGCGTGACGATCAATCGCGCCACGCTGAATCTTGATAACAACGGAGGCTCGATGGACGTCGCCAACCGCATCCCGGCCGGCGTGGGGATTACGCTCGGCGGTGGAACCTTGAACTACACCGGACGCACGCAGTATGCCTCCGCCGAGACATTGGGCGCCATTACCACCACCGATGGCGCAAACACCATCGGCGTGACGCAACAGACGGCGGGTGTTAGCACTGCGGCGCTGACTCTGACGGGCAGTTCAATTGGACGCGCGGCCGGCTCCACAGTGAACTTCACCAATTCGGGTGGAACGCTCGGAACGATTGGAACTAATCCGGAGATTCTCTTCAGTTCCACGCCGACGCTCGTCGGAAGCCTGCTCGGAGGGGCCTACACGGTAAATGGCACCGATTTTGCAAGCTATAACCCGACTTATGGCATCGGCGCACTTGGCACGACGGGATTCGCGCAATATTCACCGCTGCTGATCAATAATGCGTCCTCATCCGACAATGTCTCGATGGCGACAAGCACGGGGACCAATCTGAACAGCGAGACGATCAACTCGCTGCGCGTCACCGGAGCGACGACGATCGGATTTAACGCCGGACAAACACTCACGCTCGCGTCGGGCGGTCTTCTCGTTAATTCGAACCTGACTTTCGGCAGCGCCGTCAACAACGGCTCGCTGACTTCGGGCGGAAGTGAACTATTCCTTTATGTGAATGGTGGAACTTCCACGATTAACAGTGCCATCACTGGTTCCGGCATGGCGTTGGTAAAATCTGGCGGCGGTACAATTACCAGTGCCGGCACGAACACTTATACCGGCGGTACCTATGTCGATCAGGGCACACTCACCCTCGGAGCCACGGGGACGCTGGGGAGTGGCGGGATCTTTGTTAACGGTGGTACTTTGACACAAGCTGCGGGCGGAACGATTCCGTCCCAGGCGGTGACCATTGCTGGCGCGGGCACATTGACGCTGGCCGGAGCGAATTCCATCAGCACTCTGACGTTCAATAATAACGGCGGGACGGCTGCGCCCAATATCTCCACCACAGGTGGCGTGCTCACCGTCAATGGCAGCATCACCGCGTCTTCCAACAATGTGGGAACGACAGCGGTTGTGACCGCTGGTACGATCGATCTGGCGAACCAGGCTTCGCCGACCATTACGGTCAATCCGATTCAGTTCAACGGGCAAAATATCGCGCCGTTGCAGCCGACTTTGAACATCGCGGCTGCGATTCAGGATTCCAGTAATGCGATCAATGTCACTGGAGGTGGCTTGCTCCAGTTGAGCAGTGGCGGCAGTACTTTCACCGGGGGGGTCAATCTGGCTTCCAATACGTCACTCTCCATCGGCACGAATAGCACGAATAGCACTGCTACTGGAGCGGTTACGGCGGGGCCCCTGGGCACGGGAACGCTGACGATCGGGGCGGGAAGCACGCTCGTGGCCACTGGGAACAACACCGTCAATAACGCGGTAAACATCCTCGGAAACTTCACCTTCGACTCGAACAGCAACGCGGCGAATAATCTGACGATCGGTGGCGGATTCCAAGTGACCTCGCTTCCGACGGGAGGCAATGTGGCCATTACGGTAAATGCTCCTCAGGCAATCGGTACATTGGGTGGCATCGTAACCGGCGCGGGATCGAGTATTACGAAGAACGGCGCCGGCACATTGGCCCTGACGAATTCCAATTCGTTCTCGGGAGGGGTGACGCTCAATAACGGCACCCTGTTGGCGACCGGATCGGGCTCTCTGGGAACCGGGACGGTGACGATCAATGGAGGCGTTCTGCAATTGCATAGCAATGTTTCCACTGTGTTCGGAAATAATGTTCTCATTAATTCGTCACTGGCCGGAGCGTTCATCGACATCAACAACGTCTCCGCGAATACCGGCAATGTGCTTTCGATGGGCAGCCTCAACTACACTGGTGCGACGGGTGGCGCGGCACCCTCGACGATCCTGAATATTACGGGCGGAAACAGTTATAAGCTGCAATTCACCGGCACCAATCTCACCGCCGATACAACATCCGCCACGTTCAATGTAGGTTCGGGATTGAGCCTGATTCTCCCGGGTGGCTTCAGCAACTCGAACATCCCGGTAAACATCGGGCCGGGTAATCTCATCTTCAGCGGCAATAACAGCTTTACCACAAATACAACAATCACCGGCAGCCAGCAGGTGGCTGCGCAGGCAAATGCGGTCTCGTCCCCGTATGGTACCGGGACGGTTATCCTCGGGAACGGATCCACTTTAGGCGTCGATACTCTGGCGAATACCATGAGCAGCACCGGCTACACGCAAGGCGGCGTGACCGGACGCTTTTATGGGTGGTCCGGCACGGGTCCAGGCCTGGCAGTTGTCGGGGCAACGGCCGCGGGGGCGGCCGGGGTGACGGGTGGTATGTCCTTGGGTGATGGCAACATTAGCAATCACCCGGCTGGTATCATGAATGGTTCGGGGCCGCAGACGACGCAGGATACCGAGATTTATAGCGGGCTGTTGAATGTGGCGGCCGGCGGCACTTATAACTTCGGGATCAATGCCGATGACGAGGTGGAACTCGTGATCGATGGCACGGCGGTGCACCTGAGGGACAACACCAACGGAGCAGGCGGTTACAATGCCGGCTTCATCACAAGTGGGGGGATCAACCTGAGCGCAGGACTGCACCAGATTGTCGTGCTGCATCAAAACGGAACCGGTGGATCCGGTGTCTCGGTAGTTTATAATGGGCCCGATACTCAAGGCGCCAGCCAGCCCAGCCCGGGATGGCAGAATATTGGCACCAGCTCACTTTACTACAATACGGGCGGCGGAACCAGTGGAGCTGCCACGGCGGCGAACGGATATTTCAACGCCGCTCAAATCAACAACGCGGTGCAACTGGGAGCCGGAAATACCGCGACGCTTGACGGGTTGGGGTCGAATTACAACATGACCTTCCAGAGCTTGACTCTGGGAGCCGGTTCGACCTTGAACGTGAATAACCTGGAGGGAACCGGCTTCATCGGATCACTCGGAACAACGGCCGTTCAGGGAACTGGAGTGACATTGAACACTGCGGGTATTTTGAACCTGATCGGAGGCGTGACGGATGGCGGAGCCGGGCTAACGAAAGTCGGCGTCGGTACCTTGATGCTCGGGCCTTCGGGCACGACTTTCACGGGCAACGTCGCGGTGAATCAGGGGACTCTGCAGATCTCCGACCCAAACGCCACCACTGGTTCCCCAAGCACCGCTCTCAGCGGCGGGACGACAACGATCGGTCTTTTGAACACGGTCGCTTCGGGTAATAGCTGGTCGAACGGAGCCACCACGATCACCGTGGCTAGCACCACTGGCTTGTTCCCCGGGGAACTCGTATCTGGGGCAGGCATCCCGGCGAACGCCTATATCGTCAGCATCACGAACGGCACATCGTACGTGATTTCGGCTGCCACGACGGCGGCCGGCACCACGACTTTGACTTATAATTCGGGCGCCACGCTTGATCTGAATGGCATCCCGAATGTCGGCGGCAACATCGTAATCAACGGTGCCGGACCGCGCGGGACAAATGCGCTGGCGGGGCCAGCTTATGGCGCCACAGGTTCCGTGGGTGCTGCATTGTATAACAGCATTCTTTCGCCATCCATTTTCTCCGGCAACGTGCAAATCGGCAGCCCGCTCAATGCGGTCAATCCAGCCATTGGCGGCTACGGAGATATCAATGTCACGGGGGTTGTATCCGACGGCGGTTCCGGTCAGGCGTGGAGCAAGGTTGGTCCGGATACTCTGACGCTCAGCAATACGGCGAACACCTTCACGGGGACACTGACGGTTTCGGGCGGCATCCTGGCGACGGGCAGTTCCGGCGCTCTCGGATCGGGCACGGCTAACGGTGTAACCGTCGCAAGCGGCGCGGCGCTGGATTTGAACGGTCAGACGTTGTCCGTCACCAAAGCACTTACCATTAATGGTTCCGGCATCACGGGGCTGGGAATGAACAATACCCTCGGGTCGTTGATTAACAGCAGCAACGCTTCGGCCGCTTCGTGGGCGGGAGGCGTTGCTCTGGGCTCAGCGAGCAGCATCGGCAACGCGGCTTTCGCAGCGACAAACTCGCTGCCGGCCGCCGTGACTTCTTCGCCGGTTGCGGGGGCTGGGGATGTTACGTTATTCGGGGTCGTCAGCGGAGGAAATGCCCTGACGAAAGTCGGCTCCGATTCCTTGTATCTGACGGCTGCAGAAACCTATACCGGTGCGACCACGATCTCGGCCGGCCAGTTGGTCCTCAGCGGCAATGGAGCGATCGCGACAGGTGGTACTACACTGTCGATCGCCAGCGGAGCGACTCTTGTCCTGGATGATACGGGTACGGCGCTCAGCAACCGTCTTGGCGGCCATGGTATCTTCACAAACGGCAATCTCACCATCCTGGGAAGCGCCACGTCGGCGGTGCAGGAATTGATCAGCGTTGCCAGTAACAATCTCAACTTCCAGAACTCCGGCTCGATCATCACGCTGCAGCCCAATGTTGCGCAGCCGCTGCTCCTGAATATCACTTCCAACACCGCGCTGGCCCGTACCGCTGGCGCAACCAGCCTTTTCCGCGGCAATGGTCTGGGGACCCAGGCATTTGCTTCGTTGACCGCGGGTAATGCCGGTTTTGCCGATGGGACGGCGGCTAACCCCGGCTTTAGCGGTACGCAAACCGGAACCAGCGGCACGAACCGGGGGGTTCTCGCCTGGGCATTGATCGATACCAGCAATACGGGGACTGGTTCGAGTTTCGCCGCTTACAATACGACTAATGGATTCCAGGCGCTGAATTTCGCGACCGATGGCGTGACGAACCTTCTCACCGCGAATACCAACGTCCTCTCGACAACCGGCGTCACGACGACGGCCGGAGTCAATGCGATCAATTCCTTGACCCTGAACGGCGGTGGCGCCGTGATCAACGCCGGCAGTACGTTGACGCTGAATAGCGGCGGTTTGCTGAATCTCTCCGGCTCTGCCGCGACTCCGAATACGATTTCGGGCTCTGGTGTGCTCACGACGCTTTCGAATGCGGAATTGATCGTCCACTCAACGGGGACTTCCGCCTTGAATATCTCGAGCCAGATTACGGGCACGAGCGGCGGACTTACAAAAGCAGATGACGGAAAGCTGATCCTGAGCGCCCAGGAACTGTATACGGGCAATACCACAGTGAATGGTGGCACGCTGCAATTCGCGGGTGGTAATCAGACCATCTTTATCACTCCCAATAACGGACAGTCGCCAGGAAACCAGAATACCACCATCAGCGGCCAGGTTCTCCAGGTGAACCTGGGGGGAACGGTCGACTTGAACGGCACCACTCAGATGGTGGCGAACCTCAATAGCGCGAATACTCTGCCAAATACCGGCGGAACGGTTACGAATAGCAGCGCGACGCAGTCAAACTTCCAAACTGTACTGAACGCCAACCAGACCTTTGCGGGAAGTATTACGGGAAATCTGAACCTCTACCGGGCGGGCGGATTTGCACTTACTCTGGAATCGGCCAGTTCTTACACGGGCAGCACGACCATTCAGGGCGGAAATACGATCCTGCAGGACCTTGGTGCGCTGACCGGAACAAGCGGCATCTTCCTGAATGGCGGTGCGCTCATCTGGGCGGATACCGGCACACAGGCCCTGGCGAATCGGTTGCCTTCGGCTGCTCCCATCACCTTAAACACCGGTGCCTTTGTTTTTAACGCCCGCAGTGGAACTCAGGGCGCGATTTCGCTTGGGAAAATCGCCGTCAATAGCGGATCGAATTTGATCCAGGTCAATCCTCTCAATGGCGGGGCAACGCTCACCATCGGCACGGGTACGGGAACACCGCTGACTCATAGTGTCGGCAGTACCGTTACGTTTAACTCTTCGGTTACGGTTGGCGGCATCGGCGACAATGGCCGTGTGTTCCTGAATGGAACGCAGCCCGTGTCCAACGGCATCATTGGCGGCTGGGCGACCGTTTACCAGGTCGATGGTCTTGTAGGACAGACAGCCACGACGCCCGGTTTCGCGGTGAATACGAGCAACGGGATCATCGCACTCAATCCTAATCTCACGACGCTTGCGACCGGCAATGTGCCGTCCGGCGCCAATGGGCGCGTGACTGGAAACTTCACGCTGCCTGCCGGAGGCGTGACACTGAATACACTTACGGCCACTACGGCTGGAACACTCACGTTCAGTGGAGCGAGCGATACTCTGACCGTCACCACGGGTGGTCTTTTGTCCAATGTGGCCACGACCGTCGGTGCGAGTGCGGGCCAGGGCAATCTGACCGCTGGCGCCGGTCAGGCGGAACTATTCCTCCATTCCGGCGCGGGCGCTCTTACGATCAACTCCTCCATTACTGATAACGGTGTCGCCGGCGGACTCAACGTGGTTGCGGATCCAATGGCCGGAAATGGTACTTTGGTCTTCGCTTCTCCGGGTACATATCTAGGCACCACCTATCTGAATAACATCGGCACGACACTGAATGCGACTGGTGGACCGGCAATTCCAGGCAACCTTGTGATGACCGGTGGCGTTTCGGCCAGCGATTCCACGAACGCGACGACGACGTTCAGCCAGAGCAATCAGATTGCGACCGGCGCGACTGTGACCCTCAACGGTGGAGCAACCCTCAATCTGAACGGGTTTAATGACACCATCGCGAACCTGACGATCAACAACACCAGCGGTGATCTCAATGGCGTCGGCGGAACGCTGCTCACGGGCGCTGGCACCCTGACCGTCTCCGGTGCGGTTACCGTCAATCCTTCCACGGATAGCCTCCTGGTTCCGCAGCTCAACGGCTTCCTCAACCTGACCAATTCGGCGCCGACGATTAGCGTTAGCAGCAATGCGCTGGCGCCGCTCCAGGTGAATCTGGACATCGCCGCAGGTTTGACGCTGAGCGCACCGGCGAGCACTCCGCTAACGCTGACGGGTGGTGGTGTCATCGGCATCAATGGGCAAAGCAGCTTCAGCAATGGCACCAATGTCGCCGCGAATACAACGCTGGCCTTTGGACCCGCAGCGACAACCACCGGATCGGCGGCGACCTTTGCCTCGATCGACAATTCCCGGGTGAACCTTGCGACGGGCGCGGTGCTTGATGCGCGTGGTGCAACGGGGGCGATCGGGTCGCTCACAGGTAGCGGTACGGTAACAAATACAAACGCCGGTACCGCCGGTACCTTGATCACGGGCTACGACAATACGAATGCCGCATTCTCGGGCACATTCATCAATCCGTTCGTAGGGGGGCTTTTGAACGTGACGAAGGTAGGCAGCGGTTCGTTTACGCTGAGCGGTGACAGCAGTGGAATGGGGCTGAACAGCCCGAATCTTGGAACGCTCACTTCCAGCGGAGGCAGCGTGGTCCTGAGTAACAATGCGAGGACAGGCTTCGCCACGAATACAATCAATGCCGGGGGCAGCATTGTCCTCGATAACTCCGGTACAGCGGTGAGTAATCGCCTTGGCGGTCAGTTTCTCATGGTTTCCCCGAGTGTGGCCACGGCGACCACGACGACTCGAACCCTGAACATGCAGGATGGCACGCTCTCCATCATTGGAAATAGCGGCACCGCGGTTACAGAGGGGATTGGCCAGTTGAACGTCGGCAACGGCGGTACAATCGCGCTCTCTTCCGCGGGAACAGCCGGGGTTACCCTTTCGGTGGTGAACGTTGGTGGACAGGGCGGACAAACCAGCCTGTTGATTACAGGAGATAATCTGGGAACCGCGGTGCCTGGCTCGGCTAATTCTTCCAATGTAACGGTCAGCGGCACTTATGCGGTGCCAGGTACGCAGGGCACGGGCGGATCGGGTACCACACTGATGAAGGTTCGTCCCGACATCATCGCGACCGACAATGTCAGTGGGGTGACCGGATTCGTCTTTAACGACGTGAATGGTCTCCGGCCGTTGGGCGCCAATGCCGGTGAATACAAGACGACCACGGCCGGTTTGGCAGCCACTGCGGCCTCGGCGACGGCTTTCAACGTTGGGCTGAGTACACAGCAGACTCTCTTGCAAAACGTGTCGGCCAATACGCTGACACTGTTCAGCGGAGGCGGTCTCGGCAATAGCCTGGGAACGAGCGGCGGGAACTACGGACCAAGTGGTCTCCAGACATTGAATCTGAGCGCGGCCGGTGTGCTTGCGCTCAGCGGAAACACCGGAATCAGCGTGGGGTCCATCACCTCAGGCGGCGGCAACACCCTGGATATTCATGTGGTGGGAGCGTCCACCACGTTGAATCTCAATAGCTCGATTACGAACTCAACGAATGGCATCGTCAAAGCGGATGCCGGTACACTTTCGCTGAATGCCCCGCAATTCTTCACGGGCAGCGCCGGTAACAACGGGTTGACCATTGACGGAGGAACGGTCGTCCTGAATGGCGGCGCCAATACGGTACTGGTGCAGTCGACGGGGACGGCTGCGACCATGCAGAGCCTCCTGCTCAACGCGGGAACGCTCAATCTCAACGGCAACTCCCAGGCCTTCGAGCGGATCTCCAGTGTGAACACACTTCCAGGACAGGCCGGCAACATTACAAGTGCCACTACCGCCAACTTGATTTCGGTGGCCGCAACGGGCGTCTCGAATACCTATGCAGGGTCGATCAGTGGGGCGATATCCTTCTACAAGCAGGGGGCAGGGAGCCCGGCAGGCGGCAACATGACGCTGACGGCCCCCAGCAGTTACACCGGCAGCACCACGATTGAAGCCGGTACCCTGACTCTCCGGGATTCCGGCGCGCTAACCGGGACCAGTGCGATCAATATCGATTACGCCCAGCTCACACTCGACAACACGGGCCTGAGCGACAGCACCTCGCGCATTCCTTCCACGGCTCCCATCACCATGAATGGTGGTACGTTCCAGGTCAGCGCGGGGCAGGCGGTCGAATCGGAAACGATCGGCACGACTACCTTGGGTCAGGGGTTCAACCAGATCTCGATCTCGCAATATAATAACAATGCCCAGACCGGATCCTTCACCCTCAATGTTGGGAACCTTGTTCAGCAGAGCAACGCGGTCGTCAATTTCCCGAACAATACGGTGGTTCTGGGTCAGACCAGCGCCAATCCGCATATCTTCCTCAGCCAGCTCAACGGGGCGAATTTCAGCGCCGCTAACTTGACGAACGGAATCATTGGCGGTTGGGCGATTGCCAATGGCAGTGATTTCGCCAGCTATACCAATGCTGCGGGCGTGGTGGCGCTCGGTGTGAATGGAGCGCCCGGGTACTCTGGAAACGCTCTGAGTGCCGGTGTTCCGACCGACAATATTAGCACGACAGCCACCGTCCAGGGGGTAACGAGCCGTACGATCAATACCCTGGCTGTTCGTAGTCCCGCAGCCGCAACGGTAGTGGGTATGAATACGGCCAGTGATGTATTGAACATCGGCGCCGGAGGCTTGCTCCTCAACGATAGCGCGACCAAGGGCATCACCATCCAGGGCGGGCAGTTGACGGCGGGTGGTACAGCATCCGGACCGGCCTCGTTGTATATCTATACGAATAGCAATACGCAGGTCATCAACAGCCAGATCGTTAATAATGGGAGCAACGCGGTAAGTCTGGTTCGCTCTGGAGGTGGCACGATTACCCTGACTCCCGAGATCGTGGATCTCGTGGCCAGCGTGCCGCTGAATACCACCGCGATCACGGTGGGCAACAATTCGGGCCTTTCGGTCGGAATGGGCGTGAGCGGTACCAATATCACCGCCGGCAGCACCATCACGGCGATTGCCGGAAATACCATTACGCTTTCGACCGCTACGGGTAACACCACGGCAGGTACGAACGTCCAGGTCACCTTCGCTCCCGCGCAGTCCACTGCGACCGCCTCCACGACCTCCGGCAGCACGACGGTGACTGTCCCGTCGGCGAATCTTCCTTCCGGGTTCGTTCCGGCGATCGGGATGACGATCGGCAGTTCGGTCAACCTCGCCGGAGGCACCACGATCACGGGAGTATCTCTCGCCAGTGGCACCTACACCCTTACGGTCTCGCAGCCTGCGACGACGACCTCGGCAACCGCGGCGCTTGTCTTCAATGCGCTTTCGAATACCTACACCGGCTCGACAGTGAATAATGGTGGCAATACCATCTTTGGTACGTTGAATGCCTCGGGCCTGCCGGGCTCGATTGTGATTCCGGGTAACTTGACCCTCAGTAATTCGACCTTCGCTGAAGTTACGAATCAAGGGCAGATCGCTGCGACCAGCAATGTGACCGAAATCGGTGGCGGAACCATGACCCTGGTGGGCACAAACACCCTGAACAGCCTCAATTTCGTCAACATCGGAACCAGCGGCGGCACCGAGACGGCCGCGGTCGGTACGCTCTTGAATCTCTCCACGAATATTACCTCGCAGAATGACGATTACGCGCATGTTCCGACGATTTCCGGCACGGCTTTGGCGCTAACGAATGCGACGCCGACGATTACGACCTCCGGCCTTGCTCCGATGAACCTGAATATCTCGGTGCCGATCACCAGCACCGGTGGCCAGGTGCTCAAGACCGGCACGGGATCGGTGATTCTCAGCGGCGCCAGTACGTTCTCCGCCGGAGTTAATTTGAGCCAGGGTTCGATCATCTTTGGAGTCGCCACGGCCGGTACGCCTCCGTCGCTCACCAGCGGGCCGGTTGGCACCGGGACGCTGACCCTCTCCGGAGGGACATCCGGGTCCACGATCTTCGGAAATTCGGCGCTGACGATCGGCAACGCCGTGAGCGTGACGGGCGGCGGCTTTACGTTTGGCGGAACGGTTGCTGCCAATAACCTGACGCTCAGTGGCGTCGTCACGTTGGGGGCGGGTGCGAATACGATCAACGTTTCGGGAACGCAGGTGAGCGATACAATCAGCGGCCAATTGACGGGTGGGACCAATCTTACCAAGGCAGGCCCCGGTACATTGGTGCTCTCGAATGCCACCAATAACTACGGCGGTACAACAACCGTCGCCGGCGGCATTCTGAAGATTGGGAACACGACGGCCATCCCGGCCGCCACATCGGATGTATCGGTCTCGGCGGGCGCGGAACTTGATATCAACGGCATCGCGAACGTCGTGCTGCGGTCCATTTCGGGAGGTGGCGTTATTACCGACTCCGGCGCGGCTCAAACGCTATTTGTTGGCGGTACATCCACCTCGGACACCGCGACCGCGGCGACCAGCACATTCAGCGGCTCGATTACCAACGCCGGAAATGCCCTGGGATTGACCAAAGTCGGTGCTGGTACGGTTACGCTCTCCGGGGCCAGCTCCTTCACGGGAGCAACGAACGTGAACGCCGGTACGCTCATCGTGAGCGGAGCACTCTCCGGTACGACGGGAACGAACGTGGCGGCGAACGCCACCCTCTTCGCGAATGGCTCGATCGCTGGCGCCTCGACGGTTAGCGGTACCCTGGGTGGCAGTGGTTCGATTGCGGGTCCGGTCACTGCCACGGGGGGCACTATCGCCCCTGGCGGCATAAACGGACTCGGCACGCTCAGCGTGACGAACAGCCTCAGCCTCAACGCCACCGCTACCTTTGCCGTGGCTCTCGGCGGGACCTCGACCGGTCAATTCGGCCAGGTAAATGCGAACGGCATCACGCTGAATAACACAACCGGTTCACAACTCAGCCTCTCGCTAGTGAATGGTTATACCCCGTCCATCAATGACTTCTTTGCCGTCGGACTGAACAGCGGCGCAATGAGCGGCTTCTTCGCAAATACGACCACGGATTCCAACCCGAACTTCTTCGGCGGCGCTCCGTTCCAGTCCGTCACGGTAAATGGCTACGAATTCGCGGTGAGTTACAACTCCACGTCTTCCGCGTTCTTCAATGGCGGTGCCGGAGGCGGAAACGACATCGCGCTGCTCGCGGTTCCCGAACCGAACACAGTTGTAACCCTGATCGGCGGACTCGGCTCGCTGATCGGCCTGCAGCGCTTCCGCCGCCGCCGGCAATAGGTGGAGAGGCAGACCCGTGAATAGCGTCGGGGTTTTGTACGAGTAATGTCAAAGGGTCGCATCTTTACGATGCGGCCCTTTCCTTCTCGCGATTGGCCTAATTTTTAGTCAAAGTAACTGACGCCGGATTCTGAATTCTATGCCGGACCCCACGCCGTACTCCCCTTGGCGCTCCATGTTTAAAGATATTCCCGCCAAGGTTGATGATCCTGCGAAGCTTGAGCAGTCTTCCGCGGAAGATTGCTCTCGGTTGCGACGCAGGTATCCTGAATTACCGCAAGAGTACTTTGAATTTTTGCAGGAAGTCGGTCACGGAAATCTTGGCAACCTCGTGATCTACGCTCAGCCGATGCAGCCATTGGTAGTCTATGGCCCGGCGCGATCTCCGATGCTATCCGGAATTGTTTTGTTTGGAGATGACATGCAGGGTTTCTGCTATGGGTTTGATCTGAAAGACGGTCACGTAGTGGTGATCGACCCGAGAGGGTCTCCGTCAGGAGTTGACCTCGATCACTGTTGCCATTCGCCTGAGATCATAGTAATGAAAGCATCTATCGACCAGCTAATATTCGACCGCCTCAACGATCGGTTTGAATTTTTACGCGAGGAGTTGCAGTGCGTATTCAATGCTCATGGTGGAGCGATCGATCAGGGAACATTGCGGATCGGTTTGAATTCAAAGTATGGTATTGGCTATTCTTTTTGTATCATTTTTCAGCCTATCTTGATGGAGGTTTTTGGTCCGCATGTGCCTGCTCAATATCTTTCGATATTGCGTTGTTTTAATGGCGCCAAGCTTTACTCTATTGATCTTTTTGGTCTACCGGAAGAAGAGTCGAATCAAAGGCGCTGTCTGTCGTTGGTAACCGCGAATCAGTTCTGGATCAACGGCTTCCGTGGCATCCCGAAAAACTCGTTCCACATTGGAGGGAGAGCATATTCGTGGGATGAGACGATCGGCTATTTCCACGATGCCAACGGAACGCTTTTCTCCGCACGCAAGTCCGGGGAAATCTTGATGACTTGGTCGACCTTGGAGGAAATGCTTAGGGGAGAACTGGAAATTGCAAAGCGGATCGAGATAGAAATGAAGGATCGACTTCGTAAGGAACTTGAGCAGAGCAGGTACGCCAGTTCTTAAGCGGCGGTGCCGGTGATCGCCTTTTGGAACTAGGGCGTGTCTTCAAAATAAGTGGATTTGCAAATTGCTAATTATCAAAGACTTAGCGCACGGTGCAATCATGGTAGTCAAAGATCGATATCATTTGCCGGATGAGCGCTGGAAGGCGCTTAAAAAATTGAGCGGATAAGTCCGGGTAGTTTACGAAACACCACAATATGTTGTAGTCCGGGACGGCCTCCGCATGATCATCGCTTGATGGTTGAGGGAATGATCTATCTGGTCCGCGTTGGTTGCCCCTGGCGAGA